>OCTA010005200.1_pt1 | contig 11289 bp, 5 predicted proteins | sample 1538991 | NCBI WGS metagenome assembly OCTA01 (sample SAMEA3539302, study PRJEB22396) | soil metagenome | biome: tundra; feature: field; material: soil | place: USA | collected 2010-05 | depth 0.15 m | reverse complement strand
TGACTTTGGCAGGAACTAGGCCCAGTCAATGCGCCTGATCTCTATCCCAACTCCGGTTTATGTTTCATCCAGCCGCCGTAGTCGTAGCTGTTGGAAAGTGGGAATCCCGCGTTGTTTGCGGGATTTCCAAGCGAGGTGGGAAAGTCGTTTTTTGGACTTTTCCACGGAGCGGCTTTTCAACAGCTTGCTTTGCCGGCCGCTGCGTAATCGGCTTACCCTCACCGGTATATCGCCCCAGGCGTCGTGGTCCGTGGGTGATGCTGAGGGTGCCGTCCAGATGCTGGTGAACGACGACATTGCATCCAGCCAAAGTGCCGCGCCAGCTTACTTTGTCGATCTCGAGGGCCAGGTTCCGAAAGCTGACGGTGTTGTCGCGGCCGACCGTACGCTCGAACTGCAGCGAGAAGATCAGGTCCAGTTCACGATGGCGGCATAGAGTGAAGGCGGTCCCGCTCTGGGCCGCGGGAGTCTGGAAGCGGCTGTTGAACTCCGCAACATAATGCTCGCGTAGAAAGCGGTTGGCCTCCGCGATGGTGTTGATCCCCTTTAATCGGAGCTCCTGCGGCAGTCGTCCCTGCCAGGTTCCAAAGCTGCGTTCCGAGCGTCCGCGAGCCTGAGGCGAGTAAGCCGGAATCATCTGCACGCCCAGATCGCGCAGCGCCCGTCCCAATTGCGTCACCCTATGCGGGTCCACCTCGCCGCCGGCCTTGGGCGTGATCCAGAAATGGCTGCCCCGGTCCGAGTACAAGGCGCAGAATAGCCCCTTGCGCTCGATCACCTCCCGCACTGCGACCATGACTGTGGCGGTCGATTCCTCGTCCGCAAGTTGTGCGTAGTAGATCTCACTGGTCGCGTCGTCCGGAATCACGATCAGGTCATACCAGCGCTCGTCCTGAAACCACTGATGGCGGCTGCCGTCAATGTGCAGCAGCATGCCCGGCAGCGGCCGCCGCTCGCGTCGTCTTCGGTGCACACCTCGTTTGCGCGCCTTGGCCACCAGGCCTGCGCCTTGCAACGCAAGCTCCTCACGCAACTTCCCGTGGAAGTGCCGCACGTTCAGATCGAAATACTTCTCCCGGTAAAGCCCCAGAACCTGCTCCACCACCGACACCGGGATACGCTTTTCGCTGGGACGCCCGCGCCGCCGATCGATCAATCCGTCGTAGCCATGCTCCTCATACCGATCCCGCCAGCGCCGCATCTGCCGGTCGCTGATGCCAATAATCTCGGCCGCTTGCCACCAGCTGATCTTCTTCGCCATCGCCCGCAAAATCACTTCCTGCACCTTCATCGCCCGCTCCACCGCGGCCCTCGGATAGCTCTCCACGCTCCCTCGCATGGAAACATCCTCGCCGCCCGCTAAGCGGACACTTCATCTGCTAACTCCACCGGACATATCATCTGCTAACGACACGGAATAAGATTCGTCTTGGCAACTTCTGGTTCCTCTGCTACTGTGTTCCCACTCAGTGCCTTGCAAAGAGAAAGCATATATAGCTGCTTTCTCATTAGTGTTTGACAGTTCCTCCTGTTCCGCTTCATCCAGTCGTCCGGAGTTCCCCGTTGAACGCACGTGTGCTTTCTCTCGCAGCCATACTGGTGTTTTCATCCCCAATGTTTGCCGTAAATGTCGCGTCTACCGATGCGTCGATAGCGTCTGGTTCTGAAACTGGGCAGCCTAATATTCAAGCCGCGACAGGAGCTATTTCTCCCACGGCACAGGAGCAAAGTACTAAAAAGCCTGCCGTCCCTCAGCCCGCGCACTCTGGCGTGAAGAGCAACAAAAAGCCGGCCAAACCGCCCGAACCAGGGCAGCCATCTGGAAACAGTACGAAGAGCGCATCATTGCAAAGTATCTGCTCGCTGACTACGCGGCAATGCGTGGCCCTTACGTCTGGCTCGGGAACCCCTGTTTCATTTCCTCCAGTAAGCCTGGCTGGGCTTGAAGGAGATGCTCCAATTTATTCGCCAACGGACGGAAGTTATACGTGTACACAGCCGAATCTGAAATTTAAAGCGCAGCTCGTCATCGATGGAACTTCGGTAGTGAGTCATCTCGGGACGATCACGGGTTTCAGTGTGGTTCCATCCGGAAACCATGTATATATCTATTCCACTACTCAGAACCCAACAGCGGCGAATCTCTCTCAGGTTGAGAACGAAATAGGGGTGGTGGCAGCAGCTTCGACTGGATTCTCCTTAGAACTCACGATCCCGCATTCATCGACACTCGGCGATATCGGCAGGGCATTGAGTGCAGCGGCTCCCACGGGGCTGAAAGTAGCAGTGACCGGGCCCGATTCAGTACGAGTTATTTCCGATGGCTCCGTGACTTGCGGCGGCATCCGCCAATTCGTAAACGACGTTCGTAAATTTGCCCTGCACACCAGCCCCGATACACCGGTGGCGAGTGTGTTTTACCTCGATCCAGCAGCGACAGCAGGAGCTTTGGGAGGAACGGCCATTCCGCTTGCGCAGGGCGGGACATCGGCCTTGGGGACCGCACCAGCCCCGGCAGTGGGAAACGCCGGAAGTGGAAACGACGTGGGAAGTTCTTCATCAGGTGACGGGGCAGGAAGCACGTCCACCGGAAGTGGGTCTGGCAAAAAGAAACCGACTGGAAGCGGAAGCACACCGATTACAGCGAAAGCGCAAGTGGCTGGGGGAACGAAAACGGATACCCCCGACAGCGGCACGGATTCTGGATCAGCCGCAACATCGGACGCCACCGCAACGTCTCCGGCGGATGGGACGCAGCAATCAGCGGTCGATCATTCGGGCAAGTCCACCGGAACTTCGGTTTCAATCGTGCCGAGCGCTCCTAAGCCACCTGCCGCTCAGAACCCATTCTCGGTGAACGGACGCGATCTCTACTTCAGCGGCGGAACGTTGGGAGATGACGCGTGGATCACGGAGAAGAAAAGGGCATTGGCGTTGCTCGATCTTCCTCAACCGCAGGTTCTTGTGAACGCTTGGGTGATGCAGAGCTCTACTACGAAAGCGAGCCAGTCCGGTCAATTGTCAAACTTGCTGCACGAGGTAGTGAACTCTTATAACGACACCATTCAACGATCGCTCTACTACGGTTGGAGTGAACTTAGAACTCATTCGGAGCAGCCGGACTTCTTTAACGAGGACTTTTATAACTACATTACTTTGCGAACAGTTTTCGATCCGCGCCGAAACAGCGCGGAATTGTCTCCAGCGGCCTTGGTTTCCGGCGTAGCAGGGATGCCTTCCCAAAGCCCGTTCCCCGAAGGAGCACAAGGTGTTTGCGGAAATGGGAAGTATTGTTTGGGTTTTTCGACGCTATTCAAACCGACCGAGCCGCGGCTCACCGATATGTTGTTGACACTCATTGCTGCGAAAGATCCGGCAAAAGAGGCATGTTCGGCCATTGACACAATGGAAGGTTTCAATTCGCAAAGTGCCGGGACATGCGGACAGCAGGCAGAGCAGATCGCGTCGGCCTCAGACGACAAGAAGCACAGTGTGGAAAAGGCGATGCGCGAAGAGCTTTTTCTCCAATCTGACGGGAAGTGGTCACTCGCTGGATGCCAGGAGAGTGACAAGCTAAGGCTGATTGAAAGACAAAAGACAAATCCGGGCGATCAAAGGCTACCGTTAGAGTGCTTCCGCATTGCTATGGCGACATTGGGAAGCGACGTGGCACTGAAGACGGTCGGGAGCAATCCCGTTGGAGTGCCTCAAGTCGGATTAGTGAGGGCGGCACTCGCTGACTTCCTGTTCAATTACAAGTTAAGCCAACAGTATCCGCACGAGTTTGCTCCGTACGACCTTACCGCGAGTGCACAGGCGCTTGATAGCGCACTGTCACCTTTCATTCATGCATTCAATGAAGATCTTCAGGCGTTTCAAACCTTCGTGCGCGCCGAAGTTATCGTCGGATCTTCTTCACTGAAAGTTTCCGGTGACAAGAACACATTTCTGAATGACGGCATCATTACCGTGCAAACAACGTCCGGCGATGTCGCAGCAGTAAGTACAGGAACTCAAAGCTACATGAACGTCAGCAAAGCACCCAATATTTCGCAGCTTCTCAGCAGTGTGGCGGGCGCTGCCTCAGGCGGGACCGCGAGTCCGCTGTCTGGCGTTCTTGCGAATCTATCAGGGAACGAGGCGCAAGTATTGGTCGGCGCTCTAGCGGCGTACCAGACCACGACGCTCAATGTAGGTCGACAGCTGAACCTCGTAGTAAAGCCGAGGAGCCTGCTGGGAGCGTCCGCAGCGGAGATGGATGTGCAGTTTAATGCTAACCAGTCAACCAATTCGCCCAACTATTGGAGCCCAACGGGAGGGGCAGGTACTCCGGCTGATCTATCCGCAGTAACGAAGCATGACGTGACAACTCATGTGCGTGTCGATTCAATTCGGCTGTTTGATATTAGCTCCCTCACCGCGGTTTTAAATAAAGGGCGCGATAAATTTCCTGTCCTGCCGCCGTTTGTCGAAATTCCGTACGTCGGAACGTTGCTGGGCATCCCTCTTCCGCCCGCACGTGAGTATCACTCAAGTAGTGCAGTGCTTAGTGCCGTCATCGTTCCCACCGCCACCGATATCGCCTACAGCCTGAGGTTCATCAGCGATCGCGTGGTAGTGGGAAAAGGAGACGAGCTGGTGGATAGCTGCGTCTGGCCGCCTACTGCCGGGAACAGTTGCACACTGAGACACGCCACATCGCTGGGAGATTTTGCTGGTGAGCCAGTGCGAGAGTTCCATCGGCTCAAAGTGCATTGCATCATCACGGGAGATGGCTCACCGTATCCAGGTGGCCTCAATAGCGGCAATCCTTCTGAGAGCGCATGCAAAGATCTGACGTTCCAAGACGCATTCCACGATGACACCGAATAGCAGAGAACCCGGTTTTCTTTGCGGATTTTCAGATTGAATCGACACAGGCCGCTACAAAGAGCTCGCGCCCGCTCTAAGTTCGCGACCAGGCCAGGGACCAATGTCGAAACTGATGTTGAGTCGCCCCTGATGATTGTAAGGATACGGATTCGGTTTTGAAACTGGACGACACGCCCGGACGGCAAGACTAATGGGAGGTGACGGTATGAGTGCGACTTCAACAGCAGTTATCCCCGGCACTGCGGCGGTTGCAAAAGAATATCGCGTAAGTGTCGTGATGTATGGCGGCGTTTCATTGGCCATCTATATGAACGGTGTGGCCCAAGAGATGTTGCACATGGTGCGCTCGACCGCGCGAATGACTTCGGGTGCAGATGCCGGAAATATCTTTCGCTTTTACGACGAAAAAGACGTCGATAATCCGAACGCTCCGAAGAACCGGTGCAAAGAGAAGTTACAGAGTACGGAAAGGGTCTACAGAAAGCTGGCGCAAGCTCTAAATCAGGCAGGACAGGACGATGTTCGCTTCCTCATCGACATCATCTCCGGTACATCGGCAGGTGGGATCAATGGGATTTTTCTTGGCAAAGCACTGACCGACGACTCTCTGAGCTTTGATGCTTTGAAGTCGCTATGGATCGAAGAAGGTGCCTTGGAGAAATTGCTGAACGATCCGCAAACGCAAAAGGCGACCGGGCTTCCCGTACAGGAGACGCCAAAGTCGCTATTGTGCAGCGATCGGATGTATATAAAGCTTCTCGAGGCATTTGGGTCAATGAAGAGCGCGCCGATCCCCGGCGAGACTTTGGTCGAAGAACTCGACATGTTCGCCACCACTACCGATATTCAGGGGCGAGTTGTGCCGCTCCGTCTAGCAGACATGTTGGTTTGGGAACGGAAGTACCGGCAGGATTTTCATTTTCGATATGCCGCTCCGCGAGGATCAGGAGCTGGAGCGAACGACTTCAAAGATGAAAACAATCCTTTTCTAGCATTCGTGGCTCGTTGTACGTCGTCGTTCCCCTTTGCCTTCGAGCCAATGCAGTTGTCCAAACTCTCCGAACTTAAAACGACGAAAGCGTGGCCGAACGGCGTCAGACTTCCGGATCTGGAAACTTGGGAGAGATTTTTCGACAACACAGATCAGCTTTATACGGGAAGTAATCTGAACCGGGCGTTTGGGGATGGGGGCTATCTAAACAATGCTCCGTTCTCGTATGTAGTGCAGATGTTGGGTCGGCACGATTCGCCGTATCCGACAGAGCGGCAATTGATGTATGTCGAGCCCTCGCCGGCGCACCCGGAGGACGAAGCTGCGGGCGACGCCGATCTTTCGTATCAAAAGAAGAACGCTCCCAATGCCTTGGAAAATGCCTATGACGCAATGATCAAACTGCCGGATGCGCAGCCAATTCATGATGATCTGCAAAGAGTGATCGAACGGAATCGCCTCGTCCGCAAGGTTGTGGATCTTTCGAACATGGTGACGGCCAACATCTACCAGCGACATGCTGACGCACCAGAATGTCCGCAACTAAATCTCGATGCTGTAGGGGATATCAGTTACCTCGTGGCCCGCGTGTATGCGACTACCGATGAACTCGCGAAGGTGATGTCGCAGTGGTTCGAGTTTCCCGACAGATCGAGCTTTTACTATGGCGTGCGCTGCATAGTGAAGGCGTGGCGCGAGCGAAAATATGAGGCGAAACCGCTGAACGTAGGAGACGAGGCGCCGACAGAAGGCAAGGTGGATCAGGATTCGCCGATGAAAAGGGCATCGGCTTTAAGGGGGCTGGTAGGGAAATACATCGAATTCTTGCGGGACTACGATGCGGACTATGCAAAGCGGAGATACCGGTTCGTACGGCAGCAGATCAACCTCTTCTACAGCTGCGACGGGCCCGCGCTGTTAAGGCTCAAGACAGGCTTTGGTATCGAGATAACATTCGAAAGTCAGGAACGCAAGGACTTTCAACGAGCACTTATCGACGCGAAGAAACCATTCGATGACGCGCATCGCATGATCGGAGACGCTCTTCGAAGAATCCGTCCCGCAGACCGCGCAGCGCAAAGAGATAAGACGGCGGTCAAGCCAAGCAGTGAACCGAAGCCGACCCATCCTCAACCGACCGCCGCTAAATCAGTGATTGACTTCGTATTGGGTACGCCACCGTGGAATGCAAACGGAGCAAAGGTTAACAGCGGAAGTAGCATTGCTGATCCTCCACGCTCACCGTTGGAAGAGCGATTTGTCGGCCTGCAAGAGCGGGTTGAGACCTTCAAGAACAATAACGAGTCAGCAGCGCTGGAGTCTCGTGGCGTGGAGCAGGCTGAGAGGGCAGAGACGTATCAAGGTGTAATGAAGCAGCAGATGACCGCGTCTTTGTCGGCACAGGATGACGAAGACTACATGAAGCGCGCACGGCAAGTTATACCTTACCTGGAAAGGGAAGTAGAAGGTTTTGCCAATGAGATCTCGGAGATTCTGAAGCGCGCGATGGGTCTTGCTCTAGAGAGTGTGCAAATAAGGCTGGATGTTTGGAAGGGCGGCACAGATGGTATTTGGTCCACACAGGGCGGCAAGTACGCATACGAAATCGTCCGATTCTTCCACGACTGCTTCGAGCAGTTCGATACTGGAATCTTTCCGCTGACTTACGACACGGATGTGTCAGTGCCTGAGCTTGTGAGCGTCGTGCGCATTAGTCCGGATGACGCTACAGGCATCTTCGATATTCCGCCACGGACGCAGAAGCTGGCTGGAGCTACCCTCGCGCATTTCGGTGCCTTTCTCGATCGATCTTTCCGTACTAACGACATACTGTGGGGACGTCTGGACGGCGCGGAGCGAATCATTCACAGCATGATGGCCAATGCTCAAACGGCCAATTTGGCGCAGCGAGTGGAGGTCGAAAAACGCTTAATCGCGGAGGCGCAAACTATCATCCTCGAAGATTTTCTGGATGAACGCAAAGAAGAATTCAGCAGTGTTCTCCTAGAAGTTGGTAAATCGATGGGATCCCGGCTGACGAACCAGAAGGATCAAGTCGATGCAGCCATCGCAAATATAAAAGCTACTCTGAATGCGCTCCCACCCCAGCCATTCAAGGAGGCTGTCCTGGGATTTTTGAGCACAGATCAAATGAGGACATACCTGCAGACGGTGCCGGTAAAGCGGGAGCCCGACAGGCAGACCACCCTTGAGTCAGTTACCCGAGGCGTACGAATCCTAGGCGGGATGCTGGAAGGCTCAAGCGATCAAACTAAGGGTGCAGGGAAATGGGTGACTCGGTTGGGGAGTGTACTTTGGGTTATCGTCGAAGCGGCGGTTCCCGATTCGCTTGCGGGGCACTTCTTTGTCCACGTTGTTGCGCTGTTGTTCTGGGTTGAAGCTGTGATCTTCGTAGGAGGAGCGTTCTTCAATCAACCATTGGAGATGGTGGGGTTGAAGCTGCTCGTCATAACGGGTCTGATATGGATGGTTCAGAATTCCGTGATGAACTACCTGCTGAGCGGTATCCATGGGGCGCGCAAGCGGTTATTTGCGTCTGTACTGATCGCACTCGCGTCAATTGCGATTATATTTGCAATTGTCTTCTGGGTCGGGCCCTGGACGTCGAGCTGGCTGCACCAACATTGGCACTTCTTCCCAGTTGTGCCATGTCCAGCAGTCTGAGGTTTACTGCCGGGTGGATCGCCGAAAATTGCTCCGAGCATAATTTTGTGCTTTAGTGCATTCTCTTCGCGAGACAAGCGTTATGTGGCTTGATGCAAGAGGCGTGTTTTGGATTGCGCTGATCGGACCCAGAGAGTTGCGAGTCAGTTTTGAGATTATTGAAAGAGAAGATCACGGATATTCAAGGCGCTCGAAAAAAACTAGGATGTTTTGATATCGGCGGAAGTTGTGGCGGCAGCAACCCATTGCTGGATAGGCGTTGTTACCACCTCAGCTATTCGCTAGACGATCGACCGATACCATTCGACCGTCCGGCTTAGGCCCTCGCGGAAATCGACGACGGCTTTGTACCCTAATAGCTTCTCTGCCAGTCGGATGTCCGCGAGCGAATCACGGATGTCCCCGGAACGAGCTTCCTGGTATGCAGGTTTGCCGGAATAGCCGGTCAAATCCTGAAGAATAGCGAACGTGTCATTCAGAGTTATACGGGTCCCCGTAGCGAGGTTCATCATCTGTCCGGCAACCACTTCGGCTGGTGCAGCCGCAGCCAGCAGATTGGCATGCACGACGTTGTCTATGTAAGTGAAGTCCCGGCTTTGTTCGCCATCACCGTAGATGGATGGCTGTTCGCCGGCCAGCATTTTGCGGCAAAAGATCGCCAGAACTCCCGAATAGTGCGAAGTGGGGTCTTGGTAGGGCCCAAAAACATTGAAATAGCGCAAGACTACTGTTTCCAAGCCATAGACTCGGTAGAACGCGCGCATGTACTGCTCCCCGGCGAGTTTAGCGACAGCATAGGGCGAGATCGGGGCAGGGATCATCTCTTCGTGCTTCGGCAGTGTTGGCGAGTCGCCGTAAACCGACGATGATCCGGCGTAAAGGACTCGGCGCACACCGGCGGCACGGGCGGCGACCAAGAGGTTTAGGGTCGCGTCAACGCAATGCCGGTTAGTTGTCACAGGGTCAGCAACCGACCGAGGAACCGACGCGAGTGCAGCCTCATGAAAAACGATCTCGACGCCCTCACAAGCCTTCGCGCAGGTTGACGGGTCGGTGAGATCGCCTTCGATAAATTCCATCGCTTCTAGGCCGTCCAGGTTGGACCGTTTGCCGGCAATGAAGTTGTCTATACCGCGTACCTTTTCGCCGCGAGCAAGGAGGGCGGCAGCGATCGAACGGCCTATGAAGCCGGCGGCTCCCGTAACAAGATAAATTGCCAAGAGAATTTCTCCCGAGGGTGAATTTATTAAAAGTCTGCTTTAGATTAGGATACTCGTCTGCTGCCTACTGGACCGCACTTTCTTTCATTCCTACGGCATTTGTAGGGAACTTGGAATGGCGAGATTGTGCACTTGACAGGCCGACCTGACATGCGACAAGGTGTTTGGCTACCTGCCAGTTCCTAGCCATTCGGTCACAGAAAGGAATTACTAAGGCAAATTTTACCCATTGGGCAGCAAATTATTTCACTTTTGCGAAAATCAAGTGAGAATTATGAGGATTTCAAAGGATTTGATTCGGTCTTAGGATTGCAAGGTTGTTGAAGACACTTGGAATCCAGGTTATTGGTGCCAGTCCTTGAGGGCAGGCGTGTGCATGAAGTTCAGGCGACGGGTGACCTATCGTTGCCATTGGACAATCGGCTAAGATCCACGGTCGACTAAAACTTTTGGAAAGAGAACTCTAGTATGAAACGAGATCCGGCAACAGAAAATGAACGCAGGAACCAGGAGCGCTTCGAGATTCGAGTCCCACTATACCTGCGAATGGGGACTTCTAATGTTCCTGCTCTGACTCGAAATCTCAGCAACCACGGAGTCTATTTCTATCTAGCCGCCTCTGAAAGCCCTCAAGTCGATCAGGAACTCGACTTCGAGATTGAACTTCCGCCAGAAATGACGTGGACGCACAACTCCGTCATTCATTGTCGTGGCCGGGCTTTGCGCACCGAAACAGTATCGTCGGATGAAACAGGAGTGGCTGCTGCTATCTCGAACTATTCAATCTTCAGCGATGGGAATGAGTGAGAGTCCGAAATAATCGGCTTTCTACAGTTTGCGCATGCCTAGAACTCTGTGATCTTTGAGCCAAGTTTTCATCACGTATACGAGCTTGTTGTTGCTCCCTGGATCCGTCGGTCTTAAAAAGAATCCGGGATCTATGAGATAACGGATGGAATTGTGCACTATTCCTTCCATGACTTCGCCGTCTAAAAACTCGAGGCGAACCCATATTCCTAACTGATGTTACGCGGTCCCGATCTGAGTGAGGGGAGGTGGGCACGGAATCGGCTGGCGGTTGAAAACTGTTGCCGATTTTGGTTCGGCACGTTCAAGCCTTCTCCGGTTCTTGATACTCTTCCCGCGTGAAGAGAGCGGATCTGGACTTGTACACGGATTATTTGTTGAGCACGTTTGGTGCTGCGACGGCAACGGGACTATCTGCCATGGTGGAAGGCGAAGTGAGCCATGACAGGATTACGCGTTTTTTGTCAGGTCAGGACTTTACGTCCAAGGATTTGTGGCAGCATGTCAAGCCGATGGTCCGGTCGGTCGAGAACAACGACGGTGTGCTGATTTTCGACGACACGATTCAAGAGAAGGCATGGACGGATGAAAACGAATTGATGTGCTGGCACTATGACCATGTCAGTGGCCGCAATGTACGAGGGATCAATCTTCTCAATGCGTTATACCACTGCAACGGGGCATCGATTCCAGTGGCGTTTGAATTAGTGAAAA
>OCTA010005199.1_pt1 | contig 11289 bp, 7 predicted proteins | sample 1538991 | NCBI WGS metagenome assembly OCTA01 (sample SAMEA3539302, study PRJEB22396) | soil metagenome | biome: tundra; feature: field; material: soil | place: USA | collected 2010-05 | depth 0.15 m | reverse complement strand
AACTTTTTGGCTAGTAGGCACGTTTCGGTAACCTAATACCTGCTGGGGACTATCCTATGGATCACTCCAATTGCCCTGTGAAGTTGACGGCTTCCATCATTGGCGGGAAGTGGAAACCGTCGCTCCTGTTCCATCTCGATGGCCAAACCCGGCGGTTCTGCGAACTGCAAAGGCTCATCCCTGGGTTGACCAAGAAGATGCTGACGCAGCACCTGAGGGAACTGGAGCGCGACGGAATTGTCCACCGGAAAGTGTATGCCGAGGTGCCGCCGCGCGTAGAGTACTCGCTCACCCGCCATGGAGAGAGCCTGAAGCCGATTCTGAAGCTGATGTCGGCGTGGGGAACCAGGCATCGGGCCCGATACGGTTTGACTACGGCGCGCCCGCAAAAACCTGAAATGCCTCGCAACCCTGTGGAGACCATAGTGCCAGCCGCACCGGTGAATTCGCACCTGCCGCGCCTCGTCGTCGCAGGCCAAGAAATCAGGGACAACAGTAAAGCATCGGCATGAGTTCTCGCCACAAGGCCCTGCTTTCGCACTACGACGACGTCTTCTTGCTCGACGGCGTGCGCACTCCCTTCGTGGAGTACAACACGGCTCTGGGACTGGTGTCTCCCACCGACCTCGGGATCAAAGCGGCTCGAGAGGTCTTCCGGAGAAGCGGTGTGCCGCCGGCCGACGTAGACATCGTGGTGGCCGGGAACATGGCCCAGGCCTCCTTCGACGCTTACGTGCTGCCCAGGCACATCGGGCTCTACGCTGGTGTCCCCATCGACGTGCCTGCTCATCTGGTGCAACGCGTCTGTGGTACCGGCGTCGAGGCCATTCTTCAGGCCGCCGACAATATCAAGCTGGCAAAAGCCCACTTGGCGTTGGTCGTCGGAACCGAGTCCATGTCGCGCAACCCAATCGCTGCCTACACTCACCGCGGTGGATTCCGGATGGGAGAGGTGGAGTTCAAGGATTTCCTGTGGGAGGCCCTGCTCGATCCCTCGTGCAATCAGACCATGGGTGGAACCGCCGAGAAGTTGGCAAAACAGTATCAAATCAGTCGCGACGATGTGGACGAATTCGCCGCCGAGAGCTTCGCGCGCGCCCTTGCGGCACAAAAAAGCTGCTTCCTGAGCGGCGAGATCGCACCGCTGACGAGCGAGGTCTTCGAGCTTCCCGGGTATTCACCGCGTGGAATTAAGTTGCCGCGCGGTGTCGAAAAGTTGAATGAAGATACTCACATCCGGCCCTCACCGTTGAACGTTTTGTCCAAACTCAAGCCAGCATTTGGCGGAGTGCAGACAGGCGGCAACAGCTCAGGAATCGTGGACGGTGCGGCCGCGGCACTGGTGGCTTCAAGCGAATATCTGGGAGAGCATAAGAAAGAGCCGTTGGCGCGAGTGGTGGCTGGGGCTGTGGTTGGCGTCCCACCCGAGATCATGGGCATCGCGCCGGTATCGGCCATTCGAGCGCTGCTGGACGTGGCTGGCATGACCCTACCACAAATCGATCGTTTCGAAATCAACGAGGCCTTCGGCGCACAGGTTCTTGCCTGCCAGCGCGAGCTTGGCCTGGATCGCAACAAGCTTAATGTCAATGGAGGCGCGATCGCTATCGGGCATCCGCTCGGGGCCACTGGAGTCCGGCTGGCAATCACGCTGGCTCGGGAGTTGAAGCGATCGAAGTTGCGCTATGGCATTGCCTCGGCCTGCATCGGAGGTGGACAAGGCATCGCTTTACTGATCGAGAACACGTCAGCGGTTAACTAGCGAGTGTGGAAACGGGGCTTTGCCCCGTAGGAGCGGGGCGGAACCCCGCTCCCACACAATCGTCGGCTCAGGACGGTCGCGGAGCCAAGGTAGCGTAAATCCCGCCCAGGAATACATCTCCGATTTCGCGGGCCAGGGCGCTCGCATCGCCGTCGACGTGTGGGTTGTACCAGGTATAGATCCAGTTCATCATTCCGAACAGGGAGAGGACAGCCACGCGGGAGTTGAATTGCAGGCCCTTGGAAGCTTTCAACGCATCCACCAGGTCCGCGCAACAGCGATAGTACTGCCGCTTGAGGCTGGCGATGTCTGCCGCGAGTTCATCCTTGAGCACGTCGTCTTCGTGTGACAGCACCTTCATCGATTTCGGATTGGCGAGAAAATATTCAAGATGCGTGAGAATGAAAACCCGAAGACGTTGTTCGGGATCGCTTTCCTGGCTCAGGCGTTCGCGGATCAGGTCCATGACCGAGAGAAAAAGATGGCGCTGGATTACATAAAGCAGCTTTTCCTTGGATTCGAAGTAGTAGTAGAGACCGGCCAGGGACATCCCGCTGGCTCGAGACAGGTCGCGGATAGAAGCGCCCTCGTACCCTTTTTCGTAGAAAATCGCGGTCGCATGTTCTAGGATTTTCGCCAGTTGGCGGTCGAAGCGGCTGTCAGAACTGGCAGCTGTGGCATCGGGGATAAGCGATGGTCGGGTCATATTCGAGCGAACGTTCGTTATATCGTGCTCAATCTTACACACCATCCTTATCATGTCGCAAGGAACCCACGGCTTAAGCGCGCGTCAGAGGTCCTTGGATGTCGAACGCGCGTGATGCTGAGTGATAGCGTTTTGTCTGTAGACACGGGCTTGCCCCGCCATGATTTAAGGAGCCTCATGCAAGGAACGATGATGCACTACCCGCTGACGCTCTCCCATAGCCTGGAACGGGCAGGCAAGTACTTTCCCGACGTTGAGATTGTTTCGCGGCGGCCGGACCATGCGCTCCACCGGTACACCTATTCCGACCTATACCGGAGAGCGCGCGCCTTGGCCGAAGCACTTCAGAAAGCGGGTCTGAAGCGCGGCGATCGGGTAGCAACTCTGATGTGGAACCATCACGCGCATTTGGAAGCCTACTTTGGCATCCCGATCGCGGGCGGGGTGTTACACACTCTGAACCTGAGGCTGGCGCCGTCTGAAATCGCCTACATCGCCAACCACGCGCAGGACCGATTTCTGATCGTGGACGATGTTCTGCTTCCGCTGTATGAACAAATTCGAGACTCGGTTCGATTTGAGCGCGTCATTGTCGTGGGATGGTCGGGCCGGACCGCAGCAGCAGGTCTCGAAGACTATGAAGACTTCTTGAGCACTGCCACCGGCAGTTTCCATTATCCCGACCTGGACGAGAACGAAGCCGCCTGCCTCTGTTACACCTCGGGCACGACTGGAGTTCCGAAGGGAGTCGCGTATACGCACCGATCCGTGATGCTGCACTCGTTCTTGCTCACCACCGTTGACAACTTCGGCATCTGCAACGCCGATACCGTGTTGCCAATCGTATCCATGTTTCACGTCAATGGCTGGGGACTGTCGTATGCCGCCACCTTGGTGGGATCGAAACAAGTGCTGCCCGGCCCGCACCTGAAGGCGGAGAGTCTGTTGGAGCTTTGTGAAAAGGAAAGTGTCACCGTCGCCGCAGGCGTGCCCACGGTCTGGCATAGCATTCTGGAATGCCTCGACCATAATCCCGGAAGATGGAAGCTTTCACCGATGCGGGTTCTTGTGGGGGGCGCCTCGCCGTCGCTCGCGCTCGTTCAGAGGCTGCGGCAGCATGGATGGAGCCTGGAGCAAGGCTGGGGGCTGACCGAGAGCAGCCCGCAAGCGACTACCAGCCAACTCAAAGCACACATGCAGAATTGGCCTGAGGAAAAGAAATGCGAAATCAAGGCGCAGGCCGGAATTCCAGTTCCGTTTGTGGAGAGAAGAGTCGTGAACGAGCAGGGCGAAGGTCGAGTGGACGAAGTTCCGTGGGACGGAGAAAGCATGGGAGAGGTGCAACTGCGCGGGCCCTGGGTTGCCGCCAGTTACTACAACCTTCCGGAGGAACACGACAAATGGACCGGAGATGGATGGTTTCGCACCAGCGACGTTGGAACGGTGAATGCCGAGGGCTATCTGAGAATCGTGGACCGGACCAAGGATCTGATTAAATCGGGCGGCGAGTGGATCAGTTCCGTCGACTTGGAAAATGCCCTGGTCGCGCATCCTCAAATTCGCGAAGCGGCCGTGGTTGCTGTCGCTCATCCGAAGTGGCAGGAGCGGCCCGTGGCCCTCATCGTGGCGCATGAAGGTGCGACGTTGTCTCCGGAGGCGCTACGCGAGTTCCTGTCACCGAAGTTTGCAAAGTGGCAGTTGCCGGATGCATTTGTGTTTGTCGAGGAGCTGCCTCATACCTCCACAGGCAAACTACTGAAAGCAGAACTTAGACGCCGCCTTCGGGATTGGAACTGGGAAGACTAGCTCTCAGTTCTCAGTTACGGCGGAGTCTGAAGGGACTTGTCTCGCTTTTGGCTACTTACTATGATATTACTAACCAATTAGTACCCTACCCCCCCCAGTCTTCTGGAATCATGGGGTTAGCTGGAATTTTACCATCTTGGTCTTTGAATCTAAAGGACTTATATTAAAGTATTCCGGAATCAAGGACTTACGAGATCCTTCGGCTTCTCTCAGGATTTCGGCAGCGGGCTCCCGCTCCGCTCACGCCCGCTAAACGCCTCAACTTAGCTTCAAGAGGCCTCGCAAAATGGTTTTGGGGCAGTTTCGAGGGCCGTCTTGGGAGACGGACACACTTTGTGATGAAAGAGGTCAGACGGGTGCGCACGGGCGACGCCCGCGAGCCCCGCCTCTACGGGTCGGCGTTTAGACCGAGTCCAGACTTGCTGTGACTACCGGGAGCTGCCGAGCTGCGCTCGGCTTGGGCGGGCGAGGGCGCCCGTCCCCACACGAGCGGGCGCTATTTCACCTGTAGCGTTTCCAGGTAGCGATTCAGATTCGCAATGCGCTGCTGCACGACCTCTTCGTGGCCGCCACTCATTTTCCAGAACACCGGGCCCCATACGGGCATTTCCTGATCGCCGTGAGGTATCAGATTGGTCTGCCCGCGCAAAATACTGGTCACTTTATCCGCTGGATACTTCCCGCCATTGCGCTTGGCCAGGCCCGTTAAATCGGCGGGCAGGACTTTGAGGGAGGTTGCGGCAGGGCCATCGCCTTTCGCGTCCTTACCGTGACAGGAGGCGCAGTAACTCACGAACATCTCCTTGCCCGATGCGGGAGAAGTTAGTGGCGCCGCTTCATGCTTGACTTGAGTCTTTGCTTGCTGTGCGGCGGCAACCGTTACATTGGCAAACACCAGCGTCGCCAAGCAAGCGAGATAACGCATACGCATAATTCCTCCTGTGGTCCCGAGGGTTCTTTCGCCATGGTATCCCTCAGGGGCTAAAGCCCTCGTCGTTATTGGTTCTGGGCGGCACGGCTGAAGCCGTGCCCTCCCGTTCGTGCTCGAACATAGCTCACAAGTGACCTGAGACGAGCCGCGCGAGCCGCTCAGGATCGAACGGCAGCGTGCGCTGCCCCATCAAAACGAAAACTTCAACGAGAACTGCAACTGCCGCGGGTTGAACATAGTCCTTGGCTTGCCGAAATTCGCATTTGGAGAACCGGGAATCGGAACCGGTACGAGCCCGTCATTGAGCCAGACACCCGGGTTTCCAGCTGCCTGCTGGGTGCCACAATTGACCGACGCATCGCCCCGCTGGATGGCGAGGGTGGTCGCGTCGTTGTAGTGCTTGGGTATGGCGGGACTAGCTCCGCAGAAAACGGGGGAGCCGTAGACCGAACTTACTTCATCCACGTTCGGGTGATTGAACAGGTTGAAAGCGTCAACCGCAAAGTCGAGCCTTTTGCCCTCGCCCAGCCGGAAATTTCGCGACAGGCGCACATCAACGGAACGCAGCGGGGCTCCGGTGTAGGTGTTTCGCCGGACGGTCGTGGTGCAGTTCGTCACCGAAGCACAGTGCCCGCTGAAGGGCGGTCCCCCGACACGATCCGTGCTCAGACCGGCAACGTCGCCAAACGTATTTTGCCCGACGAACAAGGTGAAGGGCCGGCCGGACTGTATGTTGATAATGCTGCTGAGCTCAAAGTTGCGGAGAAAACTGTGCTCGGGTGTGGTCGCGGTGAAGTTCGCCACCACGTTGTGGCGGAGATCCTGGTTGGAGTTGGCCCGCTCATTGGCGTAGTCGAACTGGTTGACGGGCAGGTTGATGAAGGTCGTGAAATTCCCATTGTCGATGGTATGGGAATAGGTGTAGTTGGCGGTCATCCGGAAATACTTCATGCGCTCCGACGCGGTCAGCGTCAGGCCGTGATAGACCGCGTTGGCCACGTTGTTGTTGTAGTCGAGAAGACCTCCGCTCAGCGTCGGCGGAGCGCCGACTCCCCCGGGCACGCCAAATTCCAACCCGCTCGGATTGACCGCAAGAAGGGGATTGTAGATTGGAAGGCCGGGATTGGCCGCGGGACCGAGATAAGCGAAAAACGGCCCCAAGCCAAATGGCCCAAGGGCGGGTGTTCCGCTGCAGGCAGTGAGCGAGCCGTCCGGATTGAGCAACCCTTGGGCGTAGTAGGGATTGGAGGACTTGGCCGTGCCATAAGGGCACCCGATATTGAGGTTGTTGCCTCGAACCAACTTGTGTGCGCCCACGAACAGATAACCCGCTTCAATCGTGAGCCCTTTGCCGATTTGGCGGTCAATCTGGAGGCTCGCTTGTTCGGCGTACGGAAGCCTGCCGTTCTTCTGAATGCCACCGGAACCAACACCGCAGGCGCCAGTCGGCGCCCCCGTGATGGGGTCAGCGACGCATGGCCCAGTCAGACTCTGCGTCGGGTAAGAAGTGGGGCCGCCAGCGAGAATGCTGAGGGCCTGTAGAACTTCGACGCTGATGGTCGGTGGACCGGGTGGCGCGCAAAAAGCGGGGGGCAAACCCAAAACCGAGCAAGGTAGGGACGGCGTGGCCGGAGCCCCAGGGGCGGCCGACAACTGCCAGCCGCCGTTCTGTGCTCCCTGGTGAATCATTGGAACGACGACTCCCTGTGAGAATCCGTTGGCAGCGCAGTTGGGGTCGGCCCCCGGAGGATTGCAGAAGTACCCGGGAAGCGTTTTCTGGTTTCCCGTGGTGAAAAAGAAAGTCAGGTTATTGCGATCATAGAACGTACCAAAACCGGCGCGGATAACGGTCTTGGGATCGGGCGAGTAAGCGAACCCGATGCGCGGCTGAAACGCCCGATAGTCGGGGTTGGCGGTGCTCGACAATCCCGATTCGAAATCCCACCGCAAGCCGTAGTTCACAGTGAACTTGGGAGTGACTCGCCACTGATCCTGGGCAAAGAATCCCCAGTAGCCATGGTTCAAGGTGTAAGCGTAATTCGAATACTGATCGGTGGGAAAGGCGTTCGGCCAGCCGCTGCCGAAGCCTCCGCCAGTCGCAGGGGCGGGCTGGTAACCGTTGACAAAACCCGTCCGCGGAAGTGCAAGCCCAAAATAGATGAACTCCAACCCGTTCGCGCCGGGATCAAGCGAGCAATTGCTGCCGTCAACCGTCCCATAGGTTCCGCCTGTGGTGAAGATGTTTATCGTGTCGGCGAACTGGTACATGCATTCGAGACTCGGAAACAGGAGGCGCTCCGGCGTAAATCCAGGATAGTTGTTGTAACTCCAAACATAATTCCCATCGAAGCCAAACTTGGCGACGTGATTGCCCTTGACCCAGGAGAGCGAGTCCGAGTATTGTGCCCGGCTCTCGTAGATCGCGTCATAGGTGCCGAAGTTGTGTCCTAAACTCAAGTCGTTGACGACGTCCAGGTTCGGTTCGCCGGTGGCTCCGGGGAAGTTATAGTGGCGTCTTGAGTACTGTCCCAGCACGGTATTGACGAGGTTCGATCTCAGCACCGAGTTCAACGTGCCCACCAGCGATTGGTCGCGAATGAAGAGATTACGCGCCCCGCTCGGTGTGCCGATACCGCCGCCATCTTCGGTGTTGCCGATCAGTTCTCCCAGATCGCGGGCATCCTCCACCACGTAGCGCAGCGCGAAGCGATTACTGTTGTTGATCTGATGATCAATTTTTGCAAAGCCGTAATCGTTGTTGACCGTCTTCAAAACCCCTTGCAAATACGAGAACGGCGACCCCATGCAATCCGCGGGCTTAAGATTGCAGCCCTCGGGCGAAAGCCCCAGGTAAGCCTTCGCCTGATCTATTTCCGCAATGTTCGCGTACAGACTTGGAGCGTAGGTGGGAGAAGCCCCGCGCCGTCTGCCCTCGTAGTTCAAGAAGAAGAACGTCTTGTCCTTCCTGACCGGGCCGCCGAGGGTACCGCCAAACTGGTTCTCGCGCAAAGCGTGAGGCAACGGCGCCGGCTGCAGCAGCGAGCGCGCGTCGGTGGCGCTGTTCTGCAGGTAGTCGTACAGCGAACCGTGAAGCTCGTTCGTGCCCGACTTGGTCACGATGTTGACGATGCCGCCAAGCGCCCGGCCGTATTCCGCTCCAAAACTGTTGTTCACGACACGGAATTCCTGCACCGCATCCTGCGGGGGCGTGGCACGCTGCACGCCGGTAATCGTGTTGACGAAGTCGGCGCCGTCCACGGTGATTTCATTGCTGAACGAGCGCATGCCGCCGAACGAGATTTGCGTGATCTCGAACTCGGTGAAAGTCGTTCCCAGACTGGTTCGGCTAGTGGCGACGCTAGGCGTGAGAAGAGCGAAGTCGGTGAAGAGCCGTCCGCTGATGGGCAGGTCCGCGATCTGCTTGGTGTCGATGACCTGGCTCACCTCGGAGCGTGTCGTCTCCACGACCGGGGCCTCGGTGCTCACGGCGACCTCTTCCTTGACTGCAGCCACCTTGAGAGTCACGTTGACAGTGGCGGTTTGGCCGACCGTCAACTCCATGCCGGTGCGCGTGTAGTTGCCGAAACCTGCGTAGCTCACCGAGAGTTCGTAGCGTCCTGGCGACAGACTGGGTACGGCGAAAAATCCGGTGTCGCTCGAGACCGCTTTGAAGGTCTGGTTCGTGTCGAGCGAGCGGACCGTAACGGTGGCTTTGGCAATAGTTTGCCCGGCCTCATCCGTGACGGTTCCGTTCAGCTGGGCATAGCTGATGGTAGCTTGTCCGGAGGCAAATTGAGCCAAAGCGAAGGCTAGGAACAGGCCACACAAAGCAGATAACCGATGTGATTTCATAGATCTCCCGTTTCGAGCGAACGTACGTTCGATTTCCTGTTTATACTCGTCCTACCTCGAACTCAAACGCAAGCTTTTCACTCCAACCCCACTACTCAACCGTCAATCCGGGGACGGATAATTCAGCGCGAAGACACCATGGATTTACCTCAAGCGGTGTGCACCAACGGGACGGACTTGCCCCATACTTCCTGTGCCGTTTCGGCCACCAAGCGCAGTTTGGCTTCCTGGTCCGCTGCCGTCACGGCATTGCCTTCCATGGTGGACGCGAAACCGCACTGCGGACTGAGTGCCAACCGCTCCAGCGCGACAAAGGCGGAAGCAGCTTCGATCCGTTGCTTCAGTTCGTCCTTGCTTTCCAGGTTTGGCTTCTTGGAACTCACGAGACCGAGCACTACCGTGCGGTCTGCTGGCACTTGCCGCAGGGGTTCGAAACCGCCAGAACGTTCGTCGTCGTACTCCAACAGGAATCTCTGGAACTTGGTATTGCGAAAAATTTTTGTGATCGGGCCGTAGTCGCCGGCGGCGTAGAACTTGCTTTGGTTGTTTCCGCGGCACAAGTGCAGGCCGAAGGTGATACCGGGATGATCGCCGATCACCGCATTGTCCATCTCGATCGACAAATCCAACAGCCGATCGGGATCGTTTCCGCGCTGCCGATATCCCTGGCGCAAGTCGGGATCCAGTAGCGCGGTGTATTGTGGCGAGTCGATCTGAATGTACGTGCAGCCCAGGCGAATCAACTCTTCCACTTCATCCCTGAGGATATCGACCAAGTCGGCGAGGTAGGCGTCGACGGTCGCATAGGCTCCGGCGGATTTCTTGCTGTCGTAGTACGCAGCGGCCTGCTGCGCACTGATCATGGTCGTCTTGGCCGGGTGCTTGGTGCGTGCGCGCACGTAAGTAAATTCTTCGGCGCAGAGCGGCCGTTTACGACGCAGTTTGGATACGACTACCGGACGCGGCAAAACCAACTGCTCACCCTTTTCGTCGCGAAAAGGAATGGCCCAGCCGCCGTATTTGTCGAATCCTTCGACGGCGTCGATCAGGTGTCCGTAGAAAGCGTAGCGGCGCACCTCGCCGTCGGTGATGGCTTCGATGCCGGCGCGAATCTGCAGGCTGATGCATTCATCGACGGCCCGGTCTTCGACTTGCTTGAAGGCGGAGTCAGCGAGTTTTCCCGCTGCGAACTGGTCGCGGGCTTCCTTAAGATATGTGGGACGCAAGAGACTACCGACGACATCACTGCGGTACACGACTGCCTCCACGAGCGGCGCGTCGTCGAAACAATTTGTTTCGACGGCCCCACGTTGCCTTGCCGTTGTCAACGAATGCAGCGAAGCGGGCAACACTGTATCCGAAGTGCGGGCCAGACCACAAGGGGAAAGTATTGTCCCTGGAATTGGTATGCCACAAGTTATTTGGTTACTTTTCCGTGCCCTGATTGGGTTACTTTGAAGTGCCTTTTACAAAGCGGCGCTGCTCCGGAGTATGATGACGCTCCAACCGGCAGTTCCACCGCGAGGCAGGAAGACGATATGAATCCGAATATCAAAACTACTGTCGTGGGAAGTTATCCGGTGCCGTCTTGGCTGGTCGGCAATACGTCGCGACTGGTACTTCGGGATGCGGTGATGGCGGTGTTGAAAACCCAGGAGCTCGCCGGCTTGGACCTGTTGTCCGACGGTGAACTCATGCGCTTCGACCCGAGCCACCCCGAAACCAACGGGATGGTGGATTATTTCGTCTCGCAAATGGAAGGAATCCGCAGCCATTTTTCGCTTTCGGATTTCGACCGCTTCCGTTCCGATCGCGCCGCGGCGGCTCGCTTGCTGACCGCGGGCATGGTGGTCGGCAAGGTCGGGGAGGGCACGCTGAATCTGCCGCGAGATTACGAATTTGTCGCGCCGCTTACCAAAATGCCGCTGAAGTTCACTTGTACCGGGCCACACATGCTGTCGCGCATGGTAACGAATTGTTATTACAAGGACATTCCTGAGTTGGCCATGGATCTGGCCGCTGTGTTGCGCCGCCAACTGGAATCGATTGAAGCCGACGCGGTGCAGATCGATGAAGCTTGCATCGCCGGTTATCCGCAAGACTCATCGTGGGCGGCCGAAGCCATCAACCATGTGCTGGACGGCATTCTGAATGAGCGCGCCGTGCATATATGCTTCGGCAACTACGGTGGACAGCCGGTGCTTCGCGGCTTCTGGCGCGATCTGACGCCCT
>OCTA010005198.1_pt1 | contig 11290 bp, 13 predicted proteins | sample 1538991 | NCBI WGS metagenome assembly OCTA01 (sample SAMEA3539302, study PRJEB22396) | soil metagenome | biome: tundra; feature: field; material: soil | place: USA | collected 2010-05 | depth 0.15 m | reverse complement strand
ACAATCGCGATATCTACATGCGTGCGGACGATTCGGTGGTGCGCACATTCGAAGGCGTGGAACGCGTGCTGCGCCGGTCGCGCGGATTCGTGCCGCAGGCCATCGACCTGGGCATGGAAGTGGCCGAGATTCTGGCTTGCGGCGCCGAGTTGAAGAATACCTTTTGTCTTAGCAAGGGGCGCTACGCGGTGCTGAGCCAGCACATCGGGGATATGGAGAATTACGAAACGCTGGTCTTCTTCGAGGAGACGCTGGCCAATCTGAAGAAGCTTTTCCGCGTGGAGCCGCGGGCGGTGGCGTACGATTTGCATCCGGCGTACCTGAGCACGCAATACGCGCTACGCGTGCCGGACCTGGAGAAGATCGGCGTGCAGCACCATCACGCGCACATTGCCAGTTGCATGGCCGAGAACGGATTGCGCGGTAAGGCGATCGGAGTGGCGCTGGATGGCACCGGCTACGGGACCGACGGCCAAGTCTGGGGAGGCGAATTCCTGGTGGCGGACTACGGCGGATTCGAACGCCGCGCGCATCTGCGCTACGTCCCGCTGGCGGGAGGCGATGCGGCGGTGCGCCAGCCCTGGCGGCCGGCGCTCGCTTACCTCGCGGACACATTCGGACCGGCTGCCGAATTCCCGGAGTTGGCGATTTGGCGCGACGTTCCCGAGAGCCAGCGCAAGCTGGTGCGCAGCATGATTGCGCACCGCGTGAACACCATCGACACGTCGTCTTGCGGACGGCTGTTCGATGCAGTAGCCTCACTCATTGGGCTGCGCCAGCAGATCAACTTCGAAGGTCAGGCGGCCATCGAACTGGAGACGATCACGGCGGAAGGCTTGGCGGACAGCTATCCGTTTGCGCTCGACGCGGACACTGCTGCAGACACTGTAGACTTTCGGCCAACGATCGAACGTATCGTCGCGGAAGTGCGGGTGGGTACGCCAGCGCCGGCAATCGCGGCGCGTTTCCACAACACCGTAGCGGAGGCGATTGTGGAAGTCTGCCGGCGTTTGCGCGCGGAAGAGAAGCTGAACCGCGTGTGCCTGAGCGGCGGCACATTTCAGAACATGAAGCTGCTGGCTCGCACGCTGGCGGGTCTGCGGCGGCTGGGATTCGAGGTCTTCATCCACGCGCAGGTGCCGCCCAACGATGGCGGCATCGCGCTGGGACAGGCGGTGATTGCGACGGAAGTGCTGCGGGGGAAAGGTTGAAGCTCACAAGGACCGGTGGATTGCCAAGCAGTGCGCGAGGCTGACCGAGGAGGGAGGCAGGGGACGCGTTCAGGTATTCTTGGACGAAAAGGACATCGAAGGCGGCCAGTCTATTGCGGAATCGGTTCGCATGAGTATTGTGGACTGCGACGAATTCGTGGTCCTGCTTAGCCAGTACTCAAAAGACCGGCCGTGGGTGTTGATTGAAATGGGAGCCGCGTGGGGATTGCGAAAGCCGATCATCGCCGTCATTGACAAGATCGGACCGAACGAGATACCCGACATAATCGGTCTCTTGAAGGCGATCGATCTCAACGACTTCGATCAATACCTGGCACAGCTTTTCAGGAGATCGAAGGCAGGATTACCGCAATGAGTGAAATCAGACATTCCAGACGCCAGCGCCCCCTCAGAGTGTTCTTCAGCCACTCGAACGTGGACACGGTTTTTGCAAGAAAACTGGGTAGCCTGCTTGAGCGGCGCTTAAACGCGCACGTGTTCACAGCGGGAGACCTCAGCGCCGGGGAGAAATGGGAAACCAAGCTCAGAAATGAACTAGCCGCGACCGACGTGTTCGTCGCGCTTCTGACCCCAGTGCTGTCAGTTCAAGTTGGGTGTTGCAGGAGCTTGGAGCCGCGTGGGCCCTCAAGAAGCCGATTATCCCGGTCGTCACGAGGCGAGACGTCCTGAATAACATGCCAATTCCGCTAGACGGCTCCAACGTGATCGAACTGGCCGATGTTGAGAGCGCTGCAAGCGCCGACAAGTTCGTCGGCGCCTTCGAGGACAGCGTGGCAGCGGCTCACGTCGCTTGATGAACGAATTGGCCGGCGATGCTGCCAGCCGCAGGCGGCCCGCTTACGGCATCTTTATCGAATCATCGAAGGGCAAGTCGATTTCGACGGTCTTGCCTGCGTCGATGTTTATCGGCGCGGGTTTTGGGGGCTCTTTGGTGTACAGACCAGCGGAGGAACCGGACGGAGGCGGGCCGGACGCGCCATCGTAGCCTCCCGTGGGGTCGTAAATGGCGGCGGCGTAAACCGGTGAGCCGGCGATGTCGGAAAACGTAACTGTTCCATCCTTGGCCGCCATCATCTGCATCCCGGTGGGCATCGCGTTGCCTCCGATAAAGTCCGGCGAATCGAACAGGAATACCTGGATTTTGTGTTTGTCGTCAACGGTTCCGGACCCGGTGTAGTGCACTTTCACTGTCAGGGTGCGGGTGGCGGCCTTGTCCTGCGCTCGTCCGAATTGGAATCCGGACGCCAGGATCAACAGGCCTGCGGCGAGGTAAAAGCTCTTCTTCATTGCGCTGGTCTCCTTTGGGGGCTTAAGTTGCTAATTGTCAGGATCTCACAAAATTTGGCATGGCGGTTCTGGGCTGCTGCCGAGCATACGGAACGCGCCACCCGAAGAGTACGCGGAACTCTTGCTCTTTGTTCCGTGCAGTGTTCACCACGTTCGTCTGTGACCGCGGCTTTGTTTGCCAAAGCTGCATGGATCCGAGAAGTGACGGACGCTCATACGAAGATGGCGGGTATCGCAGGGACACGGTCAGTCCCCGCTTGTGGCGGCGGGAGAGCGGCGCTGGCGCATTCCTCCAATCGCTACGGTCAAATGGTGGAGTATTTGCGCATGAACGGCATCGTGCCGCCCGCCAGCCGATGAGGCCGGACCACACGATCAAGCCGGCCGGGAAACCGATTGCCGGACCCGGCTGAAACGCCGCGCCATCTCGAAAACGGGTTCGTGGGCTATTCTAAATCCAGTGGGACGGCCCATCTTAGTACACGGCCACCGCGGCGCGCGCGCCATGCGCCCGGAAAACACGTTGCCGGGATTCGAGTACGCCATCTCCGTGGGCGTGGATGCCCTGGAGATGGACGTGGCGGTCACCCGCGACGATGTGGTCGTGGTTTCGCACGACCCCAAGTTGAACCGGTCGGTCTGCAGGTCGCCCGACCCGCCGCGCGTCATCCGGGACCTGACGCTTGCCGAACTCGAACGCTGGGACTGCGGCGCCGTGCGGAACCCGCGCTTCCCGAAACAGACGCTGATCCCGGGCGCGCGCGTCCCCACGCTCGACCAGGTGCTCGATCTGTCGGACCGCGGACATTTCCTGTTCAACATCGAAGTCAAGAGTTTCCCGGATCGCCCTGCCCTGTCGCCTCCACCGGAACGTTTCGCCGAACTGGTGTACCAGGCGATCCGGCGGCACAAACTGGAAAAGCGGGCGATCGTTCAGTCCTTCGATTTCCGCATACTGCACGCCATGCACCGGCTGGCGCCACAGATCCGCCTCGGAGCCCTGTATGTGGGCCCTCCGAAGCGCTTCGTCACGATCGCGCATCGGGCTGGAGCGGGCATCGTGGCGCCCTATCACGCGCTGGCCTCTGCCAGGCAGGTTCGCGCAGCGCATGCCGCGGGCCTGGAAGTGGTTGCCTGGACGGCCAATCGTCCCCGCGACTGGCGGCGGCTCATCGCGGCGGAAGTGGATGCGATCATCACCGATAACCCGGAAGCGCTGCTGGCGTACTTGCGAGAAATCCAACTGCGGTAGAGTCGCTAGAGTGGGGATTGTGGCGCACGGGGCGCCACAGGGAGGGGCGCAGACGTGACGCGGTCCGCCGGCCACGCCGCCGTGATTCTCGGAGCGATGAACCAGGCCCGCGCCAAAATCGTCGAGAACATCGAGAGATTGCCGGAGTACACGTGCGTCCAGACGGTGCACCGGTCCAGGTTCGAGGCCATGCCCGCTGTCCGCGTGAGTGGTTGCGGCTATCTGCAGGATCCGGAGTTCGAGCCGCGGCCGATGCTGTTCTGGACGGACCGCTTCAAATTGGATGTGACTGTTTCCGAATTTTCCGAAGGCGGGGAGATTTTTCCTGGGTGGGCGCGCGGCGCTTCCAATCCGACGATGTGGATAACATCGTTGGCGGAGGAATAACCGGCACCGGCGATTTTGTCCATTCCTGATGAGCATATTTTCATCCAACGGGTCCGAGTACCAGTATCTCGGCCCGGAGCAGGATAAGGGACGCGGCTTCGCCGTATTCCGCTATCGCGTACCGGTTGGCATTAGTCATTACCAGGTAAAAGTGGGGCCCGGCCGGAAGATCTGGCGAACATGGCTTATGAGGGCAGGTTTTGGATCGATCCGGAGAACGCCGAACTGCGCCGGATGACGATTGAGGTCCCCCATCTCCCGCGGGAGTCGCATACGTGCCGCGTCGAGACTACCATTGACTATCGGCGCGCGCGGATTGGCGGCTCCGATTTTCTGCTTCCCCAATTGACGGTTCTCAAAATGTGGGACGCAGAAGCCCAACGCCATGAGAACCGGATCGAGAACTCTGCCTGCCGTGAGTTTCAGACCGAATCCGTTTTCCGGACCGGTCTGGAACCGTCGACCGGCGAATCGGCAGCGCCGAAAAAGCCGCTGGCCATACCGCTCGGAATATCGGTCAAGATCGCATTGCACTCAAAAATCGACTCGGAGACTTCGTTTGCCGGAGACGCCATCGAGGGACAATTGGTGAATGCGATCCGGGATCGTAAAGGAACCATCCTGGCCCCCGGAGGCGCCCTTGCGCACGGGCGCATTGTGCGGCTCGAGCACCAGCAACAGCCCTCGAATTACTTCGCGCTGGGTCTGAAATTTCATTCCATTGAGGTGAACGGCAGTGAGATTCCGCTGACGCTGGCGCGCGCCGCCGCTCAGAATGCCGTCGGCGTCATTCTCACCGGCATGGGCGACGATGGCGGGCGCGGCGCGGCGGAATTCATCGAGCCGCTGCCGCGCGTAGCGCCAACCGCCCTGCGGCTGGCCGCGGGGTGAGCGGCCCGTCAATAGATCTGGAAACAGAAAACCAGGTTCGAGTCGGCAGGCGACAGCGAGTATTCGCCGTTCTCCAGAATCTCATCCACTTCGATTTTGTACAGATTTTCATCGAGGCGCGTGACGTTGAGCCGGATGGGATGCGCCACCATTTTATTCTTGCGGCGGACCAGCACTTCGCGCTGGCCGCCTTTGGACTGCAGTTTGAAGAGCTGCAGCTTGTCCGCCGGGATCTGGTCCGTCAGAATCAGAAACGCCGGCGAGGCCAGCGGCGTGCGCACGGTGGAGTTGGCGCCGGGTATCGCATAGGCGACTTCGCCCTTGCGGTCTTCCTGCTTGCCTTCCGCGCTCTCCGTCGCGATCAGGTTATCGGCATGCATCAGGTATGGAAGGTCCGGCTTGGCGGGGCGCGGCCCGGTATACTTTTGCGCCAGCAAGGGCCATACGCACAACAAAACGATCGGCAACCATTTCCGCATAAGGTTACTTTACCGCGCGGGCGTTACTTGCCGGGGCCAACCCGGATGGCTTCGAGCACGCGGTCCAACTGCTTCTCATCCACCGGCTTGGCCAGCACAAAGCTGCGCTCGCCCGCGAAATCGGCCGATAAATCCGCATTGTAAGAATCGGAAAGCAGCACGAATCCGCCCACGCGAGCCTTCACTTGTTCGGCGGTTTCCACCCAATTGAGCCCCGGCGCGTGCACCGAGCAGAAGATGGCGTCGAAGCGCAGGCGCTGCGCCAGGTCCAGACCCTCGTCGGAGCTGTGCACCGGCACCACGCGATATCCGCGGGCGGCCAGCAGACCGCGCAACTGCGTCTGAATGGCTTCGGCCGGTTCGATCACCAGCGCCGTCAACGTGTGGGCGCCGTCGCGGCCGTTCTCCGGCGCAGGCCCGCTGGGCTTCTCCCGCGCCGCGCAGGGGAGCTCCACTTGAAACGCCGGATCGCCCGCTGCCTGCTGTACCAGCCGTATCTCGCCGCCATGGCCGGTGATCAAACTACGGCAAACGCCCAAGCCCGCGCCACCGGACGCATCGTCCGCTCCCGGCACAAACGGGTCCGCGGCCCCCTTCAGACCGCTGTAGCCGATCTCCACCAGGATGCGCCTGGCGACCACGCTGCTCCGGATGGTGATCGACTTCTCGCTCGCATCCGACAGCGATTGTTCGGCGTGCACGAGCAGGTTCAGGAAGATCTGCTCAAGCTGGCCGTGCGATCCCAGCACGGTCGCCGGCTCGTCCGCCAGCAGGCTGCGCGCCCGAATCCCACGTACTTTCCACTCGCGTTCCCGGAACTCGATCAGGTTCCGCAGCAGGCCGTTCAGCTCTACCGGCTGGGTTTGCGCCGGGCCTATGCCGGCAAATCCCACCAGCCGGTCGACGATCTCCGCGGCGCGGCGCGCCTCGGCCGCAATACTTGCCAGGTCCGCCGCGGAAGGTCCCCGCGGTCCGTCGCCGGCGGCCTGGGCCACTTGGGCCAAGCTGGCAATGGCCGCCAATGGCGTCCGCAGATCGTTGACGATTCCCGAGATGAGTTGGCCCACCGCCGCCAGCTTTTCTGTGCGGGAGAGCTGCTCTCGCACGGAGCGCTGGTCGAGCAGCTTGACCGCCACGCCTATCTGGTTGGCCAGATGTTGTGTCAGCGTTTGCTCATCGCGGCTGAAAATCCGGGCGCGGTCGCGCTGGTCCATCTGCAGAATGCCCAATACCTCGCCTTGCGCCAGCATGGGAACGAACAGCAGCGACCGCGGCGCATCCGGGGTGCCCCCTGGGCCCGGCTGTCCCGTCACCGGAAATGGGCTGCGGGAGGTGTCGGGAATCGCCAGCAGGGTCCGGTAGTGGAAGCAGGCTACCGCGCCGGCTTGCGGTCCCGCCGGGGGCGCCGAAAGTGGAATGGAAGTCTGATCGGCGCCGCTGCGGCCGACCGCATCGAGCGTTTTCGCGTGGCGATTGTACAGGTAAAGTGCCGCGGTGTTGACTCCGAAGATTCTGGGCACCACCACCCTGACCTTGTCGAGGATCTGGTCCGCCGAAGAGGCGCCCAGGATCTCTTCGCCTAGTTCATAGGCCCGGCGCAACATTTCGCGCTGCCCGCGGAGCCGTCCATCGCGGCGCCAGATCGCGAAAATAACCGCGGCGATAGCGAAAACTCCTAAAGGTAGCGCCACTGGCATCACCATGCGCAAAAGTGACCCCATAGTCCCCCTTTACGGCGCGTCCGGGACCTGCGCCCGCAGCCATGCTTCAAGTTGCCCCAGTTGCGGGTCGCGGAAATCGTCGATTGCCAGATCCGCGCCCGGCAACTCACGATGCGTGGTTCTCACACCCACGATGCGCGCGCCGGCCGCCCGCGCCGCTTCGACGCCGGAAAAGGAATCTTCAAACACGATGCAGTTTCGGGGCGCGACCGAAAGCAGCCCGGCGGCGCGCAGATAGATTTCCGGATGCGGCTTGGGATGTTGCACCTGGTGGCCATCCACGACCACTCGGAAATACGCGCGCAGGCCGCCCCGATCCAGTATAAAATCCACGTTCGCCGGTTCGGCGTTGGTCGCCAAGCCAACCGGTTGTCCGGCATGCCGCTGCAGGAACTCCCGCACGCCGGGCACCAACGTTTCCGCCAGCCTGGGTTCCAACATTTTCCGGTACAGCTCCTCCTTGGCGGCCCCGTGGGCGGCCACCTCTTCCGCGCTCAACCGCGGGCCGAAGAAGTCGCGCACGATCTCATCGTTGCGCCGGCCGTACATGCGTTCGGCGAGCGCTTCTCCGGCGTCGATCCCGAAGCGCCGGTTGTACAGCATCCACGCCTCGGCGTGCAGCGGATTCGAATCCACGATCACGCCATCCATGTCCAGCACCAGGGCCATGCCGGGCCGCAGCCACGCATCAGGCGCCAAGCTGACCCTCCAGCCAGTTCAGGTAGTTGGCAGAGCCTTCCACTACCGGCACCGCCAGCAGCTCCGGCACATCGTATGCATGCGCTTCTTCCAGGGCCATCCGCAGCGGTTCGAAAAGCTGCCGGGACGACTTGATGATGAGCAGGCACTCCGCGGCCGACTCGATCGCTCCTTGCCAGCGGTAGACGCTGCGCACGCCGGGCACCATCGTCACGCACGCCGCCACGCGGGCCTCCACCAGCACCCGCGCCAGCTTCTCAGCCTCCTCTTCCGTCGCGCAGGTACTCAAGACAACAATTTTATCGGTCATAAGCAAAAATATTGGAACAAGATTTCGAATCCGATGTTAACATTATCTTCTTGGCATGAGATGAGGTCGTCCTTCACTAAATTCGTCGGCGTTGCGGCGCTGTTGTTACTTGCCGGTTATGCATTTATTGCGTTGCAGGGACCGCAGGGTGTTCCCGGATTAATGGACAAACGCCGCCAGATTCGCGAATACGAAAAGAAGAACGCGGATCTTGCGCGGAAGATCGAAGAGCAGCGCGCGCGCATCGGCCGCTTCAGCGACAGCCCGTCCGGCCAGGAGTTGGAGATCCGGCAGCGTCTGAAACTCGTGAAGCCCGACGAAAAGGTGTTTATCCTGCAGGATGCACCGCCCACGCCGGCGCCTTCACCCTCTCCAGGCCAGCACCAATCCCCATAGGGCGCCGCCCAGCGCGAGCCAACCCGCATTCACGCGGTAACGAAACAGCAGAACAGAACACGCCAGAGCCGTGCCGATCGTGAACACGTCGATCAGCGCCGTGCGCGCCAATTCCCACGTCACCACCGCCATCAGCGCCACCGACGCCACATTCACGCCATCCAGAAAAGCGCCAGCCAGCCGCGATCTGCGCAGCCAAGGCACCACCGGTCCACTGACCGCGCAGAAAACGAAAGCCGGAAGGAAGATGCCGATGGTCGCAACCACAGCTCCCGGCACGCCCTTCAAAACGTAGCCGATAAAAGTAGCCGTGGTGAACAATGGTCCCGGGGTAATCTGACCGACCGCCACCGCGTCCAGCAATTGTTTGGACGTTAACCAGCGCCAATTACCCACCAGGTCCTGCTGCAGGAACGCCAGCAGCACGTAGCCGCTGCCGTAGAGAACCGAACCGATCTTCACGAAGTATAGGAACAAAGCGCCCAGCCCGACGGCCCTTGGCTGTGCGGCCGCCGTTGCGAGTGGCGCGAACTGCGCGGCCAGGACCGCGCCTGCGATGAGCAGCAGCACCGCCAGCGGCTTCAGCCCCCGCTGGCTGGACTTCCACCATTCGCGAAGAGCCGCGACCACTCCGGCGCCGGCCAACACGACCAGCGCGCCGGTGCCGGCCACGACCGCGCCGATGGACGCGATCCCGGCCACGCCCAGGAAGCGCGTCTTGACCGCCGTCCGGCCCAGCTTCCACAGCGCCTGCGCAATGATCGCGATCACGACCGGTTTCAGCCCGTAGAGGAACCGCCCCACCTGCGGCAAGCTACCGAACCGCACGTAAGCCCACGCGAAACACGCCACCATAACCGCCGCCGGGACGATGAAACATAATCCGGCCACGACCAAGCCCGGCCAGCCAGCCCGCAGGTAGCCGAGGTAGATGACCACCTCGGTCGAAGTGGGTCCCGGAATCAGGCTCGCGGCCCCCAGCCGGTCGAGGAAGTCCTCGCGGGTGATCCAGCGCCGCCGCCTGACGACTTCGTCTTCCATCATGGCGATGTACGCGGCGGGGCCGCCAAATGCGGTCAGGCCGAGGCGCAGGAACAAGCGGGTAAGCTCGGCGAGCCGCGCTCCGCGGCTGTGCGGGGGTGGTGGGGAAACAAGCGTGTCTGGTGCGGGTGGAAGCGGGTCTGCCATCGAGTACAAAAGCCGGACTTTAGGCCAGCAACGCACGCCGAACCGCGTCCGGTTCGCGTGCGATCACTGTCAGGAAGGCCCGCGCGGGGCCGCTGGGGATTCGCCGCCCATGCTCCCAATGTTCCAAGGTTCGTTTGCTCAAACCGAATAACTTAGCAAACTCGCTTTGAGAAAGGGAGATGTTCTCCCTGATCGCCTTGACATCGATGTCATCTGGGACGTGTACCTCACAGCCGTGGTCTTCCTTGCCCTTGGCGAAAGCGAGCGCTTGCCTGGCGCTCTCGATCAAACGTTCGCCCGCGGTTGGTTTCCTCTTGTTCATCTCGACTCCGGTAGCCGCTGCTCTTTTTCCTTGCCCTCTCCGGCGAACCGCACCTTGCGTGCACACTAAGATATGCCGGCGTTTACACGACGGTCTGCACCCTCAACTATAATTCTACCGTCCCTGAATCGAGCGCCCTAAGCAGGCCGGCCAAACGCGCTCACAAAGGCCGAGAGCGCCCGCACAAGCCGGCTCTCATCCACCGATTGGGGCAGCGGAATCGAGAGAACCGGTCTGTTCGTGCGTAGGTCGCGCGATAGCAGGCTCGAAAGGCCCTCGCCAGCGGGTGCGCTTTGTGCCACTGCAGCCAGCGATTCGAGGAATCGCACGCCGTTTTCGATCAGCCCGGCCGCGGCCTGCTCGAATGCGGCCGGTTGTGATCCTGCCGTCGCGCCCTCAAGCGGCTGCGCCGCCGCAGCGGGCGACGGCGTCGCCGGGGGGACATCCGCTGGCGCGGACTGTATGGGAACAGCCCTGTCTGGGACCCTGGCTGGGGTCTGGTCAATTGGAGGCGTGGGCTGCCCCGGTTGATCCGCGAAAATTTCTTTCACTGCTTGGAGGACGCTTTTTCGTCCGAGCGCCGCGAAGCTCACCTCGTCGGTTGGTGAATCGAAGACCCCCGCGAACAAGGATTTCTTCAGCTTTAGTGTTTCCCACACGCGCTCTTCAATGCTGTCCTTGGTCAGCAGGTGCACCACGTGAACGGGATGAGCCTGGCCCAGACGGTGGACTCGTCCAATCCGCTGCTCGAGGCGGGCGGGGTTCCAGGGAGGCTCCAAATTGATCACCGCCGAGGCCGCCTGGAGATTCAGACCGACGCCTCCCGCATCCGTCGAAAGGAACACGCGGCACTCCGCGTCGCGCCGGAATTTCTCCATGAGCGCGCCGCGATTCCGGGAAGGCACGCCGCCGTGCAGAGAGACGAATCCTATTCCCAGCTTTTCCAGTTCCTTGCCGGCCAGATAAGTCATCCGCTCATACTCGCTGAAGACCACAACTTTGCGGTCCTCTTCGATCGCCAGCTCGCGGACGATCTCGCGAAACTCCGCCAGCTTCGGCGAATGATTCGTTTGTTTGTCGAAAAGAAACGTGGAGTCGCAGAGCATACGCATGTTCTGCAGGCAGC
>OCTA010005197.1_pt1 | contig 11291 bp, 7 predicted proteins | sample 1538991 | NCBI WGS metagenome assembly OCTA01 (sample SAMEA3539302, study PRJEB22396) | soil metagenome | biome: tundra; feature: field; material: soil | place: USA | collected 2010-05 | depth 0.15 m | reverse complement strand
ACGAAGACCGCTTTGCCGACCGGCGCGATTTGAAATCGAGTCTGCCCGGCGGCTATCATCCGTGGACAAGCTGGCCGCCGTCCGATCCGCGCGGTGGCTGGGCGGCGGTGGTGTTGAAAGAAGAAGGCACTTCCGACAATCTTTGGTCTTGTCCGGCGGCGATCAGCGCCCCGGCGGGAAATGCCTTGCAATCAGTGCAAGCCGGTTCCACCAACGTCAATCCGCCGTCCGTGCGCTACTGGCTCTGGCGGTTTGACCGGCCCGACGATCCGGTGGGGCAGGAAGATTTTTGGGGCAAAAAAGCCGCGCAGGCCGTTTCCGATCTGGTGCAGGCTTCCGCGACGGATGCCACGCTGGGCATCGTCAACGGCGCGGCGGATGTGGAGTTGGCGGTGGACCCTTATTTTCCAAGCACTATTCCCACCGTTGATGCCGCTTTGAAAGGCCGCACGATCCACGCCGGCGGGCGCTGCCGGCTTTTTCTCGACGGACATGTTCAGTTCATCAAGGATTTACGGACGCCGATGTGATTTCAAAATGCCGCCGAAATGAAGTTTCAATTTCGCAGTAAAAAATATTTCTGCCTCCGGTTGTTCTTCATCGTTGCCATGCTCGCGTCCGGCGCGGTGATGCTTTCCTGCGCCACCGCCAGAAAATCTGCCGCGCCTTACGGATTAAATTTGCGCCCGCCATTAAAAGCCTATTTGCAAATGCCAGAACGCGCGTCCGGCGCGATTCCACGCCTGCTTTCCCAGAGTGGAGCTTTCAAAGATACGCCGGGGCTGGTGCCGGATGACGCGCTGATTCCTTATGATCTCATCGTCTCATTCTGGTCGGATGGCGCAATGAAATCGCGCTGGATTTCTGTTCCGGATGGAAAAATAAAATTCGCGCCAACCGGAGAGTGGGTTTTTCCCAAAGGCACCGTCTTCGTAAAACATTTCGAGCTGGCGGTGGATGAAACCCATCCGGAAATCAAACGCCGCTTGGAAACGCGCCTGCTCGTTTGCGATGCCGATCGCGGAGTTTATGGCGTCACTTACAAATGGCGGGCCGACAACCGCGACGCCGATTTGCTGGACACGAATTTGACCGAGGCCATCAGCATCAAGACCGCCACCGGCACGCGAACGCAAACCTGGTATTATCCGAGCCGCCAGGATTGTCTCACCTGCCACACCGACAACGCCGGCCATGTGCTCGGCGTAAAAACGCGCCAGCTAAACCACGATTTTGTTTATCCGACTGGCACCACTGACAACGAATTGCGCGCCTGGAATCATCTTGGATTGTTTGATACGAATCTAAATCAATCCGCTTTGAAAAATTTTCCGCAACTCGCCCGCGCGAACGACGCGACGCGGACGCTTGAGGATCGCGCCCGCTCGTATCTCGATGCGAACTGCGCAAACTGCCACCGCCCGCACGGCACGGTCGCCTATTTCGATGCGCGCTACGATACGCCGCTCGCGCAGCAAAACCTAATCAACGGCCCGGTGTTGATTGACGAACGGCTGGATCATCCGCACATCATCGCGCCGAACGACATCTGGCGCTCCATTCTATTCATGCGGGCCAATACCACCGAACCATTCAAAATGCCGCCGCTCGCGCGCAACACCATTGACGAACCAGGAATGAAGCTGATGCGGCAGTGGATTGAAAGCCTGCCCGGCCCGCCGGTGTTGCCGCCGCCGGAAATTTCGCCGCACGGCGGAAAATTTGCGCAGCCAGTGGCGGTGACTTTGAAGAGCGAACCGGGCGCGACCATCCGCTACACGCTGGATGGGACGGTGCCGACGACTTCGGATTTGCTGTATGAAAAACCGGTGCCACTGACCGGGCCGACGATTCTGCGGGCGAAGGCATTCCAGCCGGGCTTCACCACCAGCATCACAGTGCAGGAGATTTTTATTGTCGGCGAGTGAACGTGTTTTTGATGTTCTGCTGGCTGGTGAATGATGAATCAACAGGAAATCACGGATAAACACTGTTGCACACGGATTAATGGATAAATGGATGGACGGCATTCGGATTTTGGCCCTGTAATCCAACGATCCACTTATCCAGCAATCCGTGCCCGTTCGTGGTTAAGCTGTCTTTTTGGCTCAACTCAAACTCACCGGGTCAATGTCCACGGCCAGCGTGACCTCGTCGGGCAGCACCAATGATTGAATGATCCGCGCCAGCTCGCGGCTCAAGGCGCTCATCGCGCGCGTCCGCAGCATGATCTGGTAGCGGTAAAAACTCTCCGCCCGCAGCAGCGGTGCCGGCGCGGGGCCGGCAATAATCAAATCGCGGAACATATTTTTTTGGGGAACGCCCGCGTCCGGCGTGCTGGGCTTGGCGCTCTCGCCGAATAATTCGGCCTCGTCCGCAGGGGAGTTGACGCTGGCCACCGGGGCGGCGGCACCCCGCAAATGTTTCTCCAGCTCGCGCTTCAGATGTTCGGCGGAGAATTTTACTTTTTCCTCGTTGCGGCCTTTCAGGGTGAGCAAGGCGACGCGGCTGGCCGGCGGATATTTTAATTGTTCGCGAAATTCAATTTCCTGCTCGTAAAAACCCACGAAGTCGTGACGGCGCGCATATTGAATGGCCGGATGAAACGGCGTGAACGCCTGCACAAACACCTCGCCCTCGACATCGCCGCGACCGGCGCGGCCGGCGACCTGCGTGAGCAGTTGGAAGGTGCGTTCGCCCGCGCGAAAATCCGGCTGGTGCAGCGCCATGTCCGCGTAAATGATGCCGACGAGCGTGACGTTCGGAAAATGCAGCCCCTTCGCGATCATCTGCGTGCCGACGAGGATGTCAATTTTGCCCGCGCGAAAATCGCCGAGGACGTGGCGGTAATCATCCTTGCGCTTCATCGTGTCGGCATCCATGCGTTTCACGCGTGCCTTGGGAAAAAGTTTGGCGAGAATCTCCTCGACCTTCTGCGTGCCCGTGCCGGCGTAACGGATCGCGGGATTTTTGCACTTGGGTTCCGGGCAGACGGCAGGAACCTTTTCGCTGTGGCCGCAGATGTGGCAGGAAAGTTTTTGATCAATGCGATGATAGGTGAGCGACACGCTGCAATTCGGGCACTCGGCAACAAAGCCGCATTTCGGACATTGCAGCGAAGTCGAATAACCGCGCCGGTTCAAAAACAAGATCGTCTGCTCGCCGCGTTCGAGCCGCTGCGTGATGGCCTCCTTGAGCTGCGGCGAAAACAGCGGCGGACCTTTGCCATCGCGCGACGCCTGCCGCATGTCCACGACGCGGACGTAAGGCATTTTCTGGTTGTCCACGCGCTCCGGCAATTCGAGCAGCGTGAACTTGCCGCGTTTGCAATTGTAAAAACTTTCCATGGAGGGCGTGGCCGAACCGAGCACGACGACGGCGTTTTCCATCTGCCCGCGCATGATGGCCACGTCGCGCGCGTGATAGCGCGGCGCTTCCTCCTGTTTGTAAGTGTGCTCGTGTTCCTCGTCCACGATAATGAGGCCAAGCGGCTCGACCGGCGCAAAAATCGCCGACCGCGCGCCGATGACGATGCGCGCCCGGCCCTGCCGGATTTTGTGCCACTCATCGTGCCGTTCGCCCGCGCTCAAATGCGAATGCAGCACGGCGACGAGCGTCTGCAATTTCCCGGAACTGAACCGCGCCTTAAAACGCTCAACGGTCTGCGGCGTCAGCGAAATTTCCGGCACGAGGACGATGCCGCCTTTGCCTTGCTCCAGCGCGTGCGCGAGGGCTTGCAGATAAATTTCCGTCTTGCCGGAGCCGGTGACGCCGTGCAAAAGAAAAGTGCGTGATGCGTGATGCGTGATGCGTGATGCGGTATCAGTTACCACCTCTGGTTTATCACGCATCACGGAGCACGCATCATTTTTCGCATCCATCGCCGCCTTGATTTTTTCCAGCGCGATGGCCTGCGCGGGATTCACAATGATCGGTTGCGTCGCCAGAATGGTTTCGCGCGCATACGGGTCTCGTTCGGAAATTTCCGAGGCAATTTGAATCAGGCCGCGATCTTCGAGTTTGCGCACCGTCGCGGCGGTGGTCCCGGCCAGCTCGACGAGTTCGGACAGTAAAATTTCCCGGCGTTCTTCGATGACATTCCAAACGTCCTGCTGCCGTTTTGGCAATTTCGGAAAATCGCCCGTCACCGGCAACGGACGGACCATCAGCCGTTCGCGCCAGCCCGCGTCTTCCTTGCGCACGGCTTCGGGCAGAACGGATTTCAGCGCGATTTCCGGCGCGCAGCAATAGTATTCGCCGATCCAGCGCGCCAGTTTCAAAACCTTCGGCGTGACGAGGGTTTGCGTGCCGATGACCTTGAGGATGGGCTTGAGGTTGACGTGACCTGATTCCTCGGCGACGGCGGTGACGACGCCGAGAATTTTCCGCGCGCCAAACGGCACCTGCACGCGGCTGCCCACATCCACCTTGCCCGCGAGCGCCGCCGGAATCGAATAATCAAATTCCTTGCGCAACGCGATTTCCAGGCTGACACGGGCGATCATGGCGTAAAGTGACGAGTGACACGTGATACGTGACAAGAATTGGCAGAGAGCGCTTTGAGGTTGTTTTTCATGTCACATGTCACTCGTCACTTTTTTAATCGCGCGTGATGGCGCGCAGTTCGGTTTCGAGTTGCAAGCGCAATTTTTCCCGCTCCGCGTCGCTGGCCTCCGCCGGCACGCGGAAATTTTTTCCAACGCATACCTCGCAGCGCGCAAACGGCAGCGGGATTTGAAACCGGTCCCAGCTTTTCAGGGAAATTTTCCAGTTCAAATTCAACGCGACCGGCACGATCGGCAGGCCCGTCAATTGTGCGAGCGAAGTGATTCCGTCCTGAATCTGGTAACACGGGCCGCGCGGGCCGTCCGGCGTGATGGTCAGGTCGTAGCCGCGTTCCGCCCATGTCGTCAGCTCGCGCAAGGCCTGCGCGCCGCGCCGGCTGGACGATCCGCGCACCGGCTGGACGCCAAACCATTCGAGCGCGCGCGACAGAAACGCGCCGTCCTTGCTCGCGCTCACCAGGGCGGCCATGCCCGCGCCGGAGTTATACGGACGCCGATGGGTATTCAACGGCTTGATGCACGTCGCCAGCCGGTTGTGCCAGATGCAAAAAATCACCGGCACCGGCGCGCTTGGTGAAAGATATTCCGACTGCGCCCGCAGCCGGCAGCGCACCGTGAGCAGCAACGCGCGCAGCGAAATGAACAGCAGAAACGCCCCCAGCCGCTGATGCCATTTGGGCGCGTGCGGAATCACCACGCCCCCGGATTTTCGGGGATGGGGTCTGGCGTCTGGCGGCTGGGATGAACTGGCTGGCATGGGAAATCAAGAACGGAAACAACCAACATCCAACATCCTACATCCTACATCCAATGAAGCGCACGCGCCCAATCCATTGGATATTGGATGTTGGTTGTTGCTTGTTCGATGTTTTCCCATTTCAACCTTTTTTCAGGCACGCGCGGACCAGTTGCTCCACGGTTGCAGATGAACCCAGCATCGTCTGCGCGGCGCGGACGGCGTCGTGCGCCTCAATTTGCTTGAAGCCCAGCGCCATGAGCGCAAGCGTGGCGTCGTTCGTCTTTTGGTCGTCCGGCGAAAGTGAATGTTTCGCACTCGCGGCTTCCCACGCGCCCGCCGCGCCGATCTTGTCACGCAGTTCCACCACGATGCGCTCGGCGGTTTTTTTGCCGACGCCGGAAATTTGCGAGAGCGATTTAACATCGCTGCTGGCGACCGCGCCGCGAAAGGTCACCGCGTTCATGCCGCTCAAAATATTCAATGCCGTTTTTGGGCCAATGCCGCTGACGTTGTTGATGAGCAGGCGAAACAAATCGCGTTCCGCCGCCGACATGAAACCGTAAAGCACATGCGCGTCTTCGCGGACGATGAGCTGCGTGAGCAGTTTCACCGGCTGGCCGGGCGGCGGCAGTTTGTCGAACGACGACAGCGGAATCAGCGCCTCGTAGCCGACGCCATTCACATCCACGACGACCTGTGTGGGCAGCGCCTCGACGAGTTTGCCTTGGAGAAAAGTGATCATGGCATCATTCCGAAATCAAATCCGCCGCCATCTTGTTTTGGCAGGTTAAATTCTTTCGCCCGCTTTTCTTCCTGCTCCATTTGCCTTTTCAAAGAGGCTATCTCTTCGTCAGAAAAGAGAAGTTCTTTAGGCAAGGGCTTCTCGCACACGCCGCAAATTTTATTTTTGCGGCTGTAAATCGGCGCTTTACAATATGGGCAATGAAATTCCATTTCAAATTTTCTTAAGCGGCGTCAGGCCGTGCCGCGAATTTTCCTGCGCGTGGGCGAGCGCCAGCGCGAGCGCGTCCGCCGCGTCGGGCGCGGGCAGTTCGGCCAAGTTCAACAGCCGCTGCACCATCTTGGCGACGGCGATTTTTTGCGCCGCACCGTAGCCGACCATCGCCTGCTTCACCTTACGCGTCGCGATTTCAAAAATATCAATTCCCGTTTCGCCGACCGTTGCGAGCGCCGCGCCTCGCGCCTCGCCCATGACGATGGCCGTTTTCAAATTTTGCGCGAAGAACAAGCCTTCGACCACGCAGACTTCCGGGCTGAATTCGAGCAGCAGGTCGCGGAGCGTCTGCGATATTTTGGCGAGGCAGCGCGACCGCGCCCAGTCTTTCGGGCAGGCAATGGTGCCGTGCGCCAGCGCGACCGGATTGGGTTTGCCGGTGCGGATGACGCCGTAGCCGGTGCCGCGCAACGACGGGTCAATGCCCAGAATTGTTTGCGTGATGCGTGATGCGTGATGCGTGATGGACGGGGAAATCGCGACGACACGCGACGACTTGCCTTTGAGGCGCGCCTTCATCTGCTCGAATTGTCGCACGGAAATTCCCACGCGAAAAGGTTGCCAGCGACGGCGCGGCGGCAAAAGCAAAAACGCCGCGACGTTTCCATCGCGGCGTTGATTGCGGGCCTCCGCTCAATGATTCTGCTTGTCCTTGTTCGAACTGGACGAACCGGACGAGCTGTGATCGGAGCCGCTGCTGGTATTATGCGCCTGGCTTTGCACCGGGGCCGGGGGCGGCGGCGGCGGGCTGTAGCTATGCACCGGCTCAACATGCTGTTCCACACGCGGCTGGCTGGGCGCGACGAACTGGTGTTGCTCCAACTGCGAGGAGCCATGTTGCGGCGACGCGCTCACCGAGGGCGTTTCGTAGCTGTGGATTGGCCGCGGCTGCAACGGCTGCTGTTCGTGCAAAACATTTTGCGACTGGCCATGCTCATTGCCGCCAGACGGCCAGTTGTTTTGCGTCTGCCGGCGATCCAACGCATTCGCACCGGCCGTCGCCGAAGATGGCTGCGATTGCTGGAAATGGTTGTTGCCCGTCGCCACCGGCTCGTTGTGGGGTTGCAGCCGATTAGCATTCTGGTCATTGTTGTTCCCCGTTGCCCTGAGGTTCGGCTGCCCGCCCAGATGCGAAGACTCGACTTGATTGCCAACCGGCCTGACTCCTTGTGCCGGCTGGCCTAGGTTGTCGTGGCGACCGGCATTCGCATTGTTGTTTTGATTGTTGAGCATGGCCGGTCCGTGACGGAGTTCGTTGTTGGCACCGGACAAATTCCGGCCGGCATTGTTTCCCGCCACACCGTGCTGCCCGGTTCGGTCGAAGCCTTCGCCGCGCCAGCCTTGGCGTCCGGCATTGGGCAGCGCGCCGACGTGAACCGGCTCAATCGGGTGATGCGTCACGCTGCTGATGCGATCCACGGAAATGCCGTGGTTCACAATGGTGTGGTTGTTGACGTTGAAATTATTGATCACCGTCGTCTGATGGAAAATCTGCGTCACGCGCGCCGGCCCGGCGAAATAAGAACGCGGATGGCGGTCACAGAAATGATCCGGCGAAATGAACATGAAACAATCGGCACCCAGCCCGAAATCAAAGTCCAGCGCCACGCTCGCGCCGCGATAAAAAAATCCGAAGCCCGGACGAAACACGGCCAGCGGCGGCAGCGGCGCCCAGCCGCAGTATTCGCCGCCGGAGCGCCAGGTCACCCACGACGGCGCCCACTCGGTGTCCGGATACCAGCACCAGCCAAAATGCGCGTGACGGAACCAGCGTCCATAATGAAAGGTGGTGCCCCACGAATAATCCGAATCCCAATACCAGCCGTAATCCGTATAGACCCAATGACCACGGTCACAATATGGACGCCAGCTCACATCGTAATTCACCACCGTCGGCCGCCAGCAACGGCCATAGCCCTCCACATCCACCCACGAACCATAGGGCGTGAGCGTGTCGTTGAAATAATTGACGGTCACTTCCGCCGGCGGCGGCGCGGTGTCGGCAGCACTGGCGACCTCGGTCACCGGTGCCGGAGCCGGGGTCACGGTGGCGGCATACAAATATTTGTCGCGCTCCATCATCGCATTCACGAGGTCGGTGGGCACGCCTTCGTCTTTCAGGAAAACGATTTTGTCCGCGTCCAGGTTGAACGCACTTTGCGAATTGACTACATAAGTTCTGATCGTGCCGGCATCCACGCCAGCCTGAACCATTTTGACGACTTCGGCCAGCGGCGTGCCCGGCACAATATTGGCCGGCAATGCGCTGTCGCCCGCTGGTGGCGGAATGGGTTGTTCCTGCGCCTGGCTGACCGCACAGGCAGCGGCCGCGATAGCCACGGCCAAGGCAATTAAGGTTTGGGTGTAGAAGCGAGTTTTCATAAGAATATTTTTTTTGATTGTTGACGGACAATTAATTGAACAACCAATAGACCCGGAAGTTGCGCCTGCCGTTCACAGCCTTTGCATATCTGACTGTATTACAATCATTTAAAATAACTAGCCGCCACCGAAACCCGCTCAGTTTTACGGCTTTTTGAATGTAAAATGGCAACCAACTTCGATCCGCTCAAAGCGGATGAATCGTTCCACTCATCACCAGAATATTTCAGAAAGTTGACGCAGGTCAAATCAGTTTTGGCAAAGACTGGCTAAATTTTGCGCATGAGTAAAACTTTTGCTTTTGTGCCTTTTGCATTGTTAACGTTTCATTCGGAAAAACGCACGTCCCGTCCGCACTGAAAAATGCGGGCGGGATTTTTTGTGGCGTAATTTCGTCGTGACAGAATCCAGCAGCAAGTTCAGAATTCCAGCATGAAAGCTGAATCAGGAATTCGTTGGCATAAGACCTTTTCATTTTTTCTGCTTGGGCTTTTGTGTTTTTTCATATTTACAAGCGTGCCACTCAACTTGGTTGCTGATGGCTGTTTCGTGATCCCCAAATTTGTTTGGGATAAACATCGGGACATCAATGAGCCGACGCAGAAAGCGATCATCGTTCATGGCGCCGGACAGGAAGAATTGATCCTTCAAGTCAAGTATGACGGGCCGCTCGAAGAATTCGGCTGGCTTATTCCCGTCCCGAATTTGCCGACAGTGAAAAAAGGTTCGATGGAATGTTTTTATGAATTGAGCAAATTCACGCAGAAGAAAATGGAGCCGCGCTGGCAATACAACTCTGCCTCATTGTCAAAAGGGGCACATGGTGGCGAAGAAGAGGAACCGCCGGTCAAAGTGGTCGAGATCAAAACAGTCGGCGCGTATGACATCGCTGTCTTGTCCACCAAGAATGCGGTTGCGCTGGAAAACTGGCTCAAGACAAATCAATTCGCACTTCCAGACAATGCGACTGACGTGATTGATTCGTATGTGAAACAAGGGTGGTATTTCATTGCCGTTAAAATCAACCTCAAGAACGGCTCGCTTTATTCGACGGCCAAGCAACTGGCCGGCGGTGAACTGAACCCGCTGCAAGTTAGTTTTGCAAGCGAGCGTTGTGTATTTCCACTGAAAATTTCGTCGCTCAATCACACGCCTTCGGAAGTCCAGGTGTATGTGCTTTCGCCAGAACCGCTCATCGAAAAGAAATTATTTGAGAAGAATCTGTCTGCGAATTACCAGTGGCGAACCAATGAAATGGCCATGCTTGCGAAAAGCCAGAAGGAACTTCATGCGCTTCACGCGAGTGTTTTTGGGCGATCCGGAATAACGCAAAGCAACTTGCCGCCAGTGTATCAAGACGAAGTCCGTGAATTGAACAGCCGGTCGGAAATAAATCCGGAAAAACTAACTCCGTTTGCGTTCGTGAGTCGAAAAGACATTCCAACTTGCGTCAGCAAAATTGCACTGCTGGGCAAAGGAAAAAGCTGGTGGCTGATGAAGCAGACATGGAATTTTCGGCCCGAAGAAATGCGTGACTTGGAATTCGAGCCGGCAGTTTCTGTCCTCACAACGGCATTGGCAGATGGCGAAGGAGGGCTTGCGGCTGCAAACCTTATGCGCTTGGGAACCAACGGCGTTTCCTCGCTGTTCGCGGCCATGCGGAACACAAATTCAACCGTGCGCGCCCATGCCGCGTCGGTGGCTGAAGAAATGTTTGATTCGAGCACTTCTGTTCAAGGCGGATGGTATCCCGGCCGCCCAATGAATCCTGAATTGATACGGTTGTTGCCGGACCTCTTGAATGACTCCGACCCGGAAGTCAGATTACACGCCGCTTATGCGGCAGGAAATTCAGCAAGTCCGATATTTTTTAACCGCATGTTGAAACTGCTGCGCGATGATTACTGGGAAATCAGCGAAGCGGCGCAAAGCTATCTCAAGCAGCAGCGGGATGAAATGCCCAAAAATATTCTGCTGTTTCGACAGATGCTTCACGACACGAATGTGAATATCCAGATTGCCGGCATCCGTTTGCTGATGAGCATACCGAATGTGGAAATCCCGCGAGAAGAGTTAAAACCCTTGTTCAGCGTTCCGAGAATGGAGGTGGCTGGAGTGACTGTGTCCTATCTTAAAAAGGAAAATGTGTCGGATGAGGAGGCGAATCTGCTGATGCACAATTCACTTTGGGCGGCGCGAATGATGGGTTTGGGAATCCTGATGATGCACGCCAATAACCAATCCGTGGCATCGGCTATTCCGTTGCTGAAAGATCCTGTCGAAATCGTCAGAATCCGGGCGCACGACATGTTGACAGATTTGACCGGACAAAATTATCCTGCTGATCAGCCGGAGCAATGGGAAAAATGGTGGGAACAAAATAAATCAACTTTTACGGTGAACATTAACCCGGACGAGCTTCGCAAACGGCAAATAGAACGTGCTCGCCAAAGACGAGAGCAAAACCGTTTGACGCAGTAAAAAGAACAGCCTTACTCCCCCAAATTCCTTCGCAGCACCGCGCTCAATTTCGCGGGTGACAGCACGGTGACGGTTTTGCCTTTGACGACGAGCAGTTTTTGCTCGCGGA
>OCTA010005196.1_pt1 | contig 11294 bp, 11 predicted proteins | sample 1538991 | NCBI WGS metagenome assembly OCTA01 (sample SAMEA3539302, study PRJEB22396) | soil metagenome | biome: tundra; feature: field; material: soil | place: USA | collected 2010-05 | depth 0.15 m | reverse complement strand
CCGCGCTCGGCGCCTACGGCGCGGCGCTGCTGCCCTATCTCCCGCAGCTGCCGGTGGAGTGGGCGGGGCTCGCGCTCGGCGCGAGCGCCTGGCTCGTGCAGCGACGCCGGGCGCTTACCGTCCCCGAAGGGCTCGGGCTGCTTGCCTTGATCGCCTCTGTACTGCTGTGCGCAGCCGTCCTGGAGACCGTTGCGGTGCCCCACCGATGAGCTGTCCGGTCGGATCCGTCCTCGCGTCCCCGACGGGCTGGAGCAGTCGGGACCTGGCCGAGCCTTCAGGCGGCGGCGACCACGACGGCGCAGCCATTGCCCTCGAAGGACGCCAGGGCGTTGCGGCGGGCGCGCTTGCCGATCAGCTGCGCCTCGCGCCCGGTCGGGGAGATGTCGATTGCGAGCTCGACCCCGAGCGCGTCGGAGAGACGCAGGAGCATCGGGAATGTCGGGTTGTGCTGCCCGCTCTCGAGCCGCGCGACCGCGGGCTGGGTCATCTTCAGGCGTCCAGCGAGGGCGCTCTGGCTGAGACCGTGCTCTGCCCGGTAGGAGATCACCTTGACTGCCATGGCGCGAGCGAGCGCGGTGCGCTCCCACTCCCGCCGGTACTCGGGGTCGGCGTCGAGGTGCTCGGCGAGCACCTGCTCATGGGTGGGGAGATCAGACAGCTTCATGGGAGTCCTCCTCGGATCGACAAGCACGATAGCAAACTTGTAATAGCGGCGTGGTCTTCACGGCTCGATCTCTGCGAGCCGGTCCTTCGCGACGCTCACAGCGCGCTCGAAGCCCGCTTTGTCCTTTTGGGCCTCGGGGCCGACGGCGCCGATCACGAACACGTCCCCGATGCGCTCATAGATGCACCGCCAAGGGCTGCGCCCTGCGCGTGGTCGCAGCTCGCGCAGCAAGCCACCGGCGTCTCCCATCACCTTGCTGGAGTGCGGGAAGGGAAGCCTCGGGCCAAGCGAGACCAGCTTGTCCACCGGGCTGTCGATCGCCTTGCGCTCCTGCTGCGGGACGGCGTCTGCCTCCCGGCGAGCCCGCGGGTGCTAGCGCACCGACCACGAGCCGGCCGGCGGCGACTGCGAGCGAGCACCCCGCGAGCGTTTCCCGCGCGTGCTCACGGGAGCCGTGAAGGCGGCGTCTTGACGTCGCCAACCATGCCGAGCCCAAAGCCAGGGCGCCGCGCGGACGAGCGAACAGCCTCCGGGCAGGGTCGCAAGAGAGCTGCGCTTCCGCGGACTGAAGTTAATGGCCGCGAGTTTGGACGACTGTTTGAGCGCCGAGTCATCCCTGCAAGGAAAATTGCAGCTAAAGTGGTGGTCAACGGAATCGTTCAGTTCTGTCGCACGACCTCGTCGAGGGTCAGGGCTGACTGGAGAAATCGGATATGGATGTTCGAGCGCGGCGATCAGGGATGAAGCGCCCTACGGGATCAGGAGGCGGGTCGACGTGGAACATGCTGCGGCCACGAGCCGGGCAGGGCTTCGACCGAGAGTGGATCGGAGAAGTCCTCGGCGAATGGCAAGCACGGGAGATTCGGGTTGCCCGCGGCTTCCTCGAGTGCCGCGGGCTGAGCTCTCAGCAGCTGGAGGACCTCTACCAGGAGACGGCCGTCGCTCTGCTCAGCCGGCCCTACCGGACCGAGGAGCACCTTCGCCGTGCGCTGAGGAAAGGCCTCAAGCACCGGGCGCTGAACCTGCATCGCGACGAACGCCGGCACGGCCAGATCCTTGCGCACAGCGCTCGCGGCCTGCGTCTCATGGCACAGGCCAGCGAGGGCCAGAGCGCCCCCGAGCGTGCCGCCCTCGTCCACGAGGACCGCCTGATCGTCTGGGAGTTCCTGACCGAGCTGAGCGCGATCGAGCAGCGCGTCTTCTGGCTGCTCGCGGAGAACATGCAGTACCGCGCGATCGCCCCCGTGCTCGGAATCCCGGTCAACCAGGCGCGCAACACCGCTCGCTCATGCGCCCGAAAGCGCGAGCGCTTCCAGCTGCTCTACGACACCGGCCGGCTGTGCGAGTACAGGGCGAGGACGATCCGTGCGCTGCAAACCGGCGAGGCGACCAGCGAGGAGCTGGCCGAGCGCGCCTTCGCGCACCTTGATAGCTGCTCGCACTGTCGCACCGAGCACAAGACGAACGCCAAGCGGTTGCGGCGCAGCTTCCGCGACCAGGCGGCGGCACTGCTGCCGCCTGTGTTCGTCGGCCATCTCGGCTGGCTGGCGAGGCTTGGCGTGCGAGCAAGGACGCTCCAGCACCGCCTCGCAGCGGATGGCTTGCCGCTCGGGCAGGGCGGGGTCCGCGAACGCGCCGCGGCACTGCTCACCGGCAGCGGCGTCGCCGCCAAGGTCGGCACGGGAGTCGTTACCGTCGCGGCGATCGCGGGAGGGACGATCGGCGTGACGCATGTCGTTGAACACCCACCGGCGCATCACAGCCACCACGCGACACCCCGCGCGACGGCGGCTCCGGCGCAGCTTCTCGGAGCATCGCCCGCACTGTCGCTGGGCGCAAGCGTCCAGCGACCCGCCAGGCGCCCGCGCCCTTCCAGCCCCGGCCGTGTGCTGGCCGCCACCCACCCGGCGAGCAGGCCGAGCGCTGGCACCCAGCGCGAACCGGGCGGGTTCGCCTACCTCGGGGTGCCCGCGGGGACGAGCGTTCCCGCGAGCGCCCCTGAACAGGCGCATGCCGCCGCCCAAAGCAGCGGAGGGCCGTTCAGCCCATGAGCTACAGAGAATTCGTTGGCCGGTGTGTGGCCGTCGCGGTCATAGATCCCGGAAGCCCCCACCAGAAGGGGGCTGAGACGAAATGGACGCGACGATGAACAAGCTTAAAGGGGGACAAGGATGACCAGCTTCAGCCCAAACATTCCCGCGACCGGCCTCGCGATGGACGGCCGGCACGGGCTCCGCAAGGCGCTCGTGGTCACGCTGCTCGGCGGCGTGCTGGCGCTCGCGATCGCGTCAGGCGCAACCGCAGGAACCTATGTGATCGAGAACTGTCCGTCGGCGCCCGGGGCTAACGGCAACCCCGGTCCGTGGACGGTGTTCGGCGCCCCACAGAACACTAAGGGCAGTTGTACCGGGGGACCGGGCAGCTGGATCGGACCTGAGGGTGGAAGCATGTCTCCGGGGGGCCTGGATGGCGTTCAGGTGACGGTTCCCGCCGGTAGCGGCATCACGATCCGTGAAGCCAAGGTGTGGTGGTTTGTTCCGCATCAGATTTCGGGGGCGACCACCTTCGCTCTGGCGTCCGTGAACACCGGTGTCGTCGAGGAAGCGGACACTCCCAAAGACAGCTCGGGCACCCCCGACGCCTGGGTGCTTCCGTCCACCACGACTGAGTTGACGTTGGCGGACTACTGCTCGAATGACGACGCCGGCAACGGCTGCGTGTTCGGCGGCGGGGAGAACCCCAACCTGGAGCTCCTGGGTGCGCAGCTCACCCTCGCCGACAGCACCCTGCCGAGCGGCACCGTGACGGGGGGCGCGCTCGCCGGAGGAGGGACGCTGTCGGGCATGGAGTCTCTCAGCTACGACGTGCAGGATGCCGATTCGGGTGTGCGGCTCGTGCGGCTTCGAGTTGACGGTCAGCTGGCGGCGCAGAACGACTACGCCGCGAGCTGCCCATACACCGATTTCGCGGCCTGTCCGCCCAGCGAGTCGAACACGATCAGCTGGAATACGGCGTCTGCAGCGGACGGTGAGCACAGCTTGGAGCTGACTGTCGAGGACGCCGCTCAGAACACCAGCGTCATCTACAACGGGACGATCACCACTGCTAACGCGCCCGCGAGGACGTCATCGCTCGGCACGCTGCCCGGCCCCGGCACGGGTGGCGGGGCAAGCGCAGCTGTCACGGTGGTCGGGGGCGGTGCTCCTAACGGGACAGGCGCGAGCGAGAATGCGCAGATGCGCCTCGGCGTGACACGGACGATCACCCGCACCTTCGCGCACCGCGCGTTCGGGCTCACCGGGCGACTGCTCGACGCCCAGGGACACCCGATCAGTGGCGCTACCTTGGACGTGTTGCAGCAGATCGCCGGCAGCAGCGGGACACAGGTCGTTGCGTACGCCCGGACCCGCTCGGACGGGGGGTTCGGCGTAGGCGTGCCGGCGGGACCATCGCGGCTGATCGACGTCGCCTACCGCGCGTTCTCCACCGACACGGGCTACGCCGCACAGGCGAAGATCGAGGAGTCAGTCGGCGCCGGCGTCCAGCTCGACGTCTCTCCGCGCCGCGCAAGCTCCGAAGGTGCCATCACGCTCACCGGCACGGTCCAGGGACCGATCCCCAAGCGAGGCGCGATCGTTGACCTACTCGTGCATTATCGGGGTCGCTGGGAGCCCTTCCGAACGCCGCGAACCGACGCCCGCGGACACTTCCGGGTCATCTATCGGTTCGAGGGCGCCATCGGGCGTTTCCCGTTTCGCGCCGAAGTGCCGGCCGGCCAGGCGGGCTTCCCGTTCGCCAGCGGATATAGCCGGGTGGTCGATGTCGCCACGAGCTAAGTCGACTGCTCTGCGCCGGCCGCGGCGCGCGCTGCGACGTTCGTGCAGCTCCGTCGCGGCGATCCTCATTGTCCTCGGGTTCCTACCGGCGGCCGTCCACGCGGAGGTAGCGATCACGGCGCAGGCGGTGGCCGAGCACGGCGCGTTCCTTCCCTACGCCCCGGCGCCGGCGCAGCTCGGCGGCCTCTGCCTGGTTGATACGGGCGTGAACGTCAATCCCGACACCGAAGGCGTCGTGGTCGATCGGACCGCGATCGACGGCGGCTCGGGCGATGACGTATCCCCCACCCTGCACGGCACTGTGCTCGCGATGATGGCCGGAGCACCCGCGAACGGTTGGGGGATGGTCGGCACCGCGCCGCGGTCCATCCAGATCGTCTCGGTGCGAATCCTCGAGCCTGCGCAGACGACATTTCCCTTCAGCTCCTACGCAGCTGGAATTACAGCGTGCCTACGTGTCCGTCAGCAATACAACGTGCGCGTAATCAACCTGTCGCTGGGCAGTCCCGGCTCGCCGTCGAGCCAAGATTACGAATCGTTGGTCAACGCAATTGAAAGAGCCACTAACTATGGCGTCGCCGTGGTCGCGGCGGCAGGTAACGACGATGGCGGTCCGGTCGAGTACCCCGCCGCCTATCCCCGCGTGCTGTCGGTCGGCGCAAGCGACACGCAAGGCGGAGGATTCTGCGCGTTCTCCAATCGCGGCGAAGGTCTGCGCCTGAGCGCTCCGGGATGCGACCTCGACGGAGCCGACCCGAACAGCGGCGAACCCAACTCGAACTATTGGCAGGGAACAAGCGAGTCCTCGGTCATCGCGGCGTCCGCACTCACGGCCCTGGAGTCCTACCGACCAGAACTCTCACCCCAGGCGGCGGAGGAAGACCTGACCGGGGCCGACGGTGGCGTGCTGGATGTCGCACGGACGTTCGGCAACGCGGGTCTGGGAGCAATCTTGGCTGCGGGCGAAGCCGCAGAGCCCGGCGCGCAACCTGCCGGGAGCGCGAATCCAGCGACACCTCCGCAGAGCGTGGCACCATCGAGCTCGATGACGCTCACCGCTCCATTCCAACGACCGAGGGCACGGCTAAAGCGGCTCAAAGGACGGGTCGTGCTCGTGCTGTTGGGCCGCCCCGGCGAAGCCCAAGCCCAAGCGCGCTACCTCGGACACCGGGGCCGCTCGCGGCATCTGAGCGTTCTGCGCACGCTCCACGGCGCGTTCACGGATCTCACGCTGCCGGCCTCGGGTGTCATCGAGGTCTCCGTGCGCTACACCGACCCGTATGACCTACAGCGTGCGAGCCCGTGGACAACGCTGAAGCTGCCGCCGACTGCGGCCAAGACCGCGAAGGGCAGGCACGGTCGATGAGGCGTCGAGGCGTCGTGCTCGCGGTCGTCCTTGGGAGCTTTGCGAGCATGTCGCCGTCGGGCGCGCTCGCAACGGCGGGCAGCTATGAAGTGAGCGCCTGTAACTACGCGCCTGAAGCCGTCAACAACTCCTGGGTGTGGGCCACGAGCGACCCCTCACAGCCCGACCACTACGCCGAGCACGCCAACTGTCCTTACCGACTTGGGGGGACCGGCGGCACGGCCGACCAGGAAGGCGGGCTCTCGACAACCGACGCGCTCGGCCTCTCAAGCGGCGCGCCACCGGGGATAAGCGCCGGTTGGACCTTCACGGCACCGGTCGGGACGACGATCACCGCGATCACCTACGAACGCTACATCGGCCATCAGCTTGACCCGTTCAACGACTGGTCCCCGGCACTACGAGCAGACGGGACAGTCATTCCGAGCGAGACGTGCTTGGACTCATCACACAACGGCGAGACCTGCTTCGTTGGCGGGCCACCCGGTGAGGGAGGCGAACCAGGTGTCATTACCGGCCTCTCAGCACACCAACTCTCTCTCGGCATCGTATGCCAAGCGCCGTCCGGAGACGAATGTGTCACGGGCGCCACTCAACATCAGGTGTGGGCTGCGATGTATGGCGCGACGGTGACGCTTTCCGACCCGACGCCGCCGACTCTCAGCGCACCTTCGGGCGCCTTGTGGGGACCGGGCGAAGCCGGCGGCTTCCACAAGGGGACTGAGAGCGTCACGACCTCGGCGCAGGATGTCGGCAGCGGCGTGCAGAGCATCGTCCTGGCCGCCGACGGGCAGCCCATCGAGACATACAACGCCTCGTGCAACTTCACGTTCGCCCAACCTTGCCCCTTGTCCACGGGGGCGCAGACCTTGACGCTGGCGACTACCGGGCTTTCCGACGGCACGCATACGCTCACGCTGGTCGCTATCGACGCAGCGGGCAATCAGTCGACCGTCGCCTCCGAGCAGATCGCGGTGGACAACAACCCGCCACCGCCGCCCATTGGACTCGCGGCCACGGCCCCGCAGGTTGGCGGCTCGACGTTCACCGCGAGTTGGACCGATCCATCGGGGCAGGTCGCGCCGATCACGGCCGCGACCTATCAGGTCTGCCCTGCAAGCGGCTCGGGGGCTTGTAGCGCTCTCACAGCGGCGCCCGCAGCCGGACCGGCAACGGTGACGGTGCCCGGCCCGGGAAGCTGGAGCCTCGCTGTGTGGCTGACCGACGCGGCGGGCAACGGCACGGCCGCCAATGCGGCGCACACGGCCCTCACGGTCCCGGCGGGCAGCTTGGGCGGCGGTGGATCGGGTGGCTCCGGCGGCGGCGGCTCTCCGACTCCGAATGCGACGATCCGTGTAACCGAGGCGCTGCACGGGCGGGAACTCGTCGTGCATGTGAGCGGATCGGCCACCGGGAAGGTGCGCGTGAGCTTCACGGGCCGGCTTGGAGGCCGGACAGTCGCCTCGGGCGCAAAGACCGTGGCACTCAAGCACGGGGGGCTGACGGCGACCTTCAAGCTCGGTCCCCGCACGGCGGCACACGCCACGATCCGGGTCAGCGCGAGGCTCGATCACCAGCTCGCGGTCAGCAGCACGCTTCATCGCCACCCACGAAGGTCCAAGCCGAAGCGGGAGCGATCCCCCCTGGTTACTTGAGCGAAACAGCAAGAATGTCGCAAGAGCGCTCAACCATCAGTGATCGAGAACCCCCACGGCTTCAGGCTGCGGGCGATGATCGTGATGCTCTGGCGCGGCGGGCGGCGAGTCCAGGAGGCGCTCGCCCTGATCGAGTGTGATCTCGACCCAAGCCGCGGATCGGTGCTCGTGCGCTGCGGCAAGGGTGGGCGTCGACGCGAGGTCGGCATGGACGCATGGGGTTGGGAGAACCTTCGCCCCTGGCTCTCAGAGCGCATCGAGTTCGCCGCGGGCCCGTTGTTCTGCGTCATCGACGGCCCCACGCGCGGGTGGCCCTGGTCAGCCGCAGCGGTGCGCATCGAGTTTCGCCGCCACGCCGCCGAGGCCGGTGTCAGGCGACGCTTCGCACACCATCAGCTGCGCCACGCCCACGCCATCGAGCTCGCCCGCGAGGGCGTCTCGCTGAACGTCATCCAGCGCCAGCTCGGCCACGCGAACCTCGGCACCACGAGCATCTACCTGCAGGGCATCGATACCGAGGAGATCATCTCGACCGTGCATGCACGCCGAGCGCCCATGATGTCCGCGACCGCCGGCCTTCAGCTCTGAAGACACTGCCACAGGCGCGCGAGCGCTGACGTCGGTGCTCGCGCCGCTGGGGCCAAGAGCAGACTGCCGCTTTGCCCCACCAAGCGGTCGTCTGACCGCCTGCGTCCGGGACTTCCCCAGGCGCTCGCAGCTCGTCCGGAGCGGTCGTCTCTGGCGCAAGCGCCGACGCGCTCGCGTTCGCGGGACAGCGAGCGTCCGAGCAGTGGCCGCGTTCACGCTCGAGCACTCGCGATGACGATCTGAACGGGCGTCATCTCCGAGGCTCGCAGTACAGCCAATCTAGTCGGCCCACCACCCCATGAGCACCTCGCCGTCCCCGTCGCACCGCCGGCCGAACGCGAGTAGGTCAAGGCCGCTGGGGCCGGCCTCGAAAGCGCGAGTAACCTCGGGAGCGACCCGAATCGCGTCCAGCGCCTGAAGCTCGACGACCTCGTCGTCGAGCTTGACGCGGCCGGAGCCAGCAACGACAACGTAGACCTCCTCGGCTCGATCATGCTTGTGCGCAAAGGGCTGGCGCTGTTCCGCCTTGAGGCGGTGGTAGCTCAAGCCGGTATCTTCGGCGTCGAGCGCATCCTTCGCGAATCGCGCCTCCTGGACGTCTCCAAACCCCGACTTTGGCGCGGAATCCTCGATGTCGGTGAGTTTCTTCAGTGTGTACGGGGTTGCCATATCGCCTCCTGTGGCTGAACTCTGGACTGTGAGGCCTTATACCCGCGGTGCGTGAAGCGGTCGCCCGATTAGGCGACGCCCTTCGCTATCGCGTGCCCACGAAAGCACGCGTCCCGCGGTTCGCAGCTGACCCTATCGCCTCGGACGAGCAGGAGCTCTAACGCGCATCAACGCGGACACTTCCGCATTGCATGGCATAAGCGGGCGTCTGCCGGTCCTCGGTCGGTGCTCTCGAGACTCGTCCAGAGCGGCAGCGTGGGCGACGTCCACCGACACGCTCGCATCGACGCGGAAGCTGCGGTCAGGGCATCCGGACGCGCATCTTCGGCGCAGCCCTTCGTAACCGGCGCGAGCTCAGGGTTCTTGGCCGAGCGCGATAGTTCTCGCACGATGCCTGAGGGCTCCACGACCCCCGACCTGAGAAGCCCTGCCGCGCAGTTATCCCGCTGGTGTCGTCAAGTAGGAGACTGCCTCGCTGGCTGCGAGGCCCATCGGCCGAAGCCTGCCTGGCATCTGGTCGTCGATCTCGATGACGTTGCACTTGCCATGGTCATAGAGGAGCCATCCAAGTGGGGGCCTGACTTGGGTGACGCGTCCGATCTCGATGTCGTCGGTGTCTCGCATGCTGAAGTTCCGGTTACCTTTCTGGGAGCAGAGAAAACCGATGGTCGTCCCGGCCGCCTGGATCGGCATCCGTCGGTTTCTTCCCAGCCGAACGAGGACTGTGGCGATCTCATCGCCACCGGCAGCCACTGCCCTAAACGTTTTCGGACGCTCCGTCTTCCCGGCGTTGGGCACGGGGTCTGCCTCTCGTCCATCGCTTCTCAACTCGAGCAGGATGCGGCCGTCGGTATCCACGACGTCCCAGATCAAGGGAGCGTCCAAAAACAACCGCTTGCGGAACGAAGGGTTGTTCGGCGACTTTGTCAACGTTGCACGCACGTTGCCCTGTTGGTCGTAGATCCGCCGATCGCGGACAAGCAGTACGGACTCCGAGAACAGGCTGTCTGCGTCCCCCTGCGCGCGCTCAGTGATGCCTGCACGCTCCAGCGTGCGCGTCAGTGCGGCCGACGACATCGGTCGCGGCTCTGGTTGCGGCCAGCCGGCCGTCGCTCGCCCTATGAGAAACGCGGCGAGCAGCAAAGCCCCGCCCACGGCGCCCACGCCCGCGCCAACAAGTAGAAGTGGAAGGACCGTGTGTTCCACGCCTTCGCCTGGCAAGGCTGTGATCACGGCGACGATCCCGATCGCGAGACAGACACTCCCAGTGATCGCCAGGACACGGCGGGCCGAGTGCACAAGGCTCTGCCTGCGACTCAGCCGAGACGACTTTGCCTCGGTGCCCCCAGGAGCAGGCGCCAGCTGCTTCAGGTCAGCTCCGGGCACGCCGGGGACCCCGGCGCCACCGGACCGCCAGGACTCGGCCCCGGGTATTCCGGACAATGGCGCAACCTCGCGACCGCGGAAGAGTCGTCTCACGAGTCAATGTTCGCTCTGTACCGCAACGCTGTCAACCGTGGGCACCATCGCGCCGCGGCTTGTGCCTTCTGGGCCGAGCAGGAGCCTGCGCAAAGGCCGCACTCACTACCGCGAGGGACTAGATCCGAGCGTGTCGCGGCTCGCTCGGTGGACGCCTGCTTCGCCAGAGCCGAGCAGGAGAGTGGGCGCGCCCCCGAGACGCCCGCCGCTCGTTCGATCCAGCAACGTGAGCGGCGTCCGCCGATGCGCTCGCTATCCCGCGCAATGCGGAAGCGCCCGCCTTGATGCGTCAGTGCTCCTGCTCGTCCGGACCGTCCGTCTGCAGCGAGGCTCAACTGACGCTCGCAAATCGCGCTAGGGCGAAAGCGTGCTCTTGCGCCTCAAGACGGTGTTGTGATGACGCGCAGGCCGGGTATACGGTCGAAGTGGGAGTTGTTGCGTGTCGCGATGCCGAGCCCGTGTGCGACTGCTGTCGCGGCGATCCAGAGGTCGTGGGCGCCGATCGGCTCGCCGCGGTTGGCCAGCCCAGACCAGATGTCGGCGTGGACCCGCGCGACGGGCTCGGTGACTGGGATCGCCTGGAGACCGGCGAGGAGGTGCTCGACGAACGCTTGCCGGCGGGCGCGCGTCGCGCCGTGCGCGCGAAGGACCCCGTGGAGAAGCTCGCTGACGGTGATCACGCTGATCGCGCGCTCCTCCTCGCCGATAAGGCTCTCGACCGCACCGTTGCCCTTCTCGAGGTCGATCAGCAGATCGGTGTCAATCAGGACGGCCACGGATCTCCTGGCAGCCCGGCGCTCTCGCGAACACCGCGCAGGTCCTCGGCGAAGTCCGCGTCGGGGCTCGGCGCACTCGCAAGCAGCTCACGGAAGCGTGCCGCCGAGAGGAGGCGCGCTCGAGGAGGGCCGATGACGGCGACCGGCGCGCCGCTACGAGTCAGCTCGATCTCTTCGCCGGCGGCGACACGGTTCAGGACCTCGGAGAAGCTCCGCGCTGCTTCGGTGGCTGTCATGCGAGACACGGCCCGCCACCGTATC
>OCTA010005195.1_pt1 | contig 11296 bp, 8 predicted proteins | sample 1538991 | NCBI WGS metagenome assembly OCTA01 (sample SAMEA3539302, study PRJEB22396) | soil metagenome | biome: tundra; feature: field; material: soil | place: USA | collected 2010-05 | depth 0.15 m | reverse complement strand
TGGCCTGGCGCGGCGCGATTCGGGCGAAGGCAGTGAGCGCGTCATCCAGCGCCAGAATGAAGGCGTCGGGCTCGGGTGACAGAAGCGGTGCGTCGTCCACGTTGATTTTCACCGCTTCACCGCCCCGCTTGTGCGCTCCCCGCGCGCGCGCCGCATCCACCAGGATGTTGCGCATGATCTGGGCAGAGATCGCAAAGAACTGCGCCCGGTGCTGCCAGTCGACATTCTTCACGTCCACCAGCCGGAGATAGACCTCGTTGACCAGCGCGGTGGCTTGCAGCGTGTTACCAGGGCGCTCGTTGCGCATGTAGCGCCGCGCGATGCGGTGCAATTCGGCATGCACCACGGCCGTCAAGCGGTCCAGCGCCCGCTCGTCGCCGCCGCTCCAAGCCTTTAACAATACAGTGACTTCCGCCGATCCACCCGGTTCCATGGCCGCACCCGAAAAAATCCTACCACGGCTTTGGCCGCTTTTCCCGCCCTTTCTCCGCCTGCACCGGCGGAGGAAGAAACGCGATGAAGATCTTCGGTGCGGTGGCGATGATGGCGGCGGTAACGGGTGCATGCGCGGGTAATTCCGGTGCGGCTCCCATGCGGGTGGTAACGGCCTGCATGAATCCCGGCGCGAATGCGGCCATGATGTTTCGCGGCCAGGCAACCGCGGCCCAAATCCTCAAACCGGCTGGCATCCGTTTGGAGTGGAAGAACGACGAGCGCGCCTGCGCCGGCAGCGACGGCTTCGTGATCGGCGTATCGCGCGAGACCCCCGCGAATCAGCATCCTGGCGCGTTGGCCTACGCGATGCCCTTCGAGCGTACTCACATCGTGCTCTTCTACGACCGCGTGCTCACGGTAGCCACTCCGGCCGTGACGCCTTACCTCGTCGGATTCGTGCTGGCGCACGAGATCGTCCACATGCTGCAGGGCATCGAGCAGCACGCCGCCTCCGGTGTGATGAAGGCTCGCTGGGATGTTGGCGACTATGCCGATATGCAGCGCGGGCGGCTCCGGCTCTCGGAAGACGACATCCGTCTGATCCGGAGCGGAATGGCGCAGAGCGCAAAAGCCGTGCCGGCTGAGTAAGCGGCGCAGTATGATTGATGAACGGCAATGGCGATGGATTCGGAGCGCCTGCGGAAGATCGAGGAGCTGTATCACCTGGCAGGTGAGCGGACTCCGGGAGAGCGGGAGGCTTTCCTCACGGAAAACTGCGGGAGCGATGCGGCGCTGAAGCAGCAGGTGCTGGCGCTGCTGGCGCAGGATTCGGGCACGGGTCCGATGGCGCGTCCCGCGATGGACGTGGCGGCGGAACTGTTGCGCGAAGCCGCGCCGGCAAAGTGGGAGCCGGGGACGCAAGTGGGGCCGTACGAGATTGTGAAGCGCCTTGGGGCGGGCGGGATGGGCGAGGTCTTTCAGGCTCGCGATACGCGCCTGGGACGCGAAGTCGCCATCAAGACTGCGCTTGAGGAGTTCAGCGGGCGGTTCCAGCGCGAGGCGCGGGCGATTTCGGCGCTCAATCACGCGAACATTTGCACGCTATATGACATTGGCCCCAACTATCTGGTGATGGAACTGGTGGAAGGCGCCAACCTCGCTGGACCCGTGCCCGTCGAGACCGCGATCCGCTACGCCCGGCAGATAGCGGCGGGGTTGGAGGCGGCGCACGAGAAGGGCATCGTCCACCGGGACCTGAAGCCGGCCAACATCAGGGTCACGCGCGAGGGCGTGGTGAAGATTCTGGATTTCGGACTCGCGAAAGCTACCCAAGGGCCTGCCACCGGCTCGGCCACGGTGTCGATGACGGAGAAGGGTCTCATTCTGGGCACCGCTGCGTATATGTCGCCGGAGCAGGCGCGCGGCGAGGTGGTAGATAAGCGTGCCGACATCTGGGCCTTCGGCGTGATCCTCTACGAACTGCTCACCGGCGAGATGCTCTTCGGCGGAGGCAAGAGCGTCACGGATGTGCTGGCCGCCGTGCTGACGCGCGAGCCGACTTTCGGGGCGCTGCCCAAGGACACTTCGCCGCGCGTGCGGCGCCTCCTGGAACGCTGCCTTCGCAAAGACCCGAAGCAGCGGCTGCGCGATATCGGCGAAGCCCGCATTCTGCTGGACGCACCTGAGCCGGAGGCACCCGCGGTTCCGGCTAAACAACGCCGCTGGCTGTGGGCGGCCGGTTTCGCCGCGCTCGCGGCGGTAGCGGCGTTTGCGTGGTATCGCTGGCAGCCGGAGCGCCCCGCGGGGCCGTTCCAGCTCATGCAGATCACCAAGCTGACCGACTCGGGGAAGGCCAGCGCGGCAGCCATCTCGCCCGACGGCAAGTACGTGGTCCACGCCGTCACCGACGAGGGAAAAAGCAGTCTCTGGCTGCTCCACGCGGCCACCGGGAGCAACGTGCAGATCCTGCCCCCGGCCCAAGGCAGCTTGAGCAATCTGAACTTCTCGCGCGACGGCAACTCCCTGTATTACGTGTTCGACACGGGAAAACCTCCCCCGGCGATGTATACCATGCCGGTTCTGGGTGGCAGTGCCAGGGCGCTGGCTGCGTTTCGCGGAATACAGAGCTCGTCCCTCTCGCCCGACGAGAAGCGGCTCGCATTCCACAGTGGGTCCTCTGAGGAAGATGGCGGCTTGTTCATCGTCAACCTGGACGGTAGCGCCCAGCGGCGACTGGCGCCGCCGAAGTCCCCGGATTATTTCTTCGATCCGGCGTGGTCCCCGGACGGCAAGATCATGGCGTATGGCGTTGGCTCATTCCGCGGCGGATTGTCCAGCTTCCTGACGGTCGTTCCCGTGGAAGGCGGCCCCGAGAAACGCATCGGTTCGCGCACATGGTACGGAATTTTCGCGCTGCGTTGGCTGCCGGACGGCCACGGACTGGTTGCCATCGCCAGCGCGCAGTTCCCCCTCCATCAAGTCTGGTACATCGGGTATCCGGGGGGCCAGGCACGAAGCATCACGAACGACTTGAACAGTTACAGCGAGTTGAGCCTAACCGGAGATGCCGGCGCGTTGGTGGCAGTGCAGAATGAAACCACCTCTCATCTCTGGGTGGTTGCGCCCGGCGATCCCGGAAGCGCGCGCGAAATCAGCACCGGCCGTCTGGACGGCCTGAATGGCGTGGCTTGGGCCGGCAATGGCAGCGTCTATTTCGAGGCGCCTGACAGCAGTCAGGACACGCAAGTCTGGATCATCGCGGCCGACGGCACGGGCCGGCGGCAGATCACGACGGAGCATCTCACCGGAAAACCGGCTCCCTGCGGCGATGACCGGTACCTGGTGTTTTTGTCCTATCGTGCGGGGACTCCGCACATTTGGCGGTCGGATCCGGGCGGAGGCAACGTCCGGCAGTTGACCAACGGGGAACGCGAACTGGGTCCGTCGTGTTCCCAGGATGGCTCCTGGCTGACTTATGGTTCAACCGATCCGAAGAGCCGCGGCGTATGGAGAATGCCGATTGACGGCGGCACTCCCATCCGAATCTGGGATCGGCCCGGCTGGTCGCAGATCTCCCCGGACGGAAAGTCGGTCCTGGTAGGTGCTGGCGCCGACCCAAGGGTCAGCATCATTCCGGCTGGCGGAGGACAGCCCATCATGAGCTTCGATCAAGTCTCCGAATTGGGCGGCTCATCGGGCGGCTTAGGAGCGGTGCAGTGGTCTGCGGACGGCGCCGCGCTGTTGTACGTGAAGACCACCGGAGGAGTGTCGAACATTTGGCGGCGGCCCCTGGTTGGCGGTGAACCGAAACCGGTGACCGCCTTCGCCAGCCAACGTATCACCAGCTTCGCCGTGTCCCGCGACGGCAAGCGGCTGGCGCTGGCGCGCGGCACTACCAGCAGCGACGTCGTGTTAATCAAAGATCTGAAGTGAAGTGCAAACCACTGGTAGTAGGAAGGGCCGATCTCTGCCCGCCCGGTTCCCGTTTGACGTGGAGCGATGACGTGGTCTGGGAATGAATGGTCGTCCAGCCGGAAGTTGAGCCCAAGCTTCGCAGATTGCTCCAAGGGCAGTCGAGCAGCGTTGAACTACAACGGTGCGAAGTGCCTGCCTACACGATCGGGAGTGATAAACCTTCTTATCGTACACTGGCCCGGAAGGCGCGCTAGCCGACGGTCTCAAACAGGTCTGCAAGCGAGACGCCCAGCGCCCTCGCCAGCCGAAACAGGTTTTTGAAGGAAAGGTTCCGGCGAGCGGTTTCAATCCCGCCCAAATACGTCCGGTGCATCTGGGCCAATTCCGCCAGGCGCTCCTGAGACAGCCCTCGCTCGGCGCGCGGTTGCCGGGCTGCTGCGTCCAGTGACCGCCCCGCCAGCCAGAGAAGCGCGTTGGGGCTTCAGCGACGGCACCCAGCATTGACGCCGAGACTATCGCCGTGTTGCGATGGTTGGCGAAAGCATGAAGACGTCCAAGACTTGTCGTATGAAGGAGCCGGAAGACGGCTTTGACCTGGCAATTCTGCCGTCCAGAGAGACGGGCCTGCCGTTCGTCGTGTTCATCTTGCAGGACATGGGTATCATACCCGAGGTCCGAATCGAGATTGCGCGTAGCCACCGGGTGCTGCGCTCAGAAACGGTGAAGGTGGCCATAAGGCCAACCGTCCGCTTGAATGATGGCTACCTCGATGCACGTGAACTCGCACTTCTGACCCGCTGGGTTGATCTCAACCGAGACGCGCTGATCAAGTATTGGGACGGCGAGATCGAATCTACCTCAGATGTGTTGCAGGTTCTGAAGCCGATAGCCGCGCTGTGACCGAGCGCCGGGCCAATTCGCGATCCGACCGGACAAGCGGCGGATATTGTTCCCGGCCCCAGGAAGGTACCTCCATTCTTTTGGCTATTCCAGGTCTCCCCCACCTGCCGGAACGCCTTGGAGAGCCTCGGAAGGGCCGGAGCAGTAGTATGTCCGGTAGCCAGCGTCTGCCTGGGTCTGGGCTCGCCCTCCGACCGTACGTATGTAACTCCCCGGCAGCCAAGAACGTCGTTTTTTGGGCGGGAAAGGAGGCAGTGGCGATGGAGAGAATGATGACGGCTTTTTGGGATGATGAGCGCGTGGAGGTCCGGCGACCGACCGGGCAAGTCTTCCGGTTCTCGGCGCGCCAAGCCGTGGCCGGTGGTCATGAGGTCTTCGGGGTCCAGGTTGTTGGCACTGAGATCTGGGTACTCACGGGAGCCAGTGGATCGCGACGACCGACGTGGAAAGTGCGGTACACCCAGACCGGCATCTACCGGGGCACCTCGGCACTATAACGGCACCGGAGGGCGGCGCGCCTCCTGTAACCGTCATCGCGCATCCGGCCACGCGCGGCCATCGGATGTCCGAATCGTATGTGCTAGAATTGTGCCCGATTCGAAAAGGGAATAGCCTGGGAGTGCGTTATGAAGACAAGCCACTTTACCAAGATTCTCGCTCTGTTCGTTTTCGCCGGAAGTCTGATCGCGCAGCAGGCGACCATCCGGGAGGAGCAGCAGGTCATTAAGACCTACCCGTTCAGCGGCCCCAACCCGTCGCCGACCCGGCCCGGCGGGCAGGGAGTCCAGCAGAAGATCTATCCCTACTTCTTGTTTGACGAACTCACTTCTACCGGCGTGGACCGGACCTGGAACGTGGTGCGGATGGAGAACCCGTACATCGAGGCGTTCGTCCTGCCGGCCGTCGGCGGCAAGTTGATCGGAGCCGTTGAGAAGAGCACCAAGAACGCCTTCATCTACTACAATCACGTGCTCAAATTCCGCAACATCGCCATGCGCGGTCCATGGACATCGGGAGGGATCGAGTCGAATTTCGGAATCATCGGCCACGCTCCGTCCACCGCCACGCCCGTGGATTACCTCGTGCGCAAAAACCCCGATGGAAGCGTGAGCTGCTTCGTGGGGACCATGGACCTTCCCTCTCGCACCGAATGGAGAGTCGAATTCCGCGTCCCCCCCGACAAAGCTTATGTCGAAGCCCACTCGCTTTGGTACAATCCGGGGCCCCTCGACCAATCCTATTACGTCTGGATGAATGTCGCCGAGAAGGCCGGCGACGACCTGGAACTCGTGCTTCCGGGCACGGCTTGGATCGGCCATAACTATGGAGTCCCCAGCCAGCCCTGGCCGATCGGAAAGGACGGCCGGAACCTGGCCTTTTACAAGAACCACGAAAATATCGGCGATGGCAGCTTCTTTGTCAATGGCGCCCTGACGGATTTCTCCGGCGGCTACTGGCATAACTCCAATTTTGGTTACGGACACTGGGCCCTCCACGAAGAGGTTCCAGGACAGAAGTTCTTTCACTGGTCGCTCTCCCGCGCCGGCGCGATCTGGGAGAACCTCCTGACGGACAGCGACGGCCAGTATATCGAGCACCAGACCGGCCGCCTGCTGGATCAGAGCGATGCCGGACTTTTCGCGCCTTACTCGGCCGACCACTGGGAGGAGTTGTACTTCCCCTACAAAAAAATCGGCCCCATGGTCAAGGCAACGCCGTACGGAGCGCTCAACGTCCGTAACACCGGCGATGCCGTGATCCTGAGTTTCTGCGCTCTCCGGAAGATCGACGAAAACCTGATCGTCCGCGCCGCCGGCAAACAGATCTACACCGGCAGAATCGTCCTCGGACCCATGGAGGTGTACGAGAAGCGGGTGCCGGCATCCGTCAAAAAGGGCGAGCTTCGAGTGGAAGTCGGTGACAAGCTGTCCTATACGGACGACCCGAATGACGGCGTTCTGAGCCGGCCTCTGACCTTTCGCAACTACGACACCAGCAGCCTGGAAGGGCTTTACCAATCCGCCGAGAGCGACGACCGGGAACGGAAATACGACTCCGCCCTGCAAAAATACCTGGCCTGCCTGGAGCGGGATCCCTCGCACATCCGCGCCCTGACGCGGATCGCCGGAATCTATTGCCGGAGGGCCGAATACAGGAAGGGATTGGAGTACGCACGCAAGGCTCTGGATTATGTCATGTACGATCCGGGCGCGAACTATATCTACGCCATTCTGTCCAGACGGCTGGACAACCTGGTGGATGCCAAAGAAGCCCTCGGATGGGCGGCCCGCTCGATGCAGTACCGCTCCAGCGCTTATAGCGAGTTGGGAAGCATCTACGCGATGGAGGGTAACCTCGAACGCGCCGAAGAGTATCTGAAGCGCTCGCTCGAATATGACGTCAACAACGTGCACACCTGCCAGCTTTTGGCCACTGTCTACCGGCTGCGCAAGCAGCCCGTAAAGGCGCGGGAGACCCTGGCCAAAATCCTGGAGATCGACCCGCTGAATCACCTGGCGCGGTTCGAGCAGTATCTGCTGGAGCCGGGGCCGGCCGCGCTGGGCCGTTTCCGATCGATGATCCGCAACGAATTGCCGCACGAGACGTACCTTGAGATCGCCTCCTATTACGTCAATCTGCGGCAGGATGGCGACGCACTGCGCGTACTGGAGGCGGCGCCGGAACACGCGACCGTGCGGTATTGGCAGGCATACCTGCTACGCCAGAAATCGCCGGCGGAAAGCCGCCAGTTTCTGGATAAGGCGTCCGCGCTCTCGCCTTATCTCGTATTTCCTTTCCGCGAGGAGTCCATCCCGGTATTTCAATGGGCCGCCGCGGCCCGGCCGGGCGATTGGAGGCCGCCCTATTACCTGGGATTGATCTACTGGGGCATGCAGCGCGGAGCAGACGCCGGGAAGATGTTCGAAGCCTGCGCCGACCGTCCCGATTATGCGCCCGCCTATATCTCCCGCGCCTTCCTCGAGAAGGACTCGGAACCGGCCAAGGCCCAGGCCGATTACGAGAAAGCGTTCTCGCTCGACAGGAAGGATTGGCGCACCTGGTACCATCTGGCCAATTTCTACACCGAAAAAGGAACCCACGATAAGGCGCTCAGCCTTGCCGTGCAGGCGTCCCAACAGTTTCCCGGCGAGGACGCCATCAAGGTCCTGGCGGCGCGCGCGTATCTCAACAACCGGCGCTACGAGGATTGCAATTCCGTGCTCGCCAAGGCCACCATCCTCCCCTTCGAAGGCCAGAGCGACATTCATAACCTGTTCGTCCAGTGCCTGGTGAGCCAGGCCATGGTGGACATGAAGGGGGGCCGGTACGACCAGGCGATCGGGCAGTTGGAACACTCGCGCGAATATCCGGAGCGGCTGGGAACGGGGACGCCGTCCGATCCCGATTATCGGGTTCAGGATTACCTCTCGATGTTCTGTTACCAGGAGTCGCGCCTGCCCGCCAAGGCCGCGGAGGCCGCCCAAAGAATCGGCGCTTTTTCCTCCCGCCATTCAGCGGAGAATGTGGAGGCCCAGAAAAACCAGGTGGAGGAGTGGTATCGCACCACCTTCCGCACGCAAAGGGAGCTGGATGCCCTCCAGGAACTGTCGCGCCTGCTCCGAGGCTCTTCCTTCCGCCGGCGCGGCGGCGAATAACAGGTAGGTATCCGCGCAACGGTGCCTTCGCGTCCTTTGCGCGCGCCCGCCGGATCCGGCCCGGATTGCAACCGGACCCGAAGTAGTGTACTCCTTGCTTATCCGGCCGGAAACAAAATGAGCCGGCCCAGGGAGAACGGAAATGATTTCCCACGAGGTTTCACGCCGGGATTGGTTGGCGGGCGCTGCCGGCATGGCTCTGGCCGTAACGGCTCGCGGGCAGACGCAGCCGGCTCCAGCCTTTCCGGTTGCCATCGCGCGTTGCCGCGCTTATGATGCAACATTCGACCAGGCCCTGGCGTCGGCGCTGGACAGGATCGGCGGCGTCGGATCGCTGGTGAACGGCAAGACGGTGGCCGTGAAGCTGAACCTGACCGGCAACATGACGCGCTTCCCCAACCGCCCGGACTTGCCTTACCGCAACGACCCGGCGACGGTGCTGTCCCTCGCACGTCAGATCGCGCGGGCTGGTGCGGCGCGCATTCGCCTGATCGAGTCCTTCTTCCCCGCGAAGCAGGACCTGGAGCTGTGGGCGCGCTACGGCCTGGACGTCAACGCCATCAACAACGTTGGCTGCAAGGTGGAGTGGGAGAACACCCAGAACATGGGACAGGCCAGGCAGTACAAGCGAATGAAGGTACCTTGGGGCGGGTATATCTTCCCGGCGTTCGACCTGAACCACTCCTTCGCCGATTGCGACGTCTACGTTTCCCTCTCGAAACTGAAGCACCACTGGCTGGCCGGCGTCACCATGACGCTCAAAAACAACTTCGGCAACACCCCCTGCTCGCTGTACGGCGGCGATTGCGGCCCCGATGGCAATGAGGACCCCAGGGGGGAACGCGGACCGGTTTGCCACAACGGCACCGTGACGCCTCCCAAGGGTGTGCCGCAGGAACTCAACCGCGAGTCGCCGCGGGAGCCCGGCTACCGCATCCCGCGGATCGTAACGGACCTGGCCGGCGTGCGGCCGGTAGACCTGGCCATCGTCGATGGCGTGGAATCGATCCGCGGCGGTGAGGGCGCGTGGAACCCAGGGGTTTCGATGATCAAACCCGGCGTCATCCTGGCGGGCAGGAACGCGGTCTGCACCGACGCCGTGTGCATGGCGGTCATGGGATATGACCCGAGGGCCGAGCGCGGCACGAAACCGTTCCTGCGCGGCAACAATATGCTCCGCCTGGCCGAGGCGGTCGGGATCGGGACAACCGATCTGGCGAGGATCGAAGTCGCCGGGATTTCCATCAAGGAGGCGTTCTGCGACTATGGCCCCGGCGCCACCGGGTGAGCCGCGCATTCGTAGGCTCACGAAACCGGGTTCACGGCACCGGGGCTCGCGGTTTCGGTCGGCGTGCTACACTCGCGCCCATGAGACTGAATTCCCCAGGTAGCCCGTTTGGGTCCCGCCGCGGAGCGCAGATCTTCGCGGCCCTCTTTACTTTTCTCCTGGCTGGCATCCCGGTCGCCGCGCAGGAGTCCGAAGTTCATAAAGACGTTCCCTACGTGCCGACCCCTCCGGAAATAGTCGAGGCTATGCTCCAGCTCGGCAACGTCGGGGCCGGCGACATCCACTACGACCTCGGTTGCGGCGACGGGCGCATCGTCGTCGCGGCCGTGCAGAAGTTCGGCGCGGCGCGAGGAACGGGTTATGACATCGATCCGCAGCGCATCAGGGAAGCCAACGAGAATGCCAGGCAGGCCGGCGTCACCGACAAGGTGAAGTTTATCGTCGGCAACCTGTTCGAGGCCGATTTTCACGACGCCACCATCGTCACCCTTTACCTCCTGCCGGAAGTGAACTTGAAGCTGCGCCCAAAATTGCTGAAGGACCTGAAAGTCGGCTCTCGCATCGTCTCCCACCAGTTCGACATGGGCGACTGGGAGCCGGACAAGAAGATCCAGATCGACTGGCGGACTGTCTACCTGTGGACCGTCACCGAGAAGGCCAAAGCCCAGTTCGCCGGCAAGTGAGCGGGCGGACGCGACCCGATTCACATGCACCCGGAACCTTGCCCGGCAACAGATTCCGAGGCGTCTCACCTTCCTGATCGCCTGTTTGCAATTGCCGCTCCGCTGCCGCGAACGCCTCGGCGGGCTGCTTCGATACCACTCCCGGGCGGCTTGAGTGTTTGACCATAGGCGCTTCGAATCGCCTGAAAAGGAGCTGCGAGAGGCTGGCCTCTTCGCCTCTTTGCCGAAACGGTATTTCCGCGGCTTGATAGAATTCTATTTTCTGAAATCGGCCCGGGGGGTGCTTGCGAATGAAGGCTGTTGTCCTGCGGCAACCGAGACAACTCGACTGGGCCGACGTGCCGGAGCCGCGGTTGACGGCCGAGCACGACGTCCTGATCCAAGTGGAAGCTTGCGGGATCTGCGGTAGCGACCTGCGTTATTGGGAGGGGGATAATCCGTGGGCGCTGCACACGCTGGGCCGCCACGTCCCAAACCCGCCCAATATTATCCTCGGACACGAATATGCCGGAGTCGTGGTCAAGGTTAACTCGCCCGCATACGGACACCTGCTCGGCAGACGCGTCGGAGTGCAATCTTTTCGTACGTGCGGCAAGTGCGATTTCTGCCGCTCCGGCAGCCAGAATCTGTGCCGGAACACGATTCACATGGGTCACGCTCAAGGGTGGGGAGAGATGGATTATTACCCGGGCGCCTACGCCGAGTACTGTCTGGGCTGGGCGGATCTTCTCTTCCCGATATTCTACTGAGAGAACGCCGACGTCTCATCTGCCCTTCGTTTCTGGGCGTGCTCAGCGTCGCGCACCGGGAGCGCTATCTGGTGTTATCGGTAGGTGTCCTGCCGGCACTTCCTTGCTCGCGGTAGTGTCCTAAAATCGCGTTGACGAAAAATCCGACGCGGCGGTTGAAAAGGGCCGGGG
>OCTA010005193.1_pt1 | contig 11298 bp, 6 predicted proteins | sample 1538991 | NCBI WGS metagenome assembly OCTA01 (sample SAMEA3539302, study PRJEB22396) | soil metagenome | biome: tundra; feature: field; material: soil | place: USA | collected 2010-05 | depth 0.15 m | reverse complement strand
TCCAGTGGCTTCACCTGCATCATCTGTCGCCGGCTGAAGGTGAGAAGCTGCCGCGCGGTGGTCGCCGGCGATCCTGCCAGCCCCGAGGCCCGTGCGTTGCTGCGCGCCATTCACTCCGTGTATCAGCCCAATAAAGTCGTGCTCGGCAACACGGGCCCCGTTGAGCCGTTCGCCAAAACTCTGCCGGCCAGTGGCGGTCCGGTGGTTTATCTGTGCACCGGAGCCTCTTGCCAGCCGCCAACGCGTGCCCTGGCGAGAATCGCGGAACTATTGAAAAGGTGAACAACCCCGCCAAGCAGACCCGCATCCACTCGTTCGTCAATCCAAATCGCTTCCTCTGAAACCCCTCAATCCCCGCGTGCTTTCGAGTGTCCTGGACACCACGAAATGGCACGGTATTGGGATGGTGGAGGTATGGTACCGGGATGGTACCCAGATGGTACCATAGAAACACGCCTCAAACACCCCTCCACTGTCCTGTTTTGAGACAAAACCACCCTGCCAACTTCCATTGTCAATCTGTAATGGCTAGTCTAAAATCCCCGTCCTTTTCGCCTTTGATCAGGACACTCTTCCAATTCCTGTCGCGGGCACCAACACTGGGGAGACCCGCCCCACTTCTTCGACCGGCTTGCGCCGGCCACCGGCCAGGACCATTCTCCAGTCCGGCTCAGCAAGAGCAGCGACGATCCTCACTTCGGCCCAACGACTTCCCAGGAGGGATCGGCCCAGGCAGGATTCAATCGGCCGGATCGAATGAAATTGGTTCCATTCATCTGCCAGTAAGCCAGAGTTCCCAGTTCATTGCGCCACACAATATCAATGTTGCCATCGCCAAAGATGTCCGCCGTCCCAACGACTTTCCAACCCGGGTCCACGGGAACAGTGTTCAAATGCATAGTGCGCGTACAGTTCGTGCCGTTCATCAGCCAGAGAGCCACCCAGCCGCTGGCGCTCTGCCAAAGGATATCGGTGTGGCCATCACCGTCGAAATCTCCGGTGCCAACGACTTTCCAACCCGGGTCCACAGGGACAGTGTTCAGGTGCATGGTACGCGTACAGTTCGTGCCGTTCATCAGCCAGAGAGCCACCCAGCCGCTGGCGCTCTGCCAAAGGATATCGGTGTGGCCATCACCGTCGAAATCTCCGGTGCCAACGACTTTCCAACCCGGGTCCACAGGGACAGTGTTCAGGTGCAAGCCGCCCGTACGATTCGTGCCATCCATTAGCCAGAGGGCAACCCATCCGCTGGCGCTCTGCCAGAGGAGGTCGGTCTGGCCATCTCCAATGAAATCACCGGTGCCAACGATGCTCCAGCCCTCGGCGGCCGGCGCAGCATTCAGGCGTGTCTGCTTCGTGGCATTGGTGCCATCCATCATCCACAATGCGGTGTAGCCTGAGCTGTGTTGCCACCAGAGATTCCAGGCGACCTGCTCGGTAATGCTCAAGTGGAAGGTGGTATTAGCGGTCAAGCTGCTGACGACATTGCTGACGGTGATGGTGATATCAACCTCGCCCGTCTGTCCCGGCACAGGGATGAGCTTGACGGTGCAATTGGTGTCGCTATTGGTAAGGATGATGTTGGTGCATGGCAGCAGCGCCGGGTTGGTTGAGCTGGCGTAAAGGGCCAGGTTTGACTCATCGCTTCCGGTGTCGCCGATGGTGAAGCGAACCGACCGCTGCGGGCTGTTTGCCGTCATGGTCTGGCCCACGATGGCAGATATGGCAGGGGGGGTGTTTACTGGCCTGCCCGCCGCCACCAGCACGACGGTTGCCGGAGACGAGGCAACCGTGCTCCCGGAATCATCCGCCGCCAGCGCAGTCAGGCTGTAATTGCCGGCGCTGACACTGGTCCAGGTGATGGCGTAGGGAGCTGCGGTTTCCTCCGCGAGCAGGGTCGCGCCGTTATAGAACTGGACCTTGGTGATGGTGTGCCCGTTGGCGTTGACGCCGGCAGCCAGGTTAATGGTTGCGGGCTCAGTGTAGCTGTCCCCGTTAGCCGGGGACGTCAGCGCGATGGATGGCAGGGGCGGAGGCACATTGGTAATCGTCACGGTCGCCTGGTTCGTGTAAACAACTTCGGCCGAATAATCGCTCTCCAAGCCCGAGGTATCATACGCCGTCGCCGCGAAGAAATAGGTTGTGCCGCTGATCAAGTTGGCGACGGTTGCGTTGGTCGCGTTGCCAACATCGGTGGTGTTGGTGTACGTGAGGCTTGCCGCGCCATAATAGATCTTATAGCCCGCGATGTCGGGGCCCGCGCTCGGGTTCCACGCTAGGGATACGCTGGTGGCGGCAATGGCCGAAAATGGAAAGAGCGCGGACAGGGCGCTGCAGAGAATTATTGCGCGGGCCGCGCGTTTCACCCGATCCAGGAAACCAGCATTGAACAACATATTAACCGCCGTTTATGCAAGATGGCTGCCAAACACAGGGCACCTGGGGCGAACAACTCCCAGGTCGTGATGCGGCATCGCTTCCCGCGGAGAAGATCCAGGAGTGAATTCCATGCGAAAAGCCCGTGGTTTCAAGGGTTTCCACTGATGCTTTGGGGGGCGACTTACAGCAACCCCCCTGAAAGCCCATTCAGCAAAGTCTTCATGGCGCGGTCTTTGAGTGTCCAGCATTTGGGCTGCCAAATCCAAGATGCGCAAAGCGTGGACACCACAAAATTAAATGCTAAAGGGCCTCCGGATAATCCAATGGCGCGTTTCTTCCAATGGAACCTGGCACCCTGACAAGAGCGTTTCGAGCAAGCTTCACAGTCGCCCACGTGAAAGGATTGCCATGCCATGCCGTTTTCCGTAAGAATCCCTCGCATTAGCAAGCGAATTGTTTTTAACGATGGGGAACGACGCCTTCGATCACGAGTACGACCTTGAATCGCTCAGACTGGTCAGTCCGCGAGGTCATGAGTTTTCAATGTACGTCACGCCCCGGTACCGTCACCATTACGAAACCCAGGAATATGAGCGTTACACCGCACGGCTGGTGGCGCGTGTGCTAAGCCGGCACTCGTTGTTCATTGACGTCGGCGCGAATTACGGCTTTTACACTCTGCTGGCTGCGACGCAGCATCCGCGACTGGAAGTCCTGGCCCTGGAACCGGTCGAGGCGACGTTCGAGGTCCTCAAGCGAAACGCTGGGTTACTGGCTTTGAGCAATGTGCATTTGCACCAGTTGGCCGCAGCGGACGCAGATGGGACGGCAAGTTTCCACATTTCAATGGCGGCGGACAATTGCGGTTTTTCTCCCCACCCTGCCGCTCCGCCGTTGCGAGAGGTTGAGGTCCGCACGGCGCGGCTCGATACCTTGCTGGCCGACAGAACGCCCTGCCCGCTACTGGTCAAAATCGACGTGGAGGGGCACGAGTTGGCGGTGTTGCGGGGCATGAAGGACACCTTTTCACGCTTCCCGGACTTGAGCCTAGTGGTGGAGTTCAACCCCAAAGTGCTCAAGGCTGCGGGGACCAGACCAGAGGACCTGTTGCTGGAGTTGGACCGGCTTGGGTTCTCAGTGTTTTTGCTGGATGACGAACGTTGCTTGCCCCACCGCCTCAAGCCGGAATCGCGCTGGGAAGCGTCGTTGGGGCAGCTTGGGTACGCAAACCTCTACTGCGTGCGCAAGGAAACCGCTCTCAACCTTTCCTTCTTCTCGCACGGCGCACAGCTCACGGGCGCTGAACAAAGCCTGCTGCAACTGGTAAAGGAATTAGTGGCCGGTTATGGCGTGGTCTGTACGGTGGTGCTGCCGGGCAGCGGCCCACTGGTCCAGTCGATGGAGGAAGCCGGGGCCGCCTGCATTGTCGCTCAGTACGGCTGGTGGGGCGCGTTGTCGCACGCAACCGTCGAGCCAGGGGCGCTGCGGCAACTGGAGTCGCAGATACAAGCACTGGCTCGGGACGTCCTCCCGACAGTCTCCCAGATTGACCCCGATTTCCTCTGGACCCAGACGCTTGTCATACCGTGGGGAGCGGTAGTCGCCGCGCTGCTGGGCAAGCCCCATGTCTGGTCCGTCTGCGAATACGGGGAACTGGACCACGGGATCCGCTTTTTCGCTCCGTTCACCAAAGTGCTGGAGGACATCATGGCGAGTTCAGCCTTTGTGTACACATGCGGCAAAACATTGGGGGAGACACTCTTTCCAGGAGCCGGTGTAGAGCGTTGGCAGACGCTCCACCGGAATATCGAGGTGCCAGTGCTGCCGGGAAACCCGGTTCCGACTGGCCTGTTCCGGCGCGAGGGTGCCCTCCGTCTCGCGGTGTTTGCCACGCTGCACCCGAACAAAGGCCAGGAAGACGCGATTCGGGCCGTGGCCGAATTAACGGCTGAAGGCCGGGATGTTGAGTTGCTGCTGGCAGGGCACGTCAATCCTGAGCGTCGGCCCTGGCTGGAAGCCCTGATCGCCAAACACGGATTGCAGGACCGTGTGCGGACGCCGGGATTTGTCGCTGACCGGTTTCCCGCTATGCGCGAAACGGACATTATCTTGGTCTGTTCGCGCCGGGAGGCCTTTGGCCGTGTCGGAGTGGAAGCGATGCTCTTAGGCAAGCCGGTCATTTATGCCAGCGCCGGTGGTTCCTTGGAATACATGGTCGATGGTCACACCGGCCTCTCTTATCCGCCCGGTGATGCGGGCGCGCTGGCGGCAGCCATCCGTCACCTGGCCGCCGATCCGGGCGCGCGTCAGGCCCTGGGCAGGCAGGCGCAGACCTACGCGCGAGCTCGGTTTAGCCGCGAAGCTTATGGCGGGGAGGTTTTTCGGAAGCTCTGCGGCCTGAGAGCAAAGTCATGCGCTGGCGCTATCATGCCCAGCATCGTGCAACCGCTAGTTGGCTCCGCGCTTTCCGAGTTGGCTACGCTCAAAGAGCAAGCCGGCGAACTCGTGACTCGACTTGAGGCAGCAAGAGGCGAACTCACGACTCGACTTGAGGCTACAAAAGGCGAACTCACGACTCGACTTGAGGCCGCAAAGGGTGAGATCGACGACCTCCGGCGGACTGTCGCTTCCGCGGAACAATGGCAGCGCCGTTGGGTCAAGCGCGCCTTTTCCCGCTGGCATCCTCCGGGTATGGCCCCTGAACGGGTCGGTTGGCTGAAGCGGTTGGAGCGTTCGCTTCGCAAGCGGCGCAAACGCCTTGCGAAAAGCATCCGTCGTATCTGGGCCCCTCCAATGCGTGCTCTCCAACTCACCAGCTACATCAGAACCTACGCAGCGCTGAACAGGCAACACGCAGGGGCCGTGACGTTGGTAGAGCGAGTACGGTGCTTTTTTCCATGGGCGAGGTCGTTGAAGAACAGCCGTTCCGCTGTGCGTGACCAGAATATCTGGGTTGTCTTCAAGGCCAATAGCTTCATCGGTGGCAGGCTCAAGCCGGGAATGAAAGTGTTTGAGTACGGGACGGGCGGCTCGACCTTGTACTTCTTGCAGAAGCGCTGCACAGTTTGTTCGGTCGAACATCACCCGCAATGGTTTCAAACGGTCGCGGCAGAAATTGCGCGCCGCGCATATCCTGGATGGCAAGGCTTCCTGCGCGAGCCGGACAAAGAGGTTTGGCGCAGCGCCGCACCCGGCGCCCAATGCACGTATCGTTCGGCGTTTGGCGAGTATCAGGGCCGCCTCTTCTCTGAGTACGTTAAGGTCATCGACCAGTTTGTCGAGAATTCTTTTGATGTGGTTTTTATAGACGGAAGAGCGCGAGATTCTTGCTTCGTACACGCGTACAAGAAAGTTAAACCAGGCGGCATCCTGATATTGGATAATTCCGAAAGACGCCGTTACCAACTCGTTCACGAGACCTTGGAACACTTGTCTTGGGTCAAGCATCGGTTTTTCGGTCCGGGTCCCTACGTCAGCCACGAGTTCTGGGAGACAACCGTTTGGACGCGACCGGGTTGAATAGGCTGAGGGTCAAGGGGCGCATTGCCCGGAATGAAAGGCAGAAACGCCTTGCCATCCGACTTTGGATTGCGTTGAATAAGAGTCACACAAAGAAAGACGAATCACCTGCTTGAGCCCTCGGCCAAAAAGCCTCTTAACCTCGCACATCCCGGGCCGCGTAACCCTACGTTGCGGTTGGTGACTGGAATGAAAGACCGGCAGAAAGATACGGCAAAGCTGCGGGACGCCCCGAAGCAGCAGAGCACCGAGGCCGCCCGGCTTGTCACCCCACATAACGTGCCGACGGGCAGGGTTGGCCCGCAGACGAAACTGGCGCATTCGCTGATCACGTGGGCCAATCGGTACGCCCAGGTCCTGTGGCAGTTCAAAGTTGGGAGGTTTCTGGCACGCCAGGCGAACAGTTTGAAAAAGCGGCGTGCCGAAGGACGCGAGCTGCTTCTGCGAGCGGCGGTGAGATTGGGCTGGACGCGCCGCCTGCGCCGGCTCCGCAAGGCCTCGAAGCTGATTCGCAATTCAGGCCTGCTCAACGTGGAATGGTATCTCGAGCGCTATCCGGAAGCCCATTGGGGTCGACCGGACCCGATTTTGCATTACCTGACCCGCGGTGCCGATTGCGGATGCGACCCCAATCCTTTTTTCGACGCCCGTTGGTATGCCGAGCAAAACCTAGACGTCTCCTCCTCCAGCCTCAGCCCGCTGGAACACTACCTCCGCCTCGGAGCTGCCAGAGGGCGTGACCCAAGCCCGCGATTCTGCACGCAATGGTACTTGTGGCAATACTCGGACGCGCGCGATTCCAGGCTGACGCCCCTCGGCCATTATCTTCAGCGCGGCCAGGCCGCCGGTTACCGGACAGCCAGCGACGCGGGCTTTGCTCCCAGCAGCCGATACGGTGATTTCGGCACCCCCTTCTGCCCGGAGATTACGGTGATCGTGCCCAACTACAACCACGCGCCCTACCTTCGACAGCGCCTGGATTCGATTTACGGGCAGACCTACCGGAATTTCCGGGTGATTCTCCTGGATGACTTCTCCACAGACGCAAGCCGGGCCATCCTAGAGGAATATGCGAAGAGATTTTCAGACCGGACGGAAGTGGTGTTGAACCACACCAACAGCGGCGGCGCCTTTGCGCAATGGAAAAATGGGCTGGAGCGCGCGCAAACCGACCTGGTGTGGATTGCCGAGAGCGACGACTTTTGCGACGCGGATTTCTTAGATGGCCTGGTGCCCTTTTTTCGCGATGAGGCAGTCCAGATTGCCTATTGCCGGACGGTTTTTGTCGGAGCGGATGGGCGACCGCTGGACTTCTCGTTCGAAGCCTACACCGATGCCTTGGATACCGCGAAGTGGAAGAGCAACTACGTCGAGACAGCGCACCGTGAAGTCAGGACCGCCCTGGGCATGCGCAACACGATCCCTAATGTGAGTTCGGCCCTGTTGCGGCATCCCGGGAGCCTCCCGCTGCTCAGCGATCCGGACTGGCTAAAGATGCGCGTTTGCGGCGACTGGGTTTTCTATCTGCACCATGCCCGAGGCGGCAAAATCGCCTATTCTCGAAATACCAGCAACTACTACAGGTACCATCAGTCGAACGCTTCGCGTAACACTTACAAGGAACCGCACTACTATCGGGAGCATGAGACAGTCGGCAAAACGATTGCCAAGCTGTATCGGGTCGAGCCAGCGTTGTTCGACAAACAGCGCGACTTCCTGCGTGAACACTGGGATTCTGTTTTCAAAGACGAGGTGCCTCCCGCCTGGCGGTTGGAGGACGAATATGACTTCAGCAGGATAAGAGCGGAGGCGGCCGGCCGCCTGCCTAATGTGCTGGCGGCCGGCTATGACTTTGCTACCGGTGGGGGGGAGGTATCCGCCATAAGGCTGGCTTGCGCGCTGCGGGAAAAGGGCTTTGGAGTTACTTTCTATGATTTCAATGCGCAGGAAGCCAACCCCGAGTTTCGCCGCCTATTGCCCTCCAATATTCCGGTCGTCCAACGAAATGAACACGGCGGCGATATCAGCAAGATCGTCGAAGATTTTGGCATAGAAATCGTCCATACTCACCACGCGAGTACCGACGATTATTTCGCTACCCGATTGCAGTCCAACAGTGGTCGCCTGCGTCATATCGTGACCATGCACGGAATGTATGAGGCGATGGACCCCGAGTATTGTGCTCAGCACCTGCCAAAGCTGATGAAGGCCGTGGAACACTGGGTTTATATCGCTGACAAGAATCTGGAGCCGTTTAGACGACACGGCCTTTATGACAAGACGCGATTTACCAAGATTGGAAATGGGATGAAGCGTCCGAAGTTGGCGCCAATCAAACGCACGGCGTTGGGCATACCGGAGGAGGCGTTCGTGATCTGCGTTGCCAGCCGCGCCCTGCCGGAGAAAGCGTGGGTGGAATCTATACAGGCCGTGGAGTATTCGCGGAGAGAGACCGCCCGGGACATCCGCCTCGTTTTGCTCGGCAACGGCCCGGTTTACGACCAACTCGCCAAAGAAGGCACGCCTTCCTATGTCCACCTGTTGGGGTTCAAACGGAATCCGGTTGATTACTACGCCATGGCAGATTTGGGTCTGCTGGCGTCTAAATACCGTTCGGAATGCCGGCCACTGACGATTATCGAATGCCTGATGGCTGGTCGACCAGTCGTGGCCAGCGACGTGGGGGAAATCCGCAGCATGATTACCGCTCCGAGCGGAGGGCTAGCTGGCGCGTTGATTAGCCTGCAAGACTGGGAAATCCCGGTCGGAGATCTCTCATCAGCTATCAGCAGGCTTGTCAACGACAAAGCTGCTTACGGGGAGGCGGCCTCGCTGACCGCAGCCGTCGCGGCCCAGTTTGATATCCACGAGATTACGGAACAGTATTCCGCTCTCTACGCCCGGGCTATGGCCGGATAGCCGGGAGCGGTTCGTGCTATGAGGGAGCGCTGTTCAGATGCCTGGCGGGTTGCCGCTCCTGCGGGCGGGTAGCAGTTCCCAGCCAAAACGAGCCACTATGGACGTGGCGCCTGGCGACGCGCTCGCCCGCCCGGTGGTCATCGCACTATTCATTGCCGTGGAGTTGGCATACTGGTAGTAGTTGTGTACTACATGCAGGTTCTTACAATCGAGGAAGGCAGGACTGTTGTTGAGACAGCGGCTGAGATGCTCGTGGTCCAAACTGCTGAAAGGCGGCGGGTTGTCGCGGCCTTCGAGCAGAAATGCCAACAGTGGCTAGCCCAAAGCGGGCAAGCTCAAGAGGGTGTTCCTGGCTTATGAACCCGACACCGGACCCTACTCCAGCACCGCCAGAAACCCTGCAGAACGGCGCGCGAACCGGACAGCAGAACGCCAGAGGTTCAACTGAAGAATCTCAGAACGCCCGGGTTAAAGATCTCATCGCGCAATCACTATTTTTTGCAGCGCTGGCTTTCAGCCTGTTTGTCTCGCTTCGCTGGGCGAAACAACCCCTGCTTGATCAGCATGATTTTCGACAAACGCAGACCGCCCTGTCAACTTATTGGCTGGCACAGCACTCGGGACTCGCTCATTGGCTTGATTATGAAACGCCCGTCTTCGGCAGTCCGTGGCAGATCCCGATGGAGCTTCCTCTTTTTCAATGGTTGGTCGCCCTCGTCCACGTGCTTTCCGGGATTCCCTTGGACCCAGCAGGGCGTTGCCTAAGTGCCTTGCTATTCTATTGTGCTTTGTGGCCGATAAGCATGCTCGTGCGGGATCTTGGTTTCGACCGGCGCTGCTTCCATTTAACCGCCGGATTGCTTCTGCTCTCACCGGTTTATATCTACTGGAGTCGCGCCTTTCTCATCGAGTCCACCGCGCTGTTATTGTCCCTTCTTTACGTCGCTTGGCTCCAAAGGTATCTCAGGTCCAATCGCCACCGCTTCATTACGTTCGCGACTGCCGCAGGGACTCTTGCCATCCTAACGAAAGTGACGACTTTCGCGACCTTTGCCGCAGCCGGAGGCTGCCTGGCCACTGCTCACATCATCCACACTAAGGGCTGGAAGCAGGTTGGCCCGGCGATTCGTATCTACCTCCCAGTGCTCGCCAGCGTCTTGGTCTGCGGCATCTGTTTGGAAACCTGGTTGAGACATTCAGACGCAATCAAGGCTTCAAGCTTCTTTGGGAACATTCTGACCGCAAAGGCGCTTCATGGGTGGACTTACGGCACGCTTGCCCAGAAAGCGAGCCTCGCGCTTTGGTGGAGCACGATTGCACAGAGGGCGGTGCCGGAGGCGGTGGGTTCTTCCCTTGCACTGCTGGTGTGCTTGCTGGCGGCAAGTCGCATGGACCGGCGTGTTGGGTGGATTGTGGCCGCGCTACTACTCTTTTTCCTCCTGCCATTCCTCGTGTTTACGAACCTGCATATAGTACACAACTACTATCAGTATGCCAACGCCCTCTTTTTAGTAACGGCGGTGGCATTGTCCTTATGGCAACTCAGCCAGCGGAGTTCGGTTCTCGTTCTCGCCCTCGCTTGTGGCCTTGTTATTATTGGAGACGTTGTCAGCTTTTCCAGAACTTACCTGCCTTCGGTCAAAGCCGATTACTCGAATGATACCCGCCTGGAGGTTTCCAGATTCCTGCGTGATAAAACGCCGCAGAACTCAGTGATCCTGGTTGCAGGATACGGTTGGAGTCCCGTAATCGCTTACTACAGCCAACGGCGGACTATATACATCCCCCAATGGGCAACCTCGGAGCAAATCCGCACTCTACTGCAATCACCCTCGCGCTTCACCGGCGGACTACGCATTTCCGCCGTAGTGCAATACTTGAAGGGAGATCCGCCTGTCGGCACGGACTTGTGGCGGAATTTTGCCGGCGCTCTTTCCCTGGATAGCACATCCGCCGCATTCGGCGACTTCCAATGCTTGCTGCCTCATAGTCCGGAGGCCTGGGTGAAGGCCTGTGCGGCTCTACCACAGTCGCCCGTCCAGCCCCCGCCCAGGCTGCATTAGGAAAGCCGTTTTGCCAAGGAGCGACGGAGATTCTGAAAGGGGCGGAACAGCTTGCGCTGCAAAAGGAACGTTGCGTAGCCCTGCCGTCCTCCCAGGCGATCCAGGGACTGGGCTAGCATAGCATGTGCTGCGGCGGGCAGGTCGGAATGCTTCTGGCTTTGATAGAATTCTTCGAAGAGCCTCTGACGGGCGGCCTTACGGCCTAGCCAAGGCCGGTCGGAAAAGTCGCACAAGAGCTGATAGAACTCAACTTCGAGCAGATGCTCCCGCAGCAGGTGTCGGGTCTGCTGGCCTTCATGGAAGCGGAAGCTCGCCAGCGGTTCGGTGGAGTAGGCGAACCGGCCTTGCTCAAGCACCCGCAGGGCGAACTCGACAGATCGGAAGAGCACACGTCTGAACTCCAGTCACTGACCAATCT
>OCTA010005190.1_pt1 | contig 11301 bp, 8 predicted proteins | sample 1538991 | NCBI WGS metagenome assembly OCTA01 (sample SAMEA3539302, study PRJEB22396) | soil metagenome | biome: tundra; feature: field; material: soil | place: USA | collected 2010-05 | depth 0.15 m | reverse complement strand
AGCACGATAGATCGTATCGAGTTGGGCGATTTCCGCGAGCGTCCGGGCCTGGCCGCGCATGCCGGTGAGGCGCAGCTTCACCGCACGTTCACGAGCAGCCTTGAGTGCTTCCAGAAGCGTTGCGATGCCGGACATGTCCAGGTAGGACAAGGCGGACGCGTCGATAACCAGGACTGGAGCCGTGCCTCGCCGGAGCAGTCCAAGGAGGACGGAGCGCAGATGCGGAGATGAATCGACCGTCGTGCGTCCCGCGACGGCCACCGTCAATGAGTTACTCGCAGGGACAACCTGCACGGTGATCTCACCCGCTTCCAGCCGGGTTTCCTCAACCCTGGCGTTCTCTCTCCACCTGCGAAACAGCGCCGATATCATTTCGCTCCTTCGCCAGTTCCAACGATGCCGGCATCCGCCAGCCGTTTGGAATTGGCAGTCAGGTCCCGCAACCATGCGAACGGCTTATCCCTGAGCATTTCGTCCGTGCACCTCCAGCGCCAATTCCCTCGCGCGCAGCCCGGTACATTCATGCGAGCTTCCCGCCCCAGGTTCAACAGATCCTGTAACGGCGCTATCGCCAGCACCGCGCGTGATGACCACGCCAAACCCATTAGAGCCGGACCAGGCTCGATAACCCGGCCGTTATCCGCGTTGAGATATCTGCTCCACAAGGCCTCTTTCTGACTCTGGGTAAGCTCTTCGAACCACTCGCGGCTTGTAGGGTTGTCGTGCGTACCGGTGTAGACTACGCTTTTCCTGCCCAAGTTCTGTGGAAGGTACGGATTGTCTTCATGGCCATCAAAGGCGAACTGCAGAACCCGAGTGCCAGGAATTTGAAAGTGGTCACGAAGAGTTTCAACATCCGGAGTGATCAGGCCGAGATCTTCAGCAATGAATGGCAGTCCTCCTAGCTCAGCTTCCACTTTCTCGAAAAAGCCGACTCCCGGACCCGGCACCCAAGACCCTGTCTGGGCCGTGGGAGCTTCAGACGGAATGTGCCAAGCCGCCGCAAACGCGCGGAAGTGATCGAGGCGAATCAAGTCCACATGTGACAAAAGCGCGCGAAAGCGATCGATACACCATTGGTATCCTGTGGCGCGGAGCGCGTCCCAGTTGTATACAGGGTTTCCCCACAACTGGCCCTGCGCGCTGAAGTAATCGGGCGGCACCCCGGCCACAAACTTCGGCTGGCGGCGCTCGTCTAGAAGAAAGAACGCAGGGTTGGCCCAGACGTCGCTGGAATCAGGCGAAACGAAGAATGGTAGGTCACCAATCAGCGTCACTCCCTTTGAATGCGCGTACTCTTTGAGCCTCTCGCCTTGTCGGGATACCAGAAATTGCGTGAACCGGATCCGGTCGACCTCATCTCTGAGTTCCCGCAAGGCTTGGGCTAAAGCACTCGGACGCCTCTCAACCAACTCCGCCGGCCATTCAGCATAATAGGCGCCGCCGAACTTGCTCTTCAGCGCCCGAAAGAGAGCATAGTCGTCCAGCCAAGATGCCTGCACCGAGCAGAATTCTTCATAGTCACGCAGCAGGTCGCCGCGCCTCACTCGTTGGAAACGGTTCCATGCTGTTTGGAGAAGTCTTTCTTTGAATGGGATTACTGCTTCGTAATCGACGGCTCCGGGCGCGAATTGACCCTGGCAATCGCTTCGATCGAGCAAGCCTTCCGCGTTCAGCGACTGCGGACTGATCACCAGGGCGTTCCCGGCAAATGAGGACAATGGCTGATACGGTGAATTTCCATATCCGGTCGGCCCTAAGGGAAGTGCCTGCCACCATCTTTGGCCGGCATTGTGCAGCCGGTCGATCCAAGCAAACGCCTCCGGTCCCAGGTCACCGATACCGTAAGGCGAGGGCAGCGACGTGACATGGAGCAACAAGCCCGATGCCCGGTACTCGGGCGGAAATGAGCGTGTCTTCTGCCGCCCGTTGCCACTACTCATCTTTCCCCCAAAACATCGCCCGATTGATTTCCTGGTTTGAATGAAAGCCGTACCGGTCGACGAGGGAGACTGGCCCATATTTCTCACTTGATTCAATCCAGCGGCAGGCTAGGCGACCGCGCTCCGTATTCCAGGACATCTTAAGTCGTCTCATGCGTTTGCTCCTATGAAGTTCTCTACGGCACGGGACAAGGTTCCGCCTTCCAAATCTCAGCCGCATATTGGGCAATCGTGCGGTCGCTCGAAAACTTGCCGCTGCTGGCGACATTCAGGATCGCTTTCTGCGCCCATGCACCGCGATCGGAATATAGTGCGCCGAGCCGGTCCTGGGCTTGGCAATACGATGTCAGATCGGCCAGGTGCATGTAATAATCCCCACCTGTCAGAAGCACATCCCGCAGCGGGTCGAAAATCCCAGGCTCGCTGCGATTGAAGTGCCCGGAAAAGATAAGATCGAGTGCTGCCCTGGTTTCCGGCTCATTCTCGTAGTGCCAATACGGGCTGTACGAGGCTCTGCTGCCCTCCACCTGTTCTACATTCAGACCGAACAGAAACAGGTTGTCTTCTCCGGCTTCCTCCGCCATCTCGATCGTCGCGCCATCCCGCGTTCCGACCGTGAGCGCTCCATTCATCATGAACTTCATGTTGCTGGTGCCGCTCGCCTCAAAGCCCGCCGTAGAAATCTGGTTGGAGACATCGCTTGCGGGAATCAACTTCTCCGCCAGCGACACGTTGTATTCAGGAAGGAAGATGATATTGATACGGCCTCGAGTAACCGGGTCGGAATCGATCGTCTCTGCCAGGTTGTTGATGAACTTGATAATCAGCTTTGCCAACCGGTACGCCGGGGCCGCTTTGCCGGCAAAGAAGTATGTGCGTGGAACCACCTCCAGGTTCGGGTTGTTGCGCAGACGGTTGTACTCGACGATAATCCGCAGTGCGTTCAGCAATTGTCTCTTGTATTCGTGAATTCGCTTGACCTGGCAGTCGAACACCGTTTGGGGGTCGAGAATTCTCCCCGATGTAGCTTTGAGCCAGTTCGCAAACCGCGATTTGGCTTGTGCCTTGGATGCCAGAAAGGCATCGCGGAACGCCGGATCGCCGGCAAGCGGCTTCAGCTTTGCGAGCTCTCCCAAGTCGGTAATCCACCCTTCGCCGATGGCTCCGGTGACGACGCCGGCCAGTCCCGGATTGGCCTGCAGCAGCCATCGCCGCGGTGTCACTCCATTGGTTTTGTTGTTGAAGCGCTCCGGGAACATCTCGGCGAAGTCTTTCACCGTGGAGGTCCGCAACAGCTTCGAGTGGACTTCCGCGACGCCGTTGGTGCTGTGCGAACCGACAATGGCCAGGTTGGCCATTCGGATCTTCCGTTCAGGACCCTCCTCGACCAGACTCATACGTTCCACGCGGCCCTCGTCCCCTGGGAAAAGCTTGCGGACGTCGCCCAGAAGTCTTCGGTTGATCTCGTAAATGATCTCCAGTTGCCGCGGCACCAAGACTTCAAACCCTTCCACCGGCCATTTCTCCAAAGCCTCCGGCAGTAGCGTGTGATTGGTATATGCCAGTGTCCTCCTGGTAAGGCTCCATGCATCGTCCCAGCCCAAGTGTGCATCATCGAGCAAAACTCGCATTAACTCGGCGACTGCGATGGCGGGGTGGGTGTCATTCATCTGTATCGCCACCTTCTCGGGCAATCTGTCCCAATCGTTGTGCAGCCGCCGGAAGCGGCGTACGATATCGGCTACCGAACAGGCCACCAGGAAGTACTCCTGCACGAACCGCAGACGGCGGCCTATGGTGGTCGAGTCATCCGGGTACAATACACGGGTAAGCGATTCCGCTTCCAGTTTCTCGCCGAGAGCTCCGATGAAGTCTCCGCTCCCGAACTCCTGAAAATCGAAATAATCTGGCGCAGCCGCGGCCCACAGACGCAGAGTGTTGATTGTTTTTCCCCCATAGCCGACCACGGGACGGTCGAAGGGAATGCCGTACAGGCTGGATGGCCGATCCCGTATCACATCAAATTGGCCGCCTCTAACCTGGATCGAGCAATTCAGCCTGACCTCCACCTTTTCAGGCGGGCGAGCAATCTCCCAAGGATCGGATGCGCGAAGCCAGTTGTCTGCGTTCTCCTTCTGCCAGCCGTCCACAATCGATTGCCGGAACATGCCGTACTCGTATCGCAGGCCATAACCGGTCGCGGCTAGCTGCATCGTGGCCATGGAGTCGAGGAAGCAGGCCGCCAGACGGCCCAATCCCCCATTTCCCAGGCCGGCGTCGGGCTCCTCCTCGAGCAGGCTGACCCAATCGAACCCCATTTCCTCCGCAATTTGCTGTATCAGAGGATCAAGGAGTAAGTTGCTTACATTATTAGCCGCACAACGTCCGACTAAAAACTCCATCGACAGATAATACACTCGTTTTGGGTTTCTTCTTTCGTATGTCTTTTTGGTCAGCACCCAACGTTGCGCGAGGACATCGCGGACGGAACGCGCAAACGCTTCGAAGCGTTCCCGCGCCGTCGCCACCGCCGAGTCGATCACCCTGTCGAATACCAGATGCCGCTCATAGAATGCGTTCGCCGTTCCGACGAAAGGTATCGGACCGCAACCATACTGTCGCAGCAATTCCGCGGCCCCCAATGGGCTGTTGGAAGCTTGAGACAATTTCGCCATTGTCGTCACGGGAAGATCTTTTGTTGTCATCTTACGTTCCTTTTATGCACTGATCTCTGTTCTTCAATTCACACCAGTAACAGTGTTGGCAACTTAACTCCAAAACGCTCGGCAACGACTTCGGGTTCTTCCAGCGATTGAGAGACAGGGAAACCGTGTTCACGCCACGCCTTCAGTCCACCTTCCAGCACCCATACTTTGTCAACGCCTATCCGTTTCAAGCAAACGGCCGCTCGGGCGCTTACTATATCGCTGCCCGAAGAACAATAAAGAATGATCTTGACGTCATCCGGAACAGTGATATATGGAGCTTTCCGCAACACAGAGGGATCTACGCTGAAAGCACCAGGAATAGCCTCTACGCTCTCGCCTTCGGTTGCTTCTTCGAAGGTCAAAAGGTCGATCACGACGACCTTGCTCCTGGATTTCAGTTTGCGTGCGAGCATCCGCGGACTCATGCGGCGCAGCCGCAGTTGACGGATCATTCTGAACAGAACCAGTCCGCGCCAGCCGGCGTAAAGGGCGATCGGAACCCCAATCCCGAAACCAATGACCGTCCCAAAATGTTGAACCCAACGGGTTACAACATCCAGTTCGCTTGAAAAGATGTTGCCCAGCCCTAAATAGACGCTGGACCAGAGGAAGCTGCCTACTGTATCGAGGGCTAAAAAGAGCGTGAACGGCACTCCTTCGGCGCCGCAGAGAGGCGGAATGACGGCGTCCAACCCCGGAAGAAACTTGGCCACGCACAACACCGGCAAACCATGGCGGCGAAACGTTCTTTGCGCGTTCTTTGAGCAACTCCGGGGGTCGGCGGTGAACTGGCAGAGTACCCGCAAAGCCTTAGAACCCCACTTACGGCCAATCCAGAACCATAGCCCATCGCCCGCCAGGCAACCCAAAATACCCAAGGCAACAATGATCGCGGGGTTCATTTTTCCATGGGCCGCAAGCGCGCCTGCGGCAATTAGAAAAACGACTGAGGGGATAGGCAGGCCGGCTTGTTGCGCAAAAATCGCAAGAAACAGTCCGCCGTAGGTCAGTTGCAGCAAAGTAGTCACTATTTGACTCCAGGTGAAATGTCGGACATTGGTCTGTTATCTGCGATGAGCACTACCACGGACCGTGCTCTTGCACGATATGTACCGTCAGGAACTTCCGGCTCCGCATTCCATTCGCAAATCTCATGCGGGGGGTCCAGGGCAGTATCGATCCACCGCCGCCAGTGTTTGTTGCCGCCGCTCAATAGCGGAAGTTCGAAGTCGAGAGGTTCCCAATACGCATTCAGAATGATGTGCACCAACAGCGCTTCGTTTTTCAATTCCCCGCCGATTGCGATGCTGTGCGAGTCAGGTGACCAGTCCGGCTTATTGAGTGTTGTGCCATGCCAGGCGTGTTTCGTCTCTCGCAGCACCTGCCTTAAACTGGCACGCCAGTGTTCATGTTCCATGTCGCGTAGCATACGCCTCTCGATCAGCAGCTTTACGAACCGGAGGACATCCGCATGTTTGGAGGGCAGGTTCCAGTCGAACCAACTCGTCTCGTTGTCCTGGCAGTAGGGGTTATTATTGCCACCCTGGCTGCGCCTCAGCTCATCGCCCATCACAAACATGGGCACGCCACCGGACAACATCAAGGCTGTGAGGAAGTTCTTAACTTGGCGATTGCGCAGACCCTCGATCAGGGGATCGTCAGTCGGACCTTCGAAGCCGCAGTTCCAGCTCCGGTTTTCCGCAGATCCATCGCGGTTGTCCTCACCATTGTCTTCGTTGTGCTTGTGGTCGTAAGAGACGACATCGTTCAGTGTGAAGCCATCGTGGCACGCAACGAAGTTGATGCTCTCCTCAAGTTCGCGCTCTTTCCAGCCATAGATGCTCGGGCTGCCAAGCAGACGATCGGCTGCGCGCCCCACCGTATCGTGCGCGCCCCGGAAGAAGTCGCGGATGTCGTCGCGAAAGCGGTCGTTCCACTCCTTCCAACTGTCGCCCACGAAGTTGCCGACCTGATAGAGTCCTGCGGCATCCCATGCCTCCGCGATCATTTTGGTGCCTGCCAGCGCCGGGTCGGACTCGATGTCCCAAAGCACCGGAGGATTCGGCATGACCGCGCCGGACGAATCGCGCGCCAGGATGGACGCAAGGTCGAACCGGAAGCCATCCACATGCATTTCCTGCACCCAGTAACGGAGGCTTTCCACGATCATGCGCCGTACAACCGGATGGTTCGCATTCAGAGTGTTGCCAGTGCCGGTAAAGTTGGGGTATTGTGAGCGGTCTTCTCCCAGCAGGTAGTAAGTAGAATTGTCCAGTCCGCGGAAGCATTGTGTCGGACCGTCGTGTCCGTCTTCCGCGGTATGATTGAAGACCACGTCGAGAATGACTTCGATGCCGGCCCGGTGCAGCGCCTTCACCATGTCCCGGAACTCATCAACCGCGCCTAGCGGTTCCTGGCGCGAACTGTATGCCTGGTGCGGCGCGAAGAAGGAGACTGGTGAGTAACCCCAGTAGTTCGTCCGGCATTGGGGCGCATCCTGGGGATCGAACTGGAACACGGGAAGCAACTCGACCGCGGTAATGCCCAGGCGCTGGAGGTAAGGGATCTTCTCGACAACTCCGGCGTACGTGCCACGTTTCGAATCCGGCAGCCCGGAGCTGGGATGCGCGGTGAAACCACGCACATGCATCTCGTAGATGATGGTGCGCGACCAGGGCCGCTTCAGGGGCAGGTCACCTTGCCAGTCGTACGCCTGCGGGTCCGTAATCACGCTCTTCATGGCCGTGGCTGTGTTGTCTCCTTTCAGGAGCCCTGCTTCACGGCTATATGTTTTGGGGACGACGACCGCGCGACCGTACGGGTCCAGTAGCAGCTTGGATGGGTCGAACGTGAGACCCCGAGTTGGCTCGAACGGACCGTAGGCCCGGAATCCGTAGATCTGACCTGCTTGCACCCCGGGCACGAATACGTGCCAATAGTGGTACGTGCGGCCCACCGATGGATCGATGCGGACGACACGCGAAGGACGAGCGTCGTCCTCCCGATCGAAAAAGAGCAGTTCGATGCCGGCCGCACTTCGGGAGAAGATTGAGAAGTTGGCACCGCCCTGTACCAGCGTAGCCCCTATGGGAGAACTACGCCCAGTCGTCGGGGCGGCCAGTGGAGGCTGCACAACGGTCTGCTGTCGATATAGCATGATGAAACTGACGGTTCCTTACGTGCACTCAGCATGCCATGATGCGCTCACATCAAATCAGGCACTTGCGAGATTTCCCAGCCGAATCTGCTTCGGCACCCTCAGCACGTGCCGAAATACGTGCCGATGCCGGCGGCTCTCGCGAGTTGAGTGTGGGCACCGAAGTCCGGAACTTGGAAGCCGCGGCGTGGTTCCTACCGCCTGTTGATCAGACTAGCCCGGAAGCGCTTAGACAAGTGCCGCGGCGCGTGACACACCGCCGCCGCAGTCTGTGCCGACTCCGCCCAGCGGTTCGCGCCCACTGCAAGGTGCGGTCGGAACTGCTCCCAGCTCGAGATAGTCACGTTCGTGGCATCCGCGCTGGACACATCCGAAGCCGGGAATTGACGCCGGCAAGAGCCTGACGGACTAATCCTCAAAGCTGGCGGTGGGTCCGCGGAATCCCCGCACTGCCTGTTTGAGCACCCACCGGATCGCGCGTGATTCGTCGTAGCAGTATGCGAGATTGTGGTTGAGGGTAGAAAAGCAGTGCGGTTGGCAGTTCACCTTCATATCCAGGAACTGCCGGCGCTCGAAACACGGTTGACCGGCGACGCCCCAGTCGTGCGAGGCGTTATACATCGGGAAGCACGGCGCCAGCGTGCCGTCGGTCCGAATGATCAGCGAGTTCTGCCCAGCCCGGCAGTCCCACTCCTGCAACTTGCCGCGCATGAACGCCTTCATCTCCTGGAGGCACCGGACGGAATTCATCATCTTGTAGCCAGACCGGTTCTTCTCGATGAGCCAGTCGACCACGGCATCTACCTGCGGCCAGTCTTCGGGCGCGCGAAAAGTGCTGTTGCCGTCCTTGTGCTTAAAGTGCGGTTGTTCGAGCATGGGCGATTCGTTGATGTGATAGTCGGTCGCGATGCCCGCGTCGTGAGCGATTTCGGTCAGCTGCCGGGCAACACCTGAAGAGCGATTCGCCCCCCGTGAATCCCATTGCCTCCGTTAACCGCCATTCGGTTGAAGTCTTCGCGGGCATGTCATTGTTCGCTGTCTTCATTTGACGATTGACCTCCGCTTTGTAATTTCGGAATCTCCACCGGTTGCAACCAGATGACCATTTCGACGGTGCCGGCAATTCGCGTATGCGCTGTCAACAGTAGCCGGAGCGGCTGGGAGCATCCGTCGTTAGTCTGGTAATCCTGCACTAAGCGAAAACTGCGGATGAAGATGGAGGATGACCTTACCAGATCGCCCCACAATCGCAAAGGCGCCGCCGTGTCCGCAGCCACCCACAGCTCGCCTCGAAAAAGTCCTGCCTGTTTGCGGCGCGGCTTTAGGAGGAACACGTACGCGGCAAGCCCGTTGTAATCCGACGTCTTGTCATAGGTGAACCAATAGTTCTGGCGTGAAACGGCGACATCGCCGGTCCGTTCTGCCGGATTCGTGTCGTGGTCCAGAAAACGGGCGATGACCGCGGTCTTGACGAGTTTGTCTCCGGTGAATCGAAGACCGCGATAGACGATCTGCCCCGTGTAGGAGACCAGCTTGAGGCCACTCATGCTGCCTTGTTTGTGCAATGCCGGAATCGATGCGTCGATCTGAACGTTAAACACGGAATCGGAACAGGCCGGCTGCTGGTCGCGGGATGCCAGGTAGCGGTCGAGTGTCTCGGCCGGTGTCAATGGCTGGCCGGAACAAAAGCCTGGAAACAGTAATCCCAAGACTGCCATCGCCATCGCGATGGTCGCCAACATCGGCATTTCTCGTGAGAAGCGCACTTCAGTTTCTTAGTCGCATTCACCGCCTCGGGCGGGGAGTCTCTCGATTTTAGGCTTTCAGCGGAATTCTCTGCCGACGGGCACATGCCCACCCACGTGCCGAATATCGGCACTTGCCATTATCAATACCGCGGAGCCAGCGCAGTTGGCCCAGGGTTTCGAGAATCCAAAGTTGAGGCTCGTTTTCGCATTCGCATCTCAGAGGCCGCGCCGTAGCAGCCTTGCTGAACGGCATTGACGATCATCCGTGCCGCCATTCCGGCGCCAATTTGCGCGTTGATCATCAAGTGATAGAGATGGGAATCCCTCCAATCACATCCGTAGTAAGTCCGTAGATAGCTGGCCCGTTCGTGATCGGTGACGCAAATCAATTCTTCAACATCCCGGCCGGATTGCGCGCGCGCCCGGGCACGCTCAACGCGCTCCGCCCACGGAGCATAAATGAAGACGTGAAAGACTTCGTCATGATCATGCAACACGCATTGGGCGCCGCGCCCTACGATGACGCAGTCGCCTTTTACGGCGGCCTGCAGCATGACCTGCCGTGTATACTCGGCCATAGTGTCTGCGTCGAAGAACCGCACATCGCTTGGTGGGATCCCTGCCATCATGGCCGCGCTCCACAAGCCCCCTCGATTGAATCGATGCCACCATGAGTCGACGTGTTCGTCGCAGCGGTCAGCGACTTCGGCATCGACCTCAGCGGTCCGTGCCACAGCCCCGATCAATGCCCCATCCAGCAGATTCCATCCCAATTCCTCAGCCACCATCTGTGCAATGATGCCTCCGCCGCTCCCGTACTCCCTCGCCACCGTGACTACTTTGAACATGTTTTACTTCCTTATTCGAAATCCGGCAATGCTACCGTAGCTCTGACATGAACAGGCCGAGCAATGGCGAGTTGACCGGGCTTGCGCCGCTCCCGTCCTCGCAGAACTGGCAAGTTCAGATCACAGTGAAAGTGGTGCGCCTCCCGCGCCACCCGGTCTACTACCCAACGGAGCGGCGCTGCAGGCCAGCGTCATGAGCATCCACATGAGACAGGGGGCTCAACAACAGATGAAGCTAACGCGCCCAAGGGGCGCATTTCATTTTTCTGCCACAAGAGAATCTATCGCAAATCGTGTGCCGACATGGCAGACCCCGCTAATTCCTAATAGAAACAGTCCTCATTCGCCGTCTGGAAACTGAACGTTTCCAGCAACGAACAACGTTACTTCGATCTTGCCGGATTCGGGCAGCTGCCTATATTGCACCGGGCCAGCAGATCCGCGTACTTGACTGCTACGCAGAGGTACATTCACGTTGCCCGCCCGGAGCGTGACCCCTTGCAACGCAACGCTCATCGCGGCACCTGGCGCCTCCGCCGCGGTGACTTGACTCACTTGCCCGGATGCGACGTCGCCAGTCCTTGCCACTACGTTTCCGCTCACGGTCAAGTCCTCTGCTAGAACAAGAGTGACCGTTTGGCCGACCGTCGCTGTTTTTGCGCTGAGACCATCCACGGCAATTAGCGGTACCGCAGTCCCCTCACGTAACACGGGCGTGTTCGCCGCCAATTGAACTTCCGGTGTGTTAGTCGTTGCCTTTTTCAAGAACAGCTCCTCGGCCAGGTTCACGGCTACCAGGCCGGCGAAATGGAACATCAGGCTTTTACCCAGCAGAGTGTACTGAGATCGGAAGAGCGTCGTGTAGGGAAAGAGTGTAGATCTCGGTGGTCGCCGTAT
>OCTA010005189.1_pt1 | contig 11302 bp, 8 predicted proteins | sample 1538991 | NCBI WGS metagenome assembly OCTA01 (sample SAMEA3539302, study PRJEB22396) | soil metagenome | biome: tundra; feature: field; material: soil | place: USA | collected 2010-05 | depth 0.15 m | reverse complement strand
GCGCTGAACGCCACCAGTTCGAGTACAGAGCGCGACATGTGGAGGTAATCCGCCAGCAATGATCCGGTTGCACAGAGTATGCCAAGAATATTAAGCCCCAGAGGAGAGCGAACCTCGGGCAAATCCTGGCGAAAGCGGACCTGAAACAGCAGGGCGGCGAGGCCGATCGCGGCCACTACGACCAGGGCGATGGGACTGAGAAAAGCAGCGGGCCCGGTGTAGATCACGACCAGCGCGAGCGCCAGGATGAGCAGACCCGCTGCGATCACCGTCCATCGGCGCGCGACAATGGAACGGGAACCGGCTGTCGTCACCGCGCAATCTCCCCGCATTTGGGCATGTTGCCATTGTATCCTCGACGGCAATCTTCAAGCGCTACTGGGCATCCACTCCGATTGGCTTTTCTCGCCATGGGACATCGCATAGAGGACCAGCTCCACGCGGCTCGAAATCCCAACTTTATCGAAGATGCGCAACAGATATTTCTTAATCGTGTGCTCGCTCAACCCTAACTCGCCGGCGACTCCGCGGTTGCTCAAGCCATCGGACACGAGCGCGACCACCTGTTCCTCACGGGGCGTCAGCAAAGGCCTTCCATTCGCATTGACCACCCGCAGCGTGGGCACCTCGGATAACGCGTCCAGTACGTAGTGTATTTGTTGATTGCTGATCCACACCTCTCCCCGGGAGACCTGGCTTATGCACTTGCAGAGCAGGCGGAGGGGGTCCTGCGTAAATAGAAAAATGCCTTTCGCACCCGCGCGTAAGGCATTCACGACCAGTTCACGGCCATCACTTTCGGCCAGCAAGACGGTGGCGATTTTGGGATGTGTAATGTGCAACCAACGCAGCAGGCCCCAATCCGGCAACTGGTTCCCGGCAATCAAAGCCACGTCAGCGTGATTCTCTTGCAGGAACGTGTGCAGGGCAGAGATCTTCAGATCGACTGCGGAAACCTGAAATTCCCGGCGGCTTTTCGGGGCTCGCGTCAGGAGTTGGGATTGAAGAGGCCCGGAGTCGGCGATCAGCACTTGCACGACCTCAGTTTTCCCCGGCGGAGTTAAGGTGGATGGTTTGGCAGAGCGTTTCGATTTCACTGCACCATGATGCCCGAAAGACCGGGGACCGGATGTAGGCACGGTCACACAGGATTCGTGATGAATCCGAGCCGCCCGTCTACTTTCGCAGAGCTACTCTCGTATACCAACTTTGCGGCGGTTTTTGCAGGCCCAGCCTTAGCGCATGTCGGAAAACTCCACACTGGCGGCCCGATGGCCGATTTCATCACGCTTTCGTTGGCTATATCGTGCCCTGTACTGCAGTAGACAGCACTTTCCAAGTCTTGTTGTCCTTGAACCGCAAAGATACCTTCGTGCAAACAGCTCAATCGCCCGAGCTGACAATTCGCCGTTCTGAGCAACGGTGAGAGTACGGAGATGAATGTACTTGTAAAACACGCCGTTTTGGTGGCTGCGGGCCTGCTCAGCTTGCAGCTAGCCGTGGTCACGTCCGCTCAGGAGACTGCTCCGTCCCCTGTTCCGGCAACCGGGTCTTCTGCTCCGCTATCCGGCAAGGTCGCGGTGGCGGAGAGCTCGCAGAACCCGGACCGGACCGGCACGAGCACTTCCGTGAGCGGCGCGATTACACAACCCGGAAAAGCGGGTGGCATGGGAGATCCTGCACTCGGAGGGGAACGCCACCCGCTTTATCGGCTCTCGAAATCGGACGTCGTCGACCTGAACTTCACTTTCTCGCCTGACTTCAACCAAAGTCTTACTGTACAGCCCGATGGCTTCGTTGGCATGAAAGGCGCTGGCACGATCTTAGCGGAAGGACTCACGCTGCCCCAGCTAGAGCAGGCGGTCTCCGATGCGTACCGGAGTTTTCTACATCAGCCTGAGGTCACCCTCACTCTGAAAGATTTTGACAAGCCTTACTTCCTTGCTTCGGGTGAAGTGGCCAAGCCCGGGAAGTATGAACTGCGCGGAGATCTGACGGTGAACGAGGCGGTGGCCATCGCGGGCGGCTTCACGCAGCAGGCACGGCATTCGCAGGTCGTAGTGTTTCGCCGCGTTTCGGCGGATATGGCCGAGACCCACGTGCTGGACCTTCGGAAGATGCTCAATTCCCGCGACCTTCGTGAAGATATGCATCTCCGTCCCGGCGATTTCATTTTTGTGCCGCAAAGCCGGATTTCAAAGATCCGCAAATTTGTTCCGACCAACTCCATGAGTTGGTATATGAGTCCCTCGCAATATTAAGAGAGAAAGTGGGTTGAAGCCTTCACTTGATTGCAGGTCCAGAGCTGACATATTCCGTGCCCATCGTGATCGCTTGCAAATGAGCCATGACCTCCCTATTGACGAGAAACTGTTCTCTCGCGCATTCTCCGACCCCCCGCGACCTGGCCACCACTCTATTCCGGCGCCCGCGTCTCATGCTTGCTTCCTTTGGCTTCGTATTGCTGGCCACGATGGTGATTGTGCTGTTTTCCGCACGATACGAAGCACATTTCAAAGTTCTGATTCGCCGCGGCCGTGTTGACCCCGTCGCCTCAGCACAGGCTAGCAGTGTGATGGACTTCACCCGGCCCGACATCACCCAGGAGGAACTGAATTCCGAAGTCGAACTTCTGCGTGACCAGGACCTGCTCAAGCAAGTGGTGATCATGGCCGCGCTGGTTCCATCGAGCACGCCCGGCTCCGATCGTGCTTCCGAGAGTGAGCGCGCGGTTCGCAAACTTGAGCGCCGGCTGGAGGTCGAAGCTCTCAAGAAATCGAACCTTATCCAGGTGACGTACAAAGATACCGATCCGGAGCGGGCGGCGCGCATACTGTCGGCGCTTTCGACCGCCTACATGAATAAGCACACGAATCTCCAGCGCCCCTCGGGAGAGATTCAGTTTTTCGATCGGCAAACCGCCGAGAGCGAAAAACGGCTGCATCAGTCGGAAGCGCAGCTTGTGAACTTCACGCGCACACGGGGCGTGGTTTCAGCCGCGATGGAACGCGATATCGCCCTGCAGAAGCTGGGCGAGGCGGAGGCCGCCAACCGGCAGATCGACCAGGAGCGGGTCGAGACCGAGCGTACGATCACCTCGCTGGGCGAACAACTGAAGGCATTTCCCTCGCGCTCGGTCACGCTGAAACGATGGGCAGACAATCCGCTGGTTCTTGAAAAACTGAAGACCCATTTGCTGGAGCTCCAACTCAAGCGCACCGAGCTTCTCACTCGTTTTGAGCCGTCCTACCGGTTGGTGCAGGAAATGGACCGGGAAATCGAGCAGGCGAAAAGTTCCATCGCCGCCGAAGCGCTTACCCCGGTGCGTGACGAAACCACCGACAAGGATCCCAACTACGAATGGGCTCGAATGGAATTGGAGAAGGCCCAGGTGCAGTTGGATGGACTGCGGGCGCGGCGGACCGATGCTCAGTCCCAGGTCTCCAGGCTGCGGGCGGTTGCCCAGCAGATGCAGGCCAACTCCATCGATCAGCAGGACCTGATGCGCACGGCCAAAGCGGATGAGGATTCCTACCTGCTCTACCTTCACAAGCGCGAGGAGGCGCGCATTGGCGATGCGCTCGACCAACAACGGATCCTCAATGTGGCGATCGTCGAACCTCCCGCCGCTCCCGCCTTGCCGAACCACTCCGTGCTGTCCTACTTCCTGCTTGCGTTCGCACTATCCACTGCGTTCGGTGTCGGCATCAGCTTTGCAGCGGAATACTTTGATTCGACCATCCGAACACCCGACGAAGCGCACCAGTTGCTGGAAGTGCCAGTATTGGCCTGGCTGCCGGCGCCTGATGTTCTGCGTCCTGACACTTTTCACCCCGAGGCTCCAGGCTGGTATTCCCATGAACACTCTCGGCATGTTTCTTAGCGAGACGCCAGTTGATGCGGATGAGGGCACGATTCCGATCCGCGCGGACGTGTGTTCGGAAGCAACGGATTCCCCATTTCTCTCGATTCGCGATGAACAGATTCATGCCCTGGTTCAACAACTCTTCTTACGGCCTGAAGGAGGGCTGGTGCGCAACGTTGGATTCGCACCAACCGAAGAATCAACGCAAATGGGACCACTGTGCCTTGATGTTGCCACCGCCCTTGCTGCCGGAGGCAAGTACCACGTGGGGTTGATTGATGCCAGTTTCGACGCCATCCCGCAGCCGGAACGATTGGCGCTCCCTGTCCCCCCTCCCGCCAAAGTCACATCGCCGGTTTCATCCCGTGTCGAACTCGTTTCGCGTCAAAGCTGGTGGCCGGAGGCGGGTCTTCACCCGGTGACCGACGAAAACCTGGAACGGCTCCGCGAACTCATGAGCGGGTTCGATTTTTCTGTCGTGTGCTGCGCTCCGGTTTGCTGGATCACCGCGAGAATTGGCAACCATTGCGACGGCCTTGTTCTGGTGCTCACCGCCAATAAAACGCGGCGCCTGGTCGCCGCTCAAATCGTAGATAGGCTGGGTAAAGTAGGCGTCCCGCTTCTCGGTACTGTCCTCGCGGATCGCCGTTTCCCTATACCTCAAGGGCTATATCGGAGCTTGTGAATCCTATGGGTGAACTTGGCACCAACGACCTCTGGGGATCCGGAACCTGTGATTCCCCCTCTCAGTATGCGCGCATGATTCCGGGGATCTCGGCAATCCCGGCGCGCCGCTTTGCACCGAAAACTGCGGCATTTGCGAAAGGTGTCGTCGCTATTAACGAAAAGGTTCCGGCATCCGTTCAGCCGCGGACTCTAATGCAACTCCTTCTGCCACATCCAATCGCCGATCCATTCACGCTCTATCAGTTGGTCGTCGCCGATTTGATCGTTCTCGCCGCCGTGTGCGGTCTGCAAAAACTTCTACTTCCCGCTTGGAGCTTGCCCCAGCTCGATCTCCCGCTTTTTGCCGTTCTGGTGACGCTCTTCGGTTTCAGCGAGGGGGTTTACCGCAACTCGCTCAATCCATTTCCCGCCGGAAGCGTTCCCGGCCTGGCGAGATCGGTTCTATTCGCGACCACGCTGGTTTTCGTCGCCGAAAGTGATGCGATGGTAGTGCGGGCGATCCCCACAACTTTTGCGAGCAGCCTGGCCGGCCTCCTGCTGTGGCGCCAGTTGCGACAGTTTGCCTGGGCGCGACGAAGTCATGACACAGAGTCCCGCAGAGTCCTCATGGTTGGCGGGGGTCCGGTCGCGCGCTCCATTGCTCGAGCCCTCGGCCATGATCCGCTTGAGCGCACGGTCGTCCAGGGCTTTATTGATGACAATCTGCCTCTCTCTCCAACCGTGCTGGGACGAATCGCAGACTTGGACTGGCTCGCTCGCGCCGAGTTCATCGATGAAGTTATCCTTGCTCTTCCCGGTGAGCCCGAGCAGACGCGAGAGGCAGCCGAGGTCGCGTTTCGCAACCACCTCGACATTCGCGCCGTACCCGATCTGCCACCCGGACCTTGGCCAGACGCCGGTGTCGACTACATCGGAGAAGTCCCCGTCGTCACGCTTCATCGGGAATCGGTGCCAAGTGCTGCTCTATTTTTGAAGAGACTGCTCGACGTTGCCGGCGCCGCGTTCGGCCTTGTGTTCGCCGGTCCGGTCATGGCGATCGTGGCATTCCTTATCCGCCTGGATTCGCCCGGTCCGGTCATCTACTCGGCAGAACGTACTGGCGCCAAGGGACACCGCTTCCGTTGCTACAAATTTCGCTCCATGGTCACCAACGCCGACCACCTCAAAGATGACTTGCGTAGCCAAAACCAGAGAGAAGGCCCGATCTTCAAGATCGTCGCGGACCCCAGAATTACGCGCGTCGGACGCTTCATCCGCCGCTACAGCCTCGATGAATTACCCCAGTTGTGGAATGTGCTGCGCGGCGATATGAGCCTGGTTGGCCCGCGCCCTCATCCGCTGGACGACGTTAACCAATATGAACTGCACCACTACCGGCGCCTTGACGTAAAACCCGGCATCACGGGTCTCTGGCAGATTACGGCGCGCCATTCGCCGTCATTCGAGCTCAATCTGCACCTCGATCTCACCTACATCGAAAACTGGAGTCTGCGCCTCGACCTGCGCATCCTTCTCAGCACGGTTCGGGTTCTGTTCGCGCCGGAAGGCGCATGACTCGCGTATGAGCAGCCACGCCATAACCTGGGATAGCGACCACAACCCAATTTGGCAGGCGGTCGGTCTGCTGCTTCGTCCTCTGCACCTGGCACTGGCTTATCCTTCCATCCTCTATGTGGCGGCGATGACGGTGTTCCTGTTCCGGCCACCCGACCTTTTTGCCTGTTACGCGGATCGCATCGCCTTCGGCGTCCTCGTCTTCTTCGTGGCTCTGCGCGTCATGGCACTGAACGAGAAGATCCCGTTCTTTGCGGGACTCAGTTTGCCCATGCTCGGCCTTACCGCTCTCGCCGTGTTGCGCGCGCTCCGCGAGCCCTTCGACCCGCAGGTCTGGAGCATCATCGCCAGCAAATTCATCGTTCCGCTCGCTTTGTTTCACATCGCCGTGCTCGTGTTCCGGGAGGCGTCCCATCGGCGGCATTTCGAGATCTTCATCGTCCTCGTGCTCGCCTACCTCGTGTTCACGGCAATTGCGTTTCTCGTCGACGCACGCTCGCTCATCTTCCCGCGCTTCATCCTCGACGAAAGTCTTGGCTTTCATCCGGACCGCGCGCGCGGCCCATTTCTTCAAGCGGTGGCCAATGGCGTTTCGCTGAACCTTCTGGGGATTCTTGCCTTCGTGCTCTCACAAAAGCGCAATAGGTTCGTCTCGTTTCTCTGGTTGGTGCTGCCGCTGGCCGTACTGGCAACAATGACGCGCGCGGTCTGGATCTCGTTCGTCCTCTCCACCCTGGTTGTCGGATTCCGCTTCATCGAGCGGCGTTTGCAGGCGGTGTGCATCGTGCTCGTAGTGGCAGGCCTGCTGGCTGGACTGGCAATCGGTTTCAGCGACCATTCGCTCAAGAACGCTTTCTGGGATCGCACCGAAGAGCGCGGCCCGGTCGTGGCCCGCATGGCCGTATACAACGCCGGCTGGACTATGTTTCAGGAGCGCCCCTTCACGGGCTGGCCCGCTGGACGTATGTATGCCGAGTTGGGCCGCCGCATGGAGGGCTATCACCTCCGCCTCTTCTACGTGCACAATACCTATCTCGCCCTGCTGGTTGAGTTCGGTGTGCCCGGACTGGCCCTCTACGGCGTTCTTTTTTTCAATCTTTTCCGTCTCTCCCGGCGCGCCCCGCCCGGGGAATCTGGCTCTGTCACAGCGCTGCGCAAAGTCTGGCCCGTTTTGCTCTGCGTCTATCTGTTCAACGCATTCTTTGTCGACATGGCGTACCAGTTCGTGATCGGCCTTCTGTTCACGGCTGCGGGAATACTCTGCGCCTCGGAGGAGCCTGCCGCATGACTACCGTCGCTTACATTGCCAATGAATTTCCTTCACCCATCGAGTCGTATGTAATGGATGAGATCGCCGAACTGCGCCGCCGCGACGTCAAAGTAATCTGCTGCAGTGGCAAGCGGGTCGTGCCGAATAGCCTGAGTCTGGCCGAGCGCGCCTACTGGAAAGAGACGCGCTTTCTCCAGCCGCTCTCCGACGATGAACTGATGCGGGCTGCGGGCCGGCTCGCCTCGGATCGCCGCAACCTGTGGCAGTTATTGCGCCCGCTGCTGCTCGATCCGGGCGCATCGCCGAGTCTCCGCCTACGCGCGCTCGGTCACACTCTGATGGGCTCCGCGCTGGCGGAGGAGTTGGCTCCGCTTAACGTGGAGCACATCCATGCTCATCACGGATATTTTGCGTCCTGGATGGCGCTGGTCGCCGCCCGTCTGCTCGGGATTGGTTTCAGCTTTACCTTGCACGGTTCCGATCTTCTGCACCGCGCCGATCTCCTCGCCACCAAGCTGCAGGCTTGCCACTTCTGTGCAACTATCTCCGATTTCAATCGGAACTACATTCTTCGCAACTATCCCTCCATACCGGCCGAGAAAATCATCGTTCAGCGCCTCGGTGTCGATCGCGTGCTTCCCTGGCCCACCGCCTCGTTTACAAGGGGAGCGGACCATGGCTCCTTCTGTCTACTCGCCGTCGGGCGGCTGCACCAGGTAAAGGATTACGACTTTCTCATCCGAGCCTGCGCGGTTCTCCGCGAACAGGGGCTCGACTTCCTCTGCTGGATCGTCGGGGAGGGGCCGGAGCGTCCCATTCTCGAACGCCAAGTCAGGAAACTGGGCCTGCAGGGACACGTTCACCTGGCCGGTCACGTGCCCCGCGCGGACCTCGCCGCCTATTACCGCTATGCGGATCTGGTAGTGATCACCAGCAAGAGCGAGGGAATCCCTGTCGTTCTGATGGAAGCCATGTCCCAGGAAAAGCTCGTGCTTGCCCCGGCCATTACCGGCATTCCCGAACTGGTCGAGCACCAACGGACCGGGTTTCTATTCGAACCCGGCTCTCTTTCCAATTTCATAACCGCCGTCAATTGGATTTACGCCAATCAAGCTTCTCTGGCGGGAATTCGGCGAGCGGCGGCGGCCAAGGTCGCCGACTCCTATAACCGGCACCGAAATCTACTGGCTTTTGCCGAACAGTTCCTTTCCCGTATCCCCCAGTCAGGCGGAAACCATGCGCATTCTGTATTGCAACAAGTACGACTATCCGTTTAGCGGCACGGAATCCTACCTCTTCGACCTCATTCACCGCATGGAAGAGCGCGGTCACGCAACTGCGCTCTTCAGCATGGACCACGGCTCGTCTTCCGCCTTCACGGGTCGCAGCTATCGCATCCCGTACAAGAACTTCAAGGATCCCAACGCCAGTTTTCTGCAGAAGGTGAGGGTGGCGGCGCATGCCCTCTATTCGCCCTCCGCCCGCCGCGCCATGCGCAACTGTATCGCCGACTTCTCCCCGGATCTGGCCCACATCCGCGGAATCTATCATCATTTGTCGCCCTCGATCCTTTGGGAACTCAAGCGTAGGGCCGTCCCTGTGCTCTATCACCTCAACGATTTCAAGATTTTGTGTCCAAACTACAATTTCGTATCCCGCGGCAAGACGTGCGATTCATGCCGAGGCGGCGCCTTCTATCACGTCGTTACAGAAAGGTGTTACGCGGGTCCGTGCTCCAGTGCAATTGTTCTCGCCGCCGAAGCGTACCTGCACAAATGGTTACGAACCTATGAACGTTGTGTCGATCTGTTCCTCGCTCCCAGCGAATTTGTTCGCGGCGAATTGGTTGCACATGGACTCCCCGCCGAGCGCATCGAAGTCCTCCCCCATTTCCAGGCGTTGCCGGACAAGAATCAGCTCGGCAACGATGAGGGCTACCTGCTCTACTTCGGGCGTCTCTCCTCGGAGAAGGGAATCGACGATCTGTTGCGCGCACTGACTCGGGTGCCACACATTCCCGTGATCATCGCAGGCGACGGCCCGGAGCGCCCACGGCTTGAATCTCTGGCTCACGAATTGAACCTGAACCGCGTGCTTTTTGCCGGCATGGTCCACGGAGCAAAACTGCAGAAACTTATCGCCAACTGCAGCTTTTCCCTGTTTCCGTCCCACGCCTACGAAACCTTGGGAAAATCAATCCTCGAGTCCTATGCTTACGCGCGACCAGTCATTGCGTCCGATCTCGGTTCACGTCGCGAACTTGTCGAACCAGGCGTCACCGGCTTGCTTTACCCACCCGGCGACCGCGATCAACTGGCTCGTTGCATCGGATTTCTGTTCGACCACCCGGAGGTGATCGGAAGGATGGGCGCCGCTGGCCGGGCGCGTGTGAAGTCAAAACATAACCCGGAAAAACATCTGGAAAAACTGCTCGACAGTTACTCCCGGCTGACCTTCTCCAAAAAGCTCCTGTCCTTTCCGGCCGCGACAAAGCTAGCCCCGCGCGCGCGCCAAGGCGTACGGGTCGCTTTCATCGGAGGACGCGGTCTGGTTTCCAAGTACAGCGGCATCGAATCCTATTACGAGCAGGTTGGTCATGAGTTGGCTCGCCTTGGGCACGAAGTCACCGTCTATTGCCGCACTTACTTTACTCCGCCCATGAACACTCACCATGGCATGCGGGTGCGCCGGTTGCCCACCATACGATCCAAACATCTCGAAACGGTCATCCACACCCTGCTGAGCACACTGCACGCCATGGCCTCCGACTGCGACATCGTGCATTACCACTGTCTCGGTCCTGCGCTGTTTTCATTTCTGCCTCGGCTGGCCGGCAAGAAGACCGTCGTCACCGTCCAGGGGCTCGACTGGCAGCGTGGCAAATGGGGCATAATCGCTGCGCGCGTTCTGCGCTGGGGAGAAGCCGCCGCAGTAACCCTGCCCAATGCCACCATGGTTGTTTCAAAAACGTTGCAGCAGCATTACCGCGACCAACACGGGCGCGAGACGATCTACATTCCGAATGGGGCCACCATCGCGCCGCGACGGCTACCCAGACAACTGATCGAGTGGAATCTTCTCCCCGACAATTACGTCCTTTTTCTGGGGAGGTTTTCGCCTGAGAAAAATTGTCATCTTCTTATCGATGCCTTCGAAAAGGTCCACACCGATATGAAACTCGTGCTTGCCGGAGGATCAAGTCACTCCAATTACTACGTCGAGACTTTGCGCCGGCACGAATCGGACCGCATCCGTTTTCTCCCATGGGTCTCTGGGAGCAGTCTCGAAGAGCTCCTTTCCAATGCCGCTCTCTTCGTGCTTCCCTCGGAACTGGAGGGGCTGTCCCTGGCTCTTCTTGACGCGATGGCGGCCGGCGTTTGCGTGCTCACCAGCGATATCCCCGAGAATCGCGAGGTTGTTGACGGCGCCGGATTCACCTTCCGGCGGGGTGACTCAGCGGATCTTGAACGCATGCTCGATGTGCTCGTCCACAATCCCGAACTTCGGCGCCAGGCGGCAGTTCGAGAACGCGAACGTATTAAGGACCAATATCAGTGGCCCGAGATCGCCCGCTCCATCGAAACGGCCTACCTCCGCGTGCTGGGCTGGCCTGTTAGAGAACGCGAACCCCAAGTTGGCACCGATCGGCGGCTTGACGTTCGGGCTGCAACGGTCCCCGCCCAGGGTTTGGATTGAGCGCAACAACCGCCGTCCTAAGGAAGCGGTCCTAAGGAAGCTCTGATGAAGCTAAGGGTTCCTCTGTGCTCCTCCGTGTACTCTGTGGTCATGGTTTTCGTTGCGTGCTTATCAAGCCCCGCCGGAAGCGCGCGCGCTTGACTGCGTAACCGGCCGAGATCGCGCACGACTTTGCCGGGCGCTTTGATTAGAATCGAAGCGCCGCTTCCAGACCGATTCCAGAGCGAAGA
>OCTA010005188.1_pt1 | contig 11303 bp, 7 predicted proteins | sample 1538991 | NCBI WGS metagenome assembly OCTA01 (sample SAMEA3539302, study PRJEB22396) | soil metagenome | biome: tundra; feature: field; material: soil | place: USA | collected 2010-05 | depth 0.15 m | reverse complement strand
ATGCCATAAGCAGGCCAGAAGAAACGGAGGCGAAGATCTTCCAGGGGAGAGAAGGTAAACGTTGGATCGTACCCTTCCGCCCGCATCCGGCCATCCAAATCCAACTCCGAAGCCATGTGAATATTGAGCGCGGAATAGGCCTGCCAAGGCCTGCCGCGGGGAGTTTTGAAACGTCGAAAAGCTCGCAGACCCGGCGTCAACAATGGCTTCAATACCTGCCGCTTCAGGGTGAGCCAGGGATTCGGCTCCGCATGAAGAAACAGCCGTAAAGCCGTAGCCGGGTATCCCTGAAGAATCGCCAGGAGCGCCGATCCGTTCCCGGTCCAGGAGACCGTGGCATTGCCCATCTGCCCGGTCAGTACCATCCCGGCCCCGTCCCGGGCAGCGGCTTCCGTGACAGCCTGAATCCAGTAGTGGTTGCTTGCCGCATGACTTGGACCATCATGGACGTCGAGAAGGTATTCGATGCCCTGGAGGACTCCATAGTGCGCCGCATCGATGGGAATATGCTGAACATTGGCACCTGCCATCACGGCCGTAGAGTGCGCCAGATCCCATTCATTGCCCATTCTCCGATCTCCGGCTCCATCCGCAGGCAGGCAGGGCACGGAAGTGTAAGCCGTTAATCCGCGGCCCTGAGTGGCAAGAAGCGGAGCCGCCATGGCTAGCACGGAGCCGGAATCCCGGCCGCCGGAGAGCGTCGCGGCCACAGGCTTCTGCGTCCGAAGACAGCTCTGGACCGCCCGCGTGTAGTATTCCACGAAGGACTCTTCGTACTCCTCGTCGCAGCGAAAAGCCAGCGGTCGGCGGCCCTCCGGAGACCAATGGCGCCAGGAGCGGGTTCGGCCCTCGGGAGCGATGGTCATGGCGTGAGCCCAGACCAGCCGCCGGAAACCCTTGTAGGCGGTCAGTTCCGCATCGCGCTGCCAGGAAACCAGCACCTGGGCAAGGCGGAGACGATCCGGTTCCTTAACCACGCCGGGTAGCGCCAGAAGAGCCTTGAGACTGGACGCAAAGGCGACGAAGCCCTTTCCCTCGTGGTAATAGAGGGTGGCATTTCCGCAGGCGTCGCGGGCCAACAAAAGACGGTGTTCACGAGCATCCCAGGCCGCGAGCGCCCAATCTCCCTGGAGATGGGAGCAGAGTTCCTCTCCCCAGCGATCGAAAGCCAGACTGACCAGATGTCCGTCAGAGAACCGGGGAGCCTCCGTCGAGGACACTTGGAAAGCCTCCAGGAGCGCGGCCCGGTTGTCCAGGCGCGCCGTGCTGACCACCGGGCCGCGCGCTCCCGAAACCGGCTGGCTCTCAAAAGCGTCTTCCGGGTTCACCTCGAGGAGCAGATGCCCCATCCCCACCGGCCCTTCGACCTTGCTGCCTCCGCCTTGGGGGCCATAGTAGGCCATGGCCGCCCTCATCCGCTCTAGCCACCGGGAGTCTGCCGGGGCGCCGTCGTATCGGTAAATGCCGTATATCCCACTCATGGGCGTCTCCGGGCGAAGGTGGTGAAGGTCTTGAAACGCTGGTGACCCGGCCCGCCGGTAACCACGCAAGATCCCAGGCGCAGCCATGCGTGGGCATCGAATCCCGCGGATTCACCCCGGCACGCTCCAAAACTCACGGTTCCCTCCAGACCCCGGCGGCGCAACATGCCGGTGGCAGCCAGAGCCTGTGCCAGGCAGCGCCCATCCCACGGCACCCGCCGCGCCAGAACGCGCACTGCCCAGCCAACCTCTTCCGCAATGCGGATCTCCTCGGGAGCCGCCGTGGCCGGACTCTCGGCTCCAGGCGTCCCCAGCCAAGCTGCGATGCGCCTGAACGGCAGGGAAGCCATGGCAACCTTAGCGATTGCAAGAGCGGCCAGGGCTTCCCAGAGAAGCCTTCTCCGGGCGCGGGGAATCCATGCATAACGCTTCAGGTCATTCCACACGCAAAAGGCCTTCCCGTTCCATCTCGCTCAAGAATCTCTCCAGGTCCGCGGCACAAGTCTCAGGCGATACCTGGTATTCCTCGACCAGACGGTCCACGAGGGCCGAAAAGGTCAAAGGGGTCTCTAGAATCTCCCAGATACTCCGGGCAGGTCCCTCGAGACCGTAGTATGCTCCCGCATCGATGCTCATCAGGACCGTCTCCTGGTCAAGCTCCGTGGAAAGCAGATTCTGGACGCGGGACAACCTGTCTTCGGGACCGAAACGCATCTAGTTCTTCTCCTCGTGGCTGATGATACCAAAGCGTTCCGCCCAGGCAGATTCCAGGAATCCCACCAACCCGTCGACCTCTTCCGGGTCCGGCCGCCGGGTCACAACGGCCAGGGTGGCCTTCTGTGCGATTAGCCCCGCCAGCCGCATCAAATCGCCTTGGGTCCCCTGCCCTTTCAGGTAATGGGGCCTATAAAGATTCTCCAGGAGGCACTGCACCCGGTCAAAGCCTAAAAGCACATCGAAAGCTGGGGCCACCTCGGAACTTGAAGTCTTGGAGTCGCTGACGCGCAAGACATGGATAGCCCTGAGCTGCACTGGGTGAGGGCAGTAACCCTCTCCCATGGGCACGACGAATTTATCCACGTCAAAGCGCCCTCCCTGCGGGGCTCCGAGCCGCTCAAAAGAATCTATACAAAGCCGAAGCTGGGCAAGGGCGGGAAGAACCTGAAATCCCTCCGGAGTCGGCGCCACTGCGCAGACATCGTCGCTGAGCAGGCGGTAGCCCTTGCGATGGAACTGGGCAGCCAGCGTGGATTTGCCCGCGCCCTGAGCCCCGACGAAGATCATTGCTCCCCAGGGCGTCTCCACCGCGCTTCCATGAAGCGGAAACAAGCCTCGCTGGTAGAGCAAAGCGCCCATGGCCGAGCCCAGCAGAAACAGGCGAATTTTTTCGAGCGGGACATCCGGAAGCGGCTCGATGAAGATTCGGCTTCCTTCCTCGACCCGGTACTGAGCCACGCCGGGCACCGCCAGACGGAAGATACCAGGTTGAACTTCATAGTAGCCATTTTCCAGGGATTCCAAGGCGTCCTCTGCCGAAGGCAGCAAACGGATCGTCACATCAGGATTTCCCGCCTCCAGGGGAAGGGACGGAAGCTCAGGGCAAGCCAAATCCGCATGGATATGAAGGCCATACGCCCAGTATGCGTTAAGGGACATCTTCGACCTCAAGAAACACAGCGATCAAGAGGACTTCTCCCCTGCACTGATTCAGATGGCTGGTACAGGCGAAGTTCAAGAACCTTCAAGTGTCCAGTAAGCAAATAGTATTTGTTTGCCAAAGAGAGTGTCAAAAGTGGACTCGCGCGAGCAGACCTGGCAGACTGATGTATCAATGTTGCAAGAAGACTTCAGAGTGCTTCTGGCTCTGTTGACATCCTCAGCAGAATCGTCTGAATGGCAGGCAGCCAAAGGCGGTAGAGGATGAAGGGCTAGTAGATGGTGGCACTGTTGCGGACGTGCAAGGCGGTCGCGAACGCGGCCAGATTATTCATAAGCTGCTCGAAGAAGTATTGACAGAAGAGACTGAGGATGATCTGTCGGTTCTTCGAGCTGCGTCCGATGGCCGAGTGTGTCCGTGAAAGCGCCACCGAGCGAAATCTTGATGGTGCCGCGGACGACACGCAAAGAGACTTGTTGTCTCCGGTGCCGCACCCATTCCGGGCGAACAAGAGGCCGATATCGGCAAAGCTGGGCGTCGTATACCTGGGCGGGTGTCCATGTCGGGATTATCGCTCTGACGCGCGTCCTCTAGCCGGTTCTCTTTTCTCCATCCCCCTCACGGTTCGATTTGTTTTGGTTCATTCGGCTTGAATCCCCCGCCTCTTCATGCAATGAATCCACCACTCACCGGCGCTCCCTTCGCGCGAACTCCTGTGGTAACTATCCGTTAGCGCATGGTCTCCCAATCTGATATACGTATGCTGTAAGATACATCACGACAAGGAAACCACATGCCTGTCAAGGGCGGAGAAAAAGTAGACCACAGAACACCGTTCTCGCGGCGTTCTGTGGTCTATTTTTGCTCCGGCGCTTACAGCCGTCCTCGGTAAACCTTGAAAAAGACCGGCAAATAAGTCGCGGCGTGCCAAAAACCCGGTGCGCGCTGCGCTTGCAGCGGCCCTATATCGATGGAGTAGCGATTTCTTGCCTCCCAAATCCAGTGAAAACAACGTCGCGTCCAAACCGGATGCCGCTGTCGGGGATTTTGCAAGAGGCTATGTGGTCTCGGATGATCAATTATCTTAGCAGCGAACGATATTAGCCGATTGGATGCCCTTCATGGCATTCCGTGTATCGACCACCAGCAGCGCGTCGCGCGCAATCTGCGGGTAATTGTACGAAGAGTGATCGGTTACAATCAGCACGCAATCGTACTTCGCCAGATCGTCCAGCGAGGCGCACTTCATGTTCAGGTTGTAGTGGCGCCCGCGGCCCACTTCGGCAAAATAGGGATCGTTGTAGAAGACGTTGGTGCCCCTCTGCCGCAACAACTCGATGATAGTCAGTGCCGGCGACTCGCGAAGATCATCAATGTCCTTCTTGTACGCGACGCCGAGGATCAGCACCTTCGCGCCCTTCAGCGCCTTGGCGTGGTCGTTGAGCGCCTCCGCTGTTTTCTCCACCACGTAGTAAGGCATTTGACCGTTTACTTCGCCGGCGAGTTCAATGAACCTGGTGTGAAAGTCGAACTGCCGGGCTTTCCACGACAGATAGAACGGATCGATCGGAATACAGTGACCACCCAGTCCCGGCCCCGGAAAGAAGGCATGGAAGCCGAACGGTTTGGTCTTCGCGGCGTCGATCACTTCGAACAGGTCGATGCCCATCCGGTGACAGAGCTGCTTAAGCTCGTTGACAAGCGCGATATTGACGCAGCGGTAGATGTTCTCTAGAAGCTTGGTCATCTCGGCCGCTGCCGGCGAAGAAACCGGCACCGTGCGGTTGAAGATACTGCCATAGAGCGCAGCGGCCAACTCGCTCGACGCCGGTCCCACGCCGCCAATCACCTTGGGAATGTCGCGCCGTGCGATTGTGTCGTTGCCCGGATCTTCGCGCTCCGGCGAAAACGCCACATAAAATGTGGCACCGTCCTTGCCGCCCTGGGCGCGTTCCACCTTTAGCCCGTTCCCGTTCCCCGCCTCCAGCAGCGGGACCAGTACTTCTTCGGTCGTACCTGGATAAGTAGTGCTCTCCAGAACCACCAGTTGGCCGGCGCGAAGATGCGGAGCTATGGCCTTGGCCGTTCCGGTGATGCAGCTCAGATCCGGCTGATGAAAATCGTCCAGCGGCGTGGGAACGCAGATGATCACCGCATCCAGGTCGCTGATCCTCGAATAATCGCTGGTGGCGGAAAAACCTCGGCCGCGTGCCAGCTCGATCTCGCTGCCCGGAATGCGCACGATGTACGATTGCCCGGTATTCAGCTTTTCCACCTTGTGGTCATCGATATCGAGCCCCGTCACCGGGAATCCCTGTTCGATGAACAAAAGGGCCAGCGGCAGGCCTACGTAGCCCAAGCCGATGATGCCCACCTGCGCGGTGCGCGCCTCGATCTTCTGCTTCAAATGCTGATTTACTTCCAGTGATATGCTGACCATATTTCATTCCCCTTTTTAATAAAAAGAGATCCAGGGCTTCGCGCGACCGCAACGCTCGTTTCGATTTCACGTTCCAGCGGTAGAACGTCTGCTCACTGATGCCACGATCGCCGCTCTGTTAACTATCCCCATTGAGCCGGTTCTGGTGTGGTGTGGCTAACAAAGGGAATGCGGCAAGCCTCCTAGCAAGGGTATGCCGGGAGACTTGCCGCATTCGATCGCATGGCAATGTGATACGGAATCGTTCTACTAGAACATTTGGAGGCTGCTGCCGCCGGTGCTGCCAGTAACGGTTGGCACGGTAAAGGTCTTCGTGTTGTTGACCGAGAGGCCTAAGGATGTGGCGCTTGCCTGGACACCGGTGGTACTAGTACCTTGGTAGGTTTCAACTGTGAAGGTTCCAGGCGTCAGGTTCTGACTGCAGGTGAAAGTTACCACGTTGGCGGAGAAAAGAGACGTCGGAGTGCACCCTCCTTGGGAGAACTGGTAATTCGCAGGGTTCAATACGGAGTTGCCAAAGGTCGAGCCAGACGCGGTTGCAACCATACTCTCGCTGAAAGAGATCCGGAAGCTAGTCACGGTCCACGCACTGCCGTTTGCAGCGATCTGCAGGTCGTAGCCGGTAATCGTGGGGTTGTTGATGACGGGGATAACCGGCGGAGTATAGGTCGTCGGTGTAGAGCCTACAGTGACGTCACTCGAATCCGTAGTGGCTACCGTAGTCGTGGTACTGTTAATGATTGCCGTGTTCGCAGCGGTCATCACAGTCGATTCAGTAACGGTGGTGCTTGTAGATGCGGTTTCCGGCGTAGATTGAACGTTGGCCGCCGTTACATCTTGCAGCGCGGTATTCCCCGTGGCATTGCCGACCACTTGGGCCGCAGTGGCGACAGCGTTGTTGGCAATTGACGAGGCAAGCGTCGAGGCATTACTAAAGGTAATGTTGGGGTTGTTGGTAGTGATCGTGCTGAGAGCAGTGGAGACAGCGGTCTGCAGATTGTTGGCCAAATCCGCCGTATTCGACAGTTCACCCGACGAAAGAGTCGCGAGTTGAGTGGCGATTGAGCTATACAACGTCAGGTCGATGTCGTTTTGCTGCTGCTGGGTCAAAGTAGCATTGGCCTTTGTAGCGGCATCCTGAATCGTAGTGTTGATAGTGTTAACAATCGATTCGATCGAATTGAGTAAAATCAGCGCAGCTGGGGTGAGGCCAGCCGAGGCGGTAATGTCGTCGTCATAGGTTTTTCCAGCAGGCAGAAGCGAGTCGAGGAGGCCTGCTAGTTTGCCTGTGGTATCCAATGCAACCACCGCCGTGAGCGGGGAGACGGACTGGGTGCCAGCAGGAGCGAGCATGGTGGTTGCTGTTTTACCGGTAATGATGTCGGTGCCCCCCTGGGATACAACCACATACTGGTAACTCGGTTGTACCGGAAGGGTAAAGTTACCGTTGGCATCAGTCGTGGTCTGGGTGCTCTGCTCATCGGTGTCAATGACAAAGCGAGTACCTGACGTGAGGCTGTCAGCCCAAACGGTAGCGCCGCTGACCTCACCTTGAGCCACCTTGCCGGTCTGCCCCTGGGTAGTGGTCACAGTAGTGGTCACAGTAGGGGCCACATATGGGCCGCCTTGGTCGCCTGGGCTGCGGCCACAGCCGACCAGGGAACCAAACACCAATGCTGAAAGGGGAAGCAATACTACGTTCTTGCGGATTTCCACGGTGAACCTCCTTTGGTTTGAGTATAGCCATCGAGGAGTGTCCCCCTCCTCAAGTCAGTAAGAAAGCTCTAGTGTCGCGACCGAATGGACCTTGGCCTCAAAATAGAGACAGTGAAAGCAGGGTTTTTGGCAGGATTACCAAATTGCGCGGTCATAATGCAGAGACATGTTCTGCCTTTGCATTATAGTACGGGAGTCGCTCGATATACGTCAACCAATATTTTTGATGTTTTCACGAAATTCAGGGACGCGATTACAAGCCATTGCGAAAGCGCCGCCACCCCTCCCTGATCCGCTCCGTGTGGGAGAGGATGTAATCCTCGTTGAGACGCTCCCGGTCATAGTAATACAGGGAAAGGGACTGCGTCGTCTCCGGCACGATCGCGAGCCCCGTCTGGATGGGGTCGGGTAATTGAGAATTAGAAGTGCCGATAACCGTCTCCTGAGCGTAGTCCCAGGCTTCAGCACCACGTATCTGTACCGGCCTTTCCGGCATATCGCGGCGCGGCGTCAGCGGAATCTCAAGCTGCATGCCCACCTGCTGCCAATGTGATGAAGTGTTAGGTAGCACTGAGTTCTTGTAGTACAACGACACTGCTGTATCGCCGAAGAATCGCTTCATGCTGAGCAGAAGAGCTGAATCCTGCTCCCAGAAGCGTCCCGCTGTGCCCTCAAAGGCCAGATCGTAGCGGGCCAGGAAAAGACGGTAGGAACCGAGCAGGACCTTGCGGGTGGCGTTACTGTTACTGTCACGCCCCCATGACTGGGTCGCTAAGAAGCGGTTCATACCGCTCCCAAGGGTCCAACTCAGCTCATTGAGGGTGCCGTTGGTGCTGGTCAGAATCTTGCCCCCGCTCAGGTTGGCCACCAAGCCGGGAGCCAGAGGCACTGCCTGGTAGAACATCAGACGATCCATTTGCGCCGGGGTCCGGTATGAAGCATAGATCTGTCCCTTGTCGAGATTGCCACTCCATGCCACCGGGAGATCCCAACGTGCCACGCCAGTCGCCCCTCGCCAGAGCGGCACCTGCAATTCCGGCCTGATGGAGAGCTGATAGTCGAATACTCCGACTTCTGTCCCCACAAAGGTAGTCAAAGAGGGGTACACCATCACCGAGGGCTTGAGCCTTCCCGGGTTGTCATTTCCTACGACAAAGGCCACCTTATTTGTGTCCGCCAACTTAGTGGTCACAGTGAACGCCGGTGCATGTGCCAGGTCGCTCCCCTCCAGCCAGTCGCGCAGCGGCAAAAGCGGAGCATCGATCTGCAGAAGCGCCAGTCCTTTGCGCTTAACCACCAGCCGAAGCTGTTCGGCGCTTGTTCCGGCGGTCTGGCCGGTAATACCGGCAACTACGCCGACGGCATCAAGTTCGTTGTGATTGTAGCGGACGTTCTCATACTCGACCACCAGGGTTTTCCCAAGCAGCCCCACCCGCACATTGACAAAGCCGGCCTTGATCAGGCGGTCCAGTAGCACCTCCAGTGGCGCCGGTACCACAGCATTCACGCTGTTCTGGTAGCCTGGCTCAGGTGTGGGCCTAGCGGCAGTGGTGGCAGTATCCGCAGTATCAGCCGGACGAGTCTGCGCTACCGGAGACTGCACCACCGGAGACTGCGGCGCTGGCTCAGGAGCCTGGGGCTGTACTTTCCTGGCAGTGAGCGCAGCCCAGAGAGTCGTCGGTGCCGACGGTTTCCCCGCGGATGTAGACGGTGTGTCGTGGCCGCGCTTCGCCTTCGAGAAATCAAGCGGAACGATCAAACCGACACTGATTGCCAGCTTTTGCGAATGCTCGATAGGTGAGGAGAAGGTGGCGTGCAGTCTGGCCGGTATATAGGGAAGAGCCGGAGTGGTGAGACGGACACCCACATTGGTGTTGCTGGTGTCATAGTCGCCCAGCAGGGTCACCCAGTCATGCGCCCTGAGTTCCACACCCCCGAATGCCCCTTTCATCCGGTCCGGCCCGTGCCCATATCCGGTAGAGAGCCGCAACCAGCCAGTAGGATCGGCCGAAGCAGCCACATAGCTGGTCCGGAGGACATGAGTCCCCCCGCCCTCATCCTCAGCTCCCACTGCCAGGGCCGGAGAAAAGTGGAAACGGGCAGTAAGCGGGGCGGAGGAGAACTTCATATTCGAGGACAGGTGCCGGATGCCCTCTGGAGTCACGAACATGTTGCCGTATGCGGTATTGGTCAGGCGACCGCCAATCTCTGCAAAGCTAAAGATACCGACCGAGAAGATATAGTTGTCCTGCCACCCGCCCGCAGTCGGAACACTGTCCTTTTGATTGCTGTAAAGGGTATCAAAGGTACCCTTCTGCTGAACATAGCCGGTTGGGGTATTGAGAATGCCGGAGAATCCCTGCAGAGACAGAGCGGAGTACTGATAGGTTTGCGCTGGCAGGGTAGGGCCGATAGCGAGGCAGAGTAGCGCCAGAACAGCTTTAACTGTTGATTTCATAGTAAATTGCACCTCATGGCGTGGTAGATGCCTGTTAGCTGTGGCTCTCCTCAATGTTTGCCGAGTACACGAATTCCGGGGCATCGAATTCTCTTGCAAAATCCCCAAAAGAGTTGATCTAGTGGATAGCGGTAGGGTGTATACCTGTAAAACTTTGAATTCCCCCACCGAGTGGAGTTTAACTTAACTCTTCCGGTCTGTAAAGCTATCCATTCCGGCAAAATCGATCAGGAACTTCGCATAAGGTCGCACCACTCGGTATCGAGCTAGTGTATAGATCGGGCCACCGCCAATTGTCTCTTGCTTGAAATTCGAGGGCTGAGTCTGCTGATCCCAGTTCACTTCCCGTCCCTCGAGCTCGAGACCCAATCCATTGAACCGGCTAGGAACAGGTGGATGGGCGTCGATCCACTCGGTAATGCCCAGCATTCTGCCGTTTGCCCAATCGACATCCCAGCTCGAAGCGCCGGTGCCCACGGATAGCAGGGCGTTGCCCGATCGACCAGCAGGCGCCACCTGGCACCGGGCTGTCGCCGCGGCTGAAAACACGAGCGCGAGCACCACCACAAATCGCATTTTGGTAGCCGCAACGGCGCGAATCAGCGACGGTCTAGAGGACGCAAAGATTCTCCTGCCTCAGCTCGCCCCGCGATAAGAACACCGGAGGTCCACACTCCTCGCGGAACAAGCCGCAAAGGTTTGGAAGCAGATCTTCTTTACCAGTAGGGAACGTAATGCAGCGATCCACCGATATTCACAGCAATGCACCCGGAAGCACCTGGGAGAGAGCCGCAACTAGTAGCCGGAGCTGTCTTGGCTCCAAATCCAATTTCCCCGTTCGATACCTTCGGAGGATCGCCGCTGAGCATTAAACCGTTGGTGAGCTGCGACCATCGGACCGGCTCGGTTCCGCCGCTGCAGACAGACAGGCCGGCAGTACCGGAGTCCTTGTCGGGGTTGATGAGAACTCCTCCACCGCTCGTAACTGCCAAGTTTGTGTTGCTGCCCCACCAGGTAAAGCGATTGGCTCCGCGTTGATCGCGAATCGCCAATCCGCTATTCGGATTCGTCATATTCATGACCAACTGTGCCCATGGCACAAACGAACCGCTCGCGTTGGTACCCAACTGCAGGGTCGTTGACTGGTTCTTCGTTTTCCCCGAGCCAAACCGGATCATCTGGGGAGCATCGGTCAGGCTATAGACTCCAAAGTCGCCCGTAGGTCCCAACTTTGCGTTATAAGGAGCCCAAAACAAATTATTATCAGCGTTAGCCCCATTGATGATGCTAATCGCCGTGTTATTGTAAACGCCAGCAATCTCGTTTGCTTGGCCCCCTTTTAGACTTCCATCCAACTGCACAGAAATCGTGCAATTGGAGCCTTCGAGCCGTCCATAAAAACGATTGTCATTACTGGCAATATGCAGACAGATGTTGCTGGTTTCCACGTCGGTACCAAAGACCCAGTTTTGCTCCGAGATCGACCCGGCCCAGTCGATGCCGATCCCATCGGCTTGCACGCCGCCGATGAAGCCGCCGTAAAACTGGTTG
>OCTA010005186.1_pt1 | contig 11304 bp, 7 predicted proteins | sample 1538991 | NCBI WGS metagenome assembly OCTA01 (sample SAMEA3539302, study PRJEB22396) | soil metagenome | biome: tundra; feature: field; material: soil | place: USA | collected 2010-05 | depth 0.15 m | reverse complement strand
CGGCCAGCGCGAACTACAACCTCTGCGGCACGAGCCTTGCGATGCCGACGATCATAACCGCCCAGAACGGCAAGCAGATCAAACAGACCACAAAGATCGCCGTCACCGGCTGCACGCCGGCCAAGCCATCGGTAAAGATCACCAAGACCAAGCTCAATGGCAACACGCTGCTGGTGACGGTCAAGACGAGCGCCAAGGGCACCGTGAAGATCACCGGCAATGACTTCAAGACGACTGTCAAGAAGAACGTCAACGCCGGCAGTCACCAGATCAAGCTCGCGCTGAGTAACGCGGGTAAGACGGCCAAGAAGCATCGCAAGAAGACCAAGCTGCGAGCGAGCCTCACGGTGGGCAAGCAGGCAGTGGCCAAGACGATCAGCGTGAAGCTCTAAGGAGATGGCAAACATGCGCAGCAATCTCAGGTCACGCATGGGACGTGTTGGCGCCATCGTCGCATTCACACTTCTCGCGGGGGCGATCAGCACGGCCCCGGCGCTCGCCGCTGAAGGCGCAGGCTGCCCCAACGAACAGGTCCGTCGGGAAAGCAACATCAATCCCACAACGGGCCAGCCCTACTCGATGGGTCTGCCGGAATGTCGCGCCTATGAGATGGTCACCCCGCCAGAAAAGGGCGGAAGTGACGCGCTGCCTAAGCGGGGAGAGGGGCTACCTATCGCCGCGGATGGCGAAGCCGTCGAATTCAGCTCACAGAACGCCTTCGGGGATGCCGAAAACTACCACATCGGTCCGGGAGGTACTCCCGAGAACAAGTACGTGGCACGTCGCAGCGCTTCGGGATGGACGACGTTTTCTGCAATGGCGCCTCGGCGTCTCGCATCTAGTGTCAGCCCAGGCAACGACGCATCCCCTGAAGATCTCTCGGCGGTGGCCGATTGCGGCCTCACCGTATCAACCACCAATAGCGGGTCCGGCACCGATGCCGTCTGCGCTCTGCGCGAGGCGTCTGGCTCATGGCTCGCCACGCCCGACTTTCCAGGCCTCACAGGTATACCATTTCTCAAGGCGACCGGTGAAGCACCTGAATATAAGGGTAGTTCAAGGGATCTCTCTCAAATCATCTTCAACTGGCCCACCCCCGTGGGGGGCCCCCTTCTGCCATCTGCCACGTCATCCCTAGGCGCCAGTCTTTACGAGGTATCGGGCGTCGGTGGGACCGCGCCGAAGCTGACGCTTGTGAACGTCGATAATAACGGTGACCCTATCGGGCCGACCAACGAAGTAAGCATCGGCGGGCAACAACTCGAAAAAGCGGAATGCCGCGCAACAGGTGCTAGGGACGGCGGTCCAGGGTCGAGCTATCAGGCGATCTCGGAAAATGGCTCGACGATCTATTTCACGGCCTGCCCCACCGGCGGGGTCAAGACGGTTTACGCACGCGTCGATGGGACAAGCACGATTGCGATCTCCAATCCCTCGCCATCGCAGTGCACGACCTGCAGTGCTACCCCGGCACCGGCTGCCTACGAAGGAGCCTCAGCCGACGGCTCCAAGGCATTCTTTCTGACGAGCCAGCAGCTAACAAACGGCGATACCGACACAACGACCGACCTCTACGAGTACGACTTCAACAATCCTCACGGTAATAACCTGGTCGACCTGTCAGGTGGCGGAGCCGGCGACTTGACGCCGGGCAGTGGCGCCGATGTGCAGGGCGTGGTGAGCGTCTCCGAAGACGGGTCGCACGTATTTTTCGTCGCGCGAGGGGTCCTGACGACCGTGCCTAATGGGGTCGGGGACGTCGCAGCAGCTGGTGCTGACAACTTGTATGTCGCTAATACTGTCAGCGGCCAGACGGAGTTCATAGCCCAGCTGTGCTCCGACGCAAGCACGTCAGGAACTGTGAGCGACCCGCAGTGCCCCGCCACGCTGACCCCGCCTTCGCCGTTTAAATCGGCGGGAGCAGAAGGGCGGAACGACCTGGCGTTCTGGAGAACAGAATTTGTTGGGGGGTACGCCGAACTCAACCATCCTGCCCAGACGACGCCGGATGGGCGCTACCTGGTATTCAACACATATGCTCAACTGATAGCTAGCGGCCCCGAAGCGGATACCGCCGGAACGCGGGACATCTACCGTTATGACAGCGAAACCGGACAGCTGCTCAGGGTCTCTGTCGGCGAGTCCTCCTTCCCAGCCTCCAACAACGGTAACACGCCGGGTATGGACGCAAGGATGCCCGGGTTGCCCGCTGAGGGCGCCGGCGGAAGAATCGGCGGGTTCGCTGACATCAACGACTGGAACAGAGCGATCAGCAGCGATGGATCACGCATAGTGTTCTCAACGCCCCAGCGGCTGCAGGCCGACGATGCCAATACAGGCACGGAACCATCATGCTACGGCACCGAAAGTAGTACGGGCTGTGACGTGTACGAGTGGCACGAAAAGGCGGGGGCGACCAGCACCGAAAATCAAGGTGAAATACACATGATCTCCGACGGCCAGAGCAGCACGCCCACTGAAGGCGCAGCGGGCATGTCCGCCTCTGGGTCAGACATTTTCTTCTTCACCCGCACACCGTCGGTGGGGCAGGACACCGACGGTCTCATCGACGTCTACGACGCGAGGATCGGCGGCGGCTTCCCGGCGCCGACCCCCGAACCCTCCTGCTCGGGCGAAGCCTGCCAGGGAAGCCCAGCGTCTCCTCCAGCTCTCGGCGCCTCAGGCACTTCGTCCTTCACCGGCGGCGGCAATCTCACCCCTGGCTCTACCTCGTTCCCGGCTCCAACAGTAACCGGCAAAGTCTCGATCGCGAAGCACTCGGTGAAGGGCGCGACGATCAGCCTGTCCATAAACGCGCCGGCGAAGGGGCGTATCTCCGCCTCGGGCTCGGGTGTGGCGACCATGAAGCGTTCGGTGTCTAAGTCCGGTACCTATGCGCTCAAGCTCACGCTGACCAAGGGTGGCAAGGCGTCGTTGCGCAAGCACCACCGGCTGAAGCTGAAGATCAGGGTTGCCTTCATCCCGGCGTCAGGCGAAGCCTCGTCGGCGAGCATCACGATAACGGCAAAAACTTAGGTGGCGAGGTAGTGAGGCAATCAGACACAAGTCGAGATCTACCAAAGCTTGAGCGACCGCAGATCCTCCAGCGGCGCTCGAGGAAGGCCCTCCGGACATGCCCTGTCCGGTTCCTGTCCCAGCGGGCGCCACGGCCCCTCCCTCGGGCCGTGGCGCCCGCGCCCGTTTCATAAGACGTCGAGATATTGACAACTCGCGCCAAGTGCTCTGTTCCAAGCCCTGTCCAAGGTGAAGAGCGGCCACGTCTTTGACAACAGCACTGGGAGAGCACTCGCCGGAGACGGAAGCTCCGCGCTTTACGGCGCGGCTGCTGATCGGGCGGGGCTGACCGATGCCGCCCGTCGCTTGGCGAGCGTCGCAATGTCGGCGGCCCGCTGGGAATGGGTATTCGACGAGCGCGACAAGGGACTCCTGGCGAGCGATCTCGCCGGACTCATCCACCAGCTGGCACCACTGGCCCGCGTCTCGGAGGACATGAACGGGATCTGCAAGCTGCACGAGGTGTGGCACACCACCCGACAGAGCGACGTCTACCTCGCCGAGCTGCGCGCCTAAATGTTGTGAAACGGTTTCTCACTACTGCACTAATTTTGAACGTGACACGCCCTCTCCAGCATCTAGTGAAATCCTGGAACCTGCACTTTTGCAGGCGTTTCCCGCCATTCGTACGGTCAATTCGGTGGACCTCACTCTTTGCTTGCCGGCAACTATCGGTCCGAAGGCATTGACGCGAGCTTTGGATGGGTGTACAGATGCATACGGGTCACCCATAACGGATACCCACAGCTCAAAACTACAGCCGGCGCCGGAACGCAACTCTCGCAAGACGAGCGCCCCGGCGCCGGGCACAACATCAAGCATTATAGGAGGAGCTTGCGCCCGTAGCTCAATGGTCAAGAGTTGGGACTGCGGCGGAGGAGCTCAGTGGAGGGTAACTAGTCGACGCCACGACGCCGGAGAGCATTCTCGGTATGTCGAGCCGGGCGCTGCCGCCATTGAGTACTTCGTCGTGGAAGCGTCTCGAAGAGCAACGGCCTTTTAAGCCGATGATGCGGGTTCGATTCCCGTCGGGCGTACTACCGCGTATGCGACAGGTGACGATTTCTGACCAGGCAGCGACGCTGTGACGCACGTCATTCACCGCTCTGCCTCTGATGCATGGGAGCTCGCGGCGGCAGACCTTGCTGGCCCTGAGGTGGGGACCGTGTGGGACCTGTGTCTCGCTGCCGAATACGACCGTGATCAGCTCGTAGGCGGCATTGCCGAGTGGCTTGGGCCTCCCGACGGGTTGCGGGTGCTCGATTGTGCGTGTGGAAGCGGCTTCCCCGCGCTGGACCTGCACCGCCTCGGGTACCTCCTAACGTGCACCGATGGTAGTCCGTTCATGCTCGAGCGGTTTCGCCGCAACGCCGAGGCGGCCGGCATACCGCTCGAGCCACGACAGGCCCGCTGGGAGGAGCTCGACGAGCTTTACGCGGGGATGTTCGACGTCGTCATTTGCCGTGGCTGCTCCTTGACTTATGCCGGCACGTTCGAGACAGACGCCGATCCTGACTGGGAGGCGGTCGAGCGCTCTGTGAGGAGCTTCGCCGGGTGCCTTCGCCCGGGCGGTCGCTTGTATGTGGACACCACGCCGGAGGAGGAGCTGAACGGTGACTATCCACAGCTGACAGAGCACGCGCCTCGTACAATCGATGGCCATCGCGTAGAGCTGCACGAGCGCGTGACCGCAGACCTACAAGCCCGCATCCGGCGGTGGCGAGTTCGGCTGCGCATCGACGGCACAGCCTTTGACTTCGAACGAAGGTCGCACTACGTGTCACATGCCGAGTTCGTGAGGCTGCTCGGAGACGCGGGGCTAGAGGACGTCGGTCGAACCGAGGTCACCGGCGAGCGCTACGCGGTGTTCGTCGGACACCGTCCTCTCGGCCCGGCCGAGAGATAGGAACGGCAATGCCGGCATTGAGCCCTCACATAACTGGGCGCAGAACCTTGAGGTGGCCGAGGAGAACCGGGCGTGTCAGGCGGGCTTGGCCGAATGCCTCAACTGACCCTCGCCGTGGCGAGGTCTGGCTGGTCTCGCTCGGTGCCGCCAGGCCTGGGGAGCCGGGCAAGAATCGCCCCGCGGTTGTCATCTCGGTCGATCAGCTGAGCGCGGGGACAGCGGAGCAGCTGGTCGTAGTGGTGCCACTGTCGAGCTCCCGCCCGCCGTCGCCGCCAAGTCCCGAGATTGCGGCCGTCAACGGCGTCTACCGCCCAAGCGGCGCGATCTGCTTTGGGATAAGAGCTGTGGCGCGCGTGCGGCTGCTGCGCAGGCTGGGAGCGCTATCATCGGCGACCCTCGCTGAGGTCGAGCGTGCCCTTGCGCTGATCCTTGGTCTGAACGATCACGCCCAGGCACCTGGCTAGGTCGAGTATGAGCACGCGGGATTTGCTGCGAGAATGCGAGGAGGTACTCACTGACCACGATGCGTTGCATCGCTGTGTCGCAATCGAGCCGCGTCAGCGCGAAGATCAGCACGCCGACGTGCGTCTGATCTTCACCGAGCGAGCATGGCTACGGTCACCGGCCGGCGACCGGCTGATAGCGACACTCCAGGGCCACCCGGCAGTGGCGAGCGCGCTCCGGCGCAAGTCGGCCGTCCTGGTGCGGTTCGACGACGCCGTTCTGGCAAGCCTCGAGTGGCGCTTGGCGGCAGGAGAGATCGCAGGTATGCAGACCGCGGACGTTCTTGCGGGTCACCGCTTCACGGTGGGCTTTGTCGGGCCCAACACGAACAAGGCCCTGCACGTCGGGCATCTCCGCAATGTCTGTTTGGGCCAAGCGCTCGCCTCGGCGCTGACGACCGCGGGGGCCTCCGTGCAGCGCCACAGTCTGGTCGGCGACATCGGGCGGCGAGTCTGTGAGGCGATGGCAGGCTACGTCACCTACCACGAGGGTGAGACTCCCACGGAGATGGGCCTCGCAGGGGACCGGTTCGTCGAGCTCTGCTCCCGAGACTTCGTCCGCGAGCGCACCCAAGCAGCCGCGATTCGGCACCCGGCCGACCCCAACGCCGAGGAGAGAGAGCCGTGCGGTGACCTTGCCGACACGATAATGCAGGCATGGCTGGGAGGCGCGGCGTCTGAGCGGCAGCTCTGGCATCGCCTGCGGGATTGGGTTCTCACGGGTCATCAGCAGACTCTGGCCAGGCTGGGCGTGTGGTTCGACCGCTGCGACTTCGAGTCTGAGGGGATCGAGCGAGCCCTCGCTCTGATCGTGGAGGGACTCGAGCGGGGCCTGTTCATACGTGAGGCGACCGGCGCGGTGATCTACAAGACCGGCAGGCCGGAGTACACGACGATGGTGCTGCTGCGCAAGGACGGCGTTCCGACAGAGTACGCCCGTCTACTGGGGACCTACCATCGCGTCTTCGAAGATCTCGACCCCGGTGCGGTCTACGTTGAGGTCGTGGGCATCGAGTGGCAGCCGCCCACGGCAGTGCTCCGCGAACTGCTGACGGCGCTGCCGCAAAGTCCCCGCAACGACGCCTACGTTTGGATCTTCCATGGCTCCGTCACCGACGGTGGGCGCAAGATGGGTTCCAGCACGGGCGACGTCGTGTGGATTGACAATCTTCTTGACGAGGTCGCTGCTGGTCCGGGGGTCGCCGATTTGGAAGAGCTCGCCGACGGCGCCGCAGGGCGGGCAGAGCTCGCTGACCTCCTCGTGCGGGGCACCTTTCTCTGCTCGCCTACCACCCAGCCGTTGGCATTCGCGTTCGAGCACCTGGTTGAGGGTCGGTCGGGCCCGGGACGGACAATCGCCGAGGCCTGGTGTCGAGCGCAGCGGCCGCAGAAGCCGGAGAAGACGGCGCCGGTGGCGCGCACGGCCGTCGTGCAGTCGCAGCTGTATCGCCGGTCACTGTGCCGGGCGGTGGAGAAGCTCGAGGTCACGAGCTTGACGACATACCTGTTCAACCTGTCCGAGGCGTGCCTCGCCGCACCGGCGCTCGGGCCTGCCGCGGCGCCCATGCTACGACGCGTGTTGAGCAGTCTGGGCTTCCTTGCGGGAGAACCAGGAGCCCCGCAAACCGCGACAGCAAGCGGACGTACGACGACAGATCGCCAACACGCGCTTAAGGTTGAAGGCCTCCCGTTGTCCGATCCCGTACCCAGCACGGCGACCTTCAATGCACGTCGCTCTTTGGTCGAATGGGGAGGTCTCGAGAAGAGTGCTTAGTGAAATCTAACGGTGAAGGGCGGCTACTTCTTTGACAGCAGGACTCGGAGAGCACTGGTTGGAGGAGAAGGACGCTCCGCTACACCGCGCGCCTGCTGATCGGCTGCGCCGACCGTCCGGGGATCGTCGCAGCGGTGTCGGGCTTTCTGTTCGAGCGGGGCGCGAACATCGTGTCTTCCCACCGGTATTCCTCCGATCCGAGCGGCGGGAGGTTCTTCCTGCGCACCGAGTTCTTCCTGCCGGAGTCGCCCGGCGCGCAGATCCAAAGCGCAGACACGCACGTGCAAGCCGGCGGGCGCGAGCGTCTGCAGACGGAATTTGACAGGGACGTTGCCGCGCGCTTCGAGATGGACTGGGAGCTCCGCTTCTGGGGCGAGCGTCAACGCATCGCCATCCTCGTCTCGCGCCATGACCACTGCCTCCTGGACCTGCTCTGGCGCTGGCGCCGCGGCGAGCTCGACGGGGAGATCGTGGCGGTGATCTCGAACCATCGCGACATCGAGGACGAGACCGTCGCGGCGGGCGTGGCCTTCCATCACGTGCCGGTGCAGGAGGGCGGCAGGGAGCGGGCCGAGGCGGCGATGCTCGCGCTTCTAAAGGGCAATGCCGAGCTGCTCGTGTTGGCGCGCTACATGCAGATACTGAGCGGCGAGTTCCTGCAGCGCGTGGGTATGCCGGCGATCAACATTCACCACTCGTTCCTGCCGGCGTTCGCCGGGGCCGACCCGTACCGGCGGGCGCGTGAGCGGGGCGTGAAGTTGATCGGGGCGAGCGCCCACTACGTCACCGAGCAGCTCGACGACGGGCCGATCGTCGACCAGGACGTCGTCCGCGTCGATCATCGCCAGAGCGCCAGGGACCTCGAGCGCGTGGGGCGTGACGTCGAGCGACTGGTGCTCGCGCGGGCCGTGTCGCTGCACCTCGACGACCGCGTGATCGTCGACGGTCGGCGCACGATCGTGTTCTGAGCCAGTAGTAAGTAGGCTCGGGCGCAGGTCATGCCGGCCCAGATCGCCGGCTGGATATCGCCGCTGGTCAAGCCTGCCAAACTCGAAGGCGATGGGTCGTCACAGAAGAGCGGCGGCAGCGACACGGCGAAGGGCCGCCGTGTTCTTGGCGGTGGTGCTCGCGTTACTCCTGACCGCTGGGTGCGGGAAGACGAACACAACCCCCAGCGGCGGCCTCAGCAGGACGATCTCCCTCAGCGGCTTTCAGGAGGCGCCCGTGCCCGCGGGCGCACACGGCCTTGGTCTGGCCCGTGACGTCGCACGGTCGCTGCTGGGCGCGATCAGGGTGCCGAGCGATGCGATCCCCGTCGGCAGCGTGCCGCGATCCTCACCGATCAGCTCTGTGCCGGCGAGATCGGCCACCCCCAACCTGGTCGATGTTCACCGCATCTGGCGTGTGCCCGGGTCCCCGCGCGAGGTGCTCGCGATCATCCGTCACAGCCATCCGGCCGGACTGAGGATCAACGGCGGTGGCAGCGCCGGACAACACGCCCCGGGAGAACGCGAACACGAATACCTGTGGTATGTCACCTTCCAAGCCCGCCCGCAGCCCGGGCTGAGCTCGGAGCAACTCGCGATCTCGACAATCGCCGCACCCGGAGGTGGCACGCTGCTTCGAGCTGACACCGAGGTGGTGTGGCTCAGCCAAAGGCCAGCCGCGGAGCATGTCCCGGCCGGGGTGAGCAGCATCGTGGTCACACGCGTGAGGACGGTTGAGGAACTGCTTGAACGACAGCGGACGTCCCGCGAGGGTGGCCCGGCCGCGAAACGACACGCCAGAAGACCCACCCACGGCGCGGTGACGCTGCACCGGGTCATCATCAGCCCCGCCGCTGTGCGCAGGCTTGTCGCTGCGATCGACGCGCTCCCGATCGTCCAACCGGGAGCGTGGGTGTGCCCGGCGGAGCCATTCGGGCCCATAATCCATCTGACCTTTCGCGGCCGGACGGGCGGGATTCTCGCCGAAGCGGTGCAGGGAGCCGGGGCCGAGGTCGGCAACTGCAGCCCGATGTACTTCAGCGTCGAAGGACGCGAAGAGAAACCGCTTGCTAAAGGCGCGAGCGTGATCGCCATCGTCAGCCAGACACTCGGAGTTGGGTTGCTGCCGCGCTGACAGCCGCTCAGGCACGAACCTGGTCAAACACGGTGGCGGCGGGAGCCGCCCTCGCCTAGGCGGCCGACTATCCGTCACTGTCCTGGCGGGGGTGTCTGCGGCGCAGAAAGGCTCCGAACAGAGGTGCGGTGTAGGCGTACTCGCCGTAGCGAACGCGGTAGATCAGGTTGTTCTGGGTAAGGCGGTTCAGGCTCTGCTGAACAGCACCGGGCTTGAGCCTAGAGAGCTCCTCGACCACATCCCCCACGCGGAAGCTTTCGCCACCCAGAGAGCCCGCGATCCTCATCGTCGTCTGCTCGGCGCGCTTGGCCTCCTCGTAGCGTCCCTCGAAGAACTCGGCGTCCAGGCCATCCTGGATCGACTCATGCGCCCCGGCATACAGCCGCGGATCGATCACGTCCACGCCGGCGTCGTCAGCCGCATCCCAGAGCGCCTCCCCGTACCATTGGATGAAGTAGGGGTAGCCGCTCACGTCGGTCGCCACCCGCTCGGCCACATCCAGCGGGAAGGAGACCTCGCCGCCTTTCACGGCCCTGGTCAGCGCGGCGGCGGCGGGGCTCGGTTCGCCCTCGCCCGCCTCGAGTCCGAGGTTCCCCAGCTCCTCGACCTTGAAGAAGCGCTCGGAATGGCTCCGAGCAGCCTGCAGGTTCGTCGCCAGTGGCGGCAGTCCGCTCATCACCAGCATCAGCGGCAGATCCTGGTCGTGATCCTGGGCCTCGACGAACCCGCTCAGCAGGGCGCTGAGCGGAAACTGACCCGCCTTCGGCCTGTCGTAGAGCACGTGGGCCTCGTCATAAAGGAACAGCACTCCCCGCTTCGCCCTTCGGGCCAGGAGGCCGAGCTTGACCATCGCGTCGCGGATGCGGTCCTCCAAGACGGCCGGCGTGGCAGCGGCCTTCGGAGCCCCAATCTTGACCGTCACTCCCTCCCCCAGGTCGATCACGGCGCCCACCGACTCTCGCGCCGCGCTCACGAGCTTGCCCACCCTGGCGACCATCGAGAGCTCTCCGATCGCACCCTCGAGGTCGGCCGTGATGGCCGTCGCGAAGTCGCGCTCCTCGTTGAGCCTCGGCGTCAGATCACGCTTGAGCACGATCCATCCGCGAGCCCTCGCGGCCTTGCGGTACTCCTTGATCAGAACAGTCTTCCCGACGCCCCGAAGGCCGGTCACACGAACATTGCGCCGGTTCTCCGGAAAGTCCTCGAGATAGCGCCGGAAGCGCTTCAGTTGCGCGTCGCGGTCAGCCAGATACGGAGGTGGCTTGCCGACGCCAGGCCGGAACGGGTTATTGGCCATCGGCCAGACCTCTCATCACACAGCACCATACTAGAGCTAGTAATGTCCTGTGCGGTTCGAGCCCACCCGAGCCAAGTCGTACAGCTTCTTACTCTTTGAGAATTAATGCGTCCGCTGCAGTCTGCTCGCGCGTGCTCTCCAAAATGCGCTCCAGCACGGTGGGCGTGTGTGTAGCCATCCCGGTGATTATCGCCTGCGCTGGCTCAGCGAGGGAACCGACCTAACAGCCCGCGCTTGTGCAGCAGAGACCCCTCGCTCGCCCCCTCATTGAGGGGAGAGCGAGGGGCGCGCGCACCGTTTGTCAGGCAGCGATCGTGTAGCGGCGGGGCTTGTCGCTCGCCTGCCGGACCTGCTCGCTCTTGGTCAGGCGGTTGAGACAGTTCCCGACCGCGCCGCTTGACCGCACCAGGGCCTTCGCGACGGTGGTCGGCCCATGCGGGCCGCTGTCGGCGTTGTCCTTGAGGTAGGCGAGCACGAGATCGTCGAGCTGCCCCGGCTTGAGGTGCTCGCCAGCCGCCTTCGACTTGGCCTCCTCTGCCGCCTCGGGCTTGCCGTCGTCAGCGTCCTTCGGCTCGGCGTAGATTGGAAGAGCACACGTCTGAACTCCAGTCACTGACCAATCTCGTAT
>OCTA010005184.1_pt1 | contig 11306 bp, 18 predicted proteins | sample 1538991 | NCBI WGS metagenome assembly OCTA01 (sample SAMEA3539302, study PRJEB22396) | soil metagenome | biome: tundra; feature: field; material: soil | place: USA | collected 2010-05 | depth 0.15 m | reverse complement strand
CAAGAACGCGGCTGCAGCGGCGGCAGGTGACGTTTACGTTGTTGATGAACTCTTCGCCGCTGTCATGGCCAGTATCGCCAAGAACGATTCCTGCAATCGCGTCCAGCGCGTCGTTCTTTGATCTGGGCAGGTGGCCCGTTCTACACTCGTCCACAAAGCCACGCACACGTAGCGCCCGCTCATGCCTGAGCCGTTCGCCGCAGCCAGGGCAGATTGCAGGCAGTTTGACCCGGCGGGTGGTGACAGCCAAGTCGGTCACGGTCACCGTGGGCATGGCCCGCCACCCTTTTCCCAGTCGGGACCGTTCATGATTTCGAACATGCTCGCGTCCACCCAGACCATGCGAAACCTACTTGGATTCTCAGGCGGGTCGGATGGGACAAGCTCACGTGGCGAGGGTTCAAGTTCCCAGCCACGGGAGGCAAGGACGCGCTCTTCGGCCTCGGATAGAAAGCCAACGACGTAGGCCATCACCCACCGCACTTCCTTGGCCTGGCGATTTGGGCAACCTCTTCGAGCGTTTCTGAATTCCACTCGTGATCCGTATCGCCACCGGGCCACAAGATTTCACGGATGGCCGCCAGCTCGGGGTTGGTCGTGGGTGATTGATCGCTTGAAAATTCAACGCCGAAGACCATTGCCCATGCGGCCTCAAGCAGCAGCAAGACCACACAGTTGCGGGGAAGGCTTGTCGACAGGGCGATTTGGTTGATCTCGTTGCGCACCTCGCGTGCAACGGGATGGTTCAGAATGCGTTCGGTCCCACAGTCCTGGCGGGCAGCAAGAAGGCCATGCTCGAAACCGGCGTTGAAGAACAAGTTCTCGCGCATGGATTGGTACACGCCACGTGCGTCCACATAGGCAATGAACGCCTTCGGGTTCTTGACCGACTGGAGTAGAGCTTGGGACAGCTTGGACAGCCGCCGCGTGAGCTTCTTGATCTTGGGCAGGTGGTCGATGACGACGTCGGCGGGATGTTCTTTGCCGTCGATGCGGGTGCGTTCGTAGTGGTCGGGAAAAGGAGAAGAGGACATAGCAATGCCTTTCTCGCGGGAAGAAGACCATCGAGGCATAGCTATCCCCACGAACGGGGTGGCCAGCGACGGACAGGGCCACCCGCGAAGATTCCCCTGCAAGATCCTTATCCCCGAATACCTGGAACTTTTCAGTTCCGAAGCCTGCCCCTAGCCTCAGTCGAGCTTGGTGCGGGTGGACTCTATTTTCACTTGAGATCGCCTGGTCGGTGCTTCATGGGCTCTGTAATGGCAGGGGGACACTGCCTCGCTGCGAAGACGCACTAGGGCCTCCGGTTTAGCTGCATGATCACGCGACATGACCTTGATGGACATAAACCGGCCCAATAGCTTTCCACCCAGGTACCGGCACATTTCGCTTTGTGCCTGATCCGTCGTTCGAGCAGGACAAGGCCATCCAGAAGTTGGGCGACTACGGGGCTTCCGTGACAGTGGGCCGACCGAAGAGATCCATTTGCTCGTTCGGCTTCTTGGGGGACAGCTGACCTTCACGCTTTGCAGTGCGACCCTTCGGCTCCGCTCTTCCTTGCGCTGCCTCAGCCACCTCGGTCAGAACGCTTTCATGGCTCCGTGTGTGCGCCATGGCAAGCAAGGGGCGTACATCGATCACATCGAGCCCTGCAAGCGATCCGTGTCGGAGCACCTGGCTCGCCTCGATTACGAAACGGTCGCCGCAACTCAGACGGCGTCCGAGCTTTGCGAAGCGAATCCTCAGCCTTGCTGAGTCGTCTCGGGCGGCCTGGCCCACGTCTCTACACGCGAGAACGGGTCCGCCACGCTTCCGACAAACCAAGATAGCATCGAGGTTGATCGGCTCCTTTGTGGCAGCTTTAGGGTTGCCAACGCTCATCTCGGCCTTGATCGGATGAGCCGAAGCTACGACGAATCCAGCCGAGCGGAGCGCTCGATAGATAGCTAGCCAACCGTCGGTAGTGGAGTGGTGGAACGTAAAGGCGAGGATGCCTTCTGTCTTGAGCACGCGGTGGCACTCCGCAAAGACACGCCCGATCTTGGCCGAGAAGATCTCCGGATCGCGATCTTGCACTTCGCCTTCATGGCTGGAGTCTGGGCGATCAAAACATGGCGAGTCTTTCCGCAATACTGGCGCTAGCCAGGCGAAGAAGAAGTCGCTTAGTTCGCTGTAGTGTACGAAGTCGAAGTAGGGAGGGTCTGTCACCACGGCATCGACTGAGGCCGCCGGGATAGGGAGGCTGCTGCTATCACCGTTCAGAAGGAGGGCAGCCGCGCCTCTATTCTTGGACAGCGCAGCGAAGTTCCCGACGGCCGCCGGTTTCATCTCTCTTGCAGAGTAGACCTTTTCGGATCTGAGCTTCCCTCCCTCGTTGAGTGCTTTGATCTCGAATGGGCGGCGAAGGTACTCCCTCGCACGCATCAAGCGCGAGCGGAAGAGAGTCGAGAATGTGCCGCTGCTTTGGGCAGTCCCCCAGACAGAGTTTTCGAGCGGGGTGCGTTCCGGCTTGAGAATATGGTGCGCGAACATGTGCCGAACGGCTCCCGTTCCCTCTCCCTTGAAGCTGCAAAAGAGATTGTTGAATTCGAGCGTGCCGGAGAACAAGCAGAGAAACTGCTCCCGCAGCACCCGATCTTTGATCGTCATGATGCCGTCAAGAAGGATCGAAAGCGCAAGCAGTTGACGGTCGTTGAAGAACTGACGCCATTCGAGGTAGTTGTAGCCTCGAGCTTGATTGGTGTTGTGGCCGGGACGAACCTTCATCGAGGGAATTGGGAGCCGGGAGTTGCGCAACTTCTCCCCACACTGGTTGTAGCGGGCGAAATCGTCTTCTGTTGGCTTGAGATAGACTTTCTCGCCGCTCTTACGTAGAGCCATTATTGCAAACATTCGGTGCTCGGGTGGCGTGCCTTGTGCTTGCACCACGTCCTTGATCTTGTGCCTGTTGCCGTCCCTATCCCAAACCGTCGTACCATCGCAGGTACCCTGCTGAGGATTGAAGCGGTGGTGGCACTCGCCGCAGGTGGTGTTCGTCGAATCGAAGCGATCCGTGAGAATCGCACCGCAGTTAGGGCAAGCGATGCGCGACTCTGGTTTCTTCTTCGGGTAGGCGTTCGAGCTGAATATGTAGTCCTTGAAGAGGGGAACGCGCTCCCCGTTCGGAAGTGCCACGACCTTCACCCAAAAGTAGTAGAGCGCCGGAATATCGGCACCCGTTTCCCTATCCTTTGTCACGTAGAGATTTCGGATCTTCGTCGCTACATGGCTTTCAAGACTGGAAAAAGCGTGCTCAAGCGACTGCGAATCGACGTGTTGGAGGGCCTGCCGCACAGCGAAGGTGCTGACCGGATTGATGTCGCATCCGACCGCCTTCATACCGAGCTTGGCAGCTTCACCCACTGTTGTTCCTGAGCCCATGAACGGATCTAGAACTACGAAATCTTTGTAGTCGCCGTCTGTGTAGAATCGCTCCCAGATGTCAGCGTCAGCCTTCTCTGCTGCGCCGATTAAGATGGCGCGGAATACGGAGCCCAGGCGGTTCGCCCACCATTTGTGAACGTGATAGATGGGGCGGTTGACTTCCTTCCGGTAGCTCTCAACCTCAGCGACCAGATCGACCTTCTCGAAGGGAAAGCCGTGTTCAAGTGCGGTCGTCGTCTTAGGCGTTCCCAGGCCGCGAGCCGAGTCTCTACTAGTCTTCATCTTCGACTTCGACTTCGAGGTCCAAGTGGCTGGGGTCAATGGCACGCATGCTAACGACTTCATTCGCCCCAGGTGAGCCCGCTAACCGCCACGCGCGGAAGTTGTGCCTTTTACCTTTCGTTGGATTTGGCATCGTCTCTGGCACCAAAGCATTCGTTCTAAGGTCGAATGCGTAGCCGACGATTGATTCCGCCGCCTCCTTGCGCACCAGTTCGCCAACAGCGACCAGCTTGGCATTCTTGGGCACGTCCATGTCCGCAGGGAGGATGAGCGTGTGTCGATGGGCCACACCATCGACCAGGTGAAACGGTGTAGGCACGACATACATCTTCCGGTCACGAATCATGATGTCGCCGTAGGTTCCGAAACCTTTCACGCTCTTGTTCTTGTGAATGTAATCATGATCGGCGTTCAGGAAGTCGCCGTGGCAGACGACAAGATCGACAACGCCGTATTTGTCGCCGTCAGGCGTCTTGGGATACCGGCCGAACACGTAGTAAATGGTTCGCCCGTTGTGGTGTCCGGTCGGGACTTGGCTGTTGGAGTCGAAGGTAACGTCACGGCCTGGGTAGGCGAGCCCTTTGATCTCATACCCATCTGTGTGCCTGACCATCCTAAAGTCCGGGTAGCTGTTCCTACCGCCCTGCTCGATTGGCTCGCCTGTCTCGTCGAGTCGTTTCCGGCACCAGTTCTGGAAGTGGAATTCCTTGTCATTCTTGCTCTCGCGCACGATGAGCTTCCCCGCCTGGATGGCCTCGACGGATGTCGTGAATACGGTCAAGACCGTCATCTGGCGTGCTCCTCCCTGGAGGTCGCGGCCACACCATCGTGGATGCATTGCTCGGCCACTGCGTTGATCGTGCGCCGCTCCATGGCGGCGATGATCCGAGGCTCCTCGGACTCGGGATTTTTGCTGGTGGGACGCTGCGGCGACGCCATGCCGAAACGATACCCCAGAGGCTTTCAGCCTCCTAGGTTATTGGAAGCTGCCGGAGGACTCCATGGATCTGTCGAGCGACATGCCGCTGAAATACTGCGACGACTCCAAAAGCAAGGCGTCAAAATGGCAACCAAGCCTTTCACTCTCGTTCCGTCGAAAAGCATTCTCTTCGCCCATTCGCTCGGCGACGCACCCCTCCATCGGCCGCCAGACAAGAGATCGGCGGTGTCTCCAGACCGTCTGGACGCGCGACTCTCCAAGCCCTGCCCAGCCAAGTTGGCACCCCTCGTGGCCCAATGCCCGCACTAGCGCACTGGGCGGTGAATTGCAACCTGAGGTCGTAGGCACCGACGATCCTGACACTTTGGGCACCTAGGTCGAATAGACCTTTCGCCAGCCCGCCCCCACCCGGTGAGATTTTCGCGGCAGGTACCGACGCGACAAAGTCGCGTTCGATGCTCTAGTATCCTCCCTAGATGAAGGAGCCCGCCCAACCCAGACGCCACCAAGTTCGGCGAGCGGGCACGAAGGGTGGGAGGGCCAAGGCTGAGCGACCTTCAGGTCTCCCCGTGCTCAACTGGTACTTTGGGGAGGGGTTGGCGCGGACGGCGGGGCAAGACTTCCTCCCTTACTACTGTGACCCAGAGCGTGTCGGTGCCTTCGCCGTGGCTCCGTCTGACCTCGCCTCAGGCGGTGACTCAGCAATCTTCCGTCTCTTGGTCACTCTCTCGATGTACCAGGCGTTGCGCGATGTCGTGGTCATGCGCCGACAGCGTTCGATGAAACGAGTAGCTGTGCGAGTGGTCGCCGACCTTGGCCGCGTGAAGCTGTCCACAAAGAAGCACCTCTGCCCGGTGTTGCTTTCGGCCGATACCTTCGAAGAGGGCTGCGATGTCTCCAAGGTTGGCGAGGTCGTAGACTGCGGCACGTGCCCCGGCGTCCGCTGCCACGTGAAGGATGCCACGGTCACCTTCCACCGCATGGGCGACATGGGCAAGCTCCCGACCTCGGCCTGGCTCCGGTTCTGGAAGGACGGCGGCATGCGCGAACTGCTGGGCAACGTCTGCCGCCAGGAGGACTTGCCGACCAAGCGAGCGGCGCTCCTGGCAAAGTACTTTGCGCAGATCCACCGTGTCGGTCGCAAACTTGCGACGATGTTCGTGAGTGCTCTATCCACGCCAGCACTCGCTCCAGGGCTCACCCCTTGGTTCCCCAACATTGACGGCAACGCTCTTGTCGTCGTGGACACGAACGTCGCGCGAGCCGTGGACGCTCTTCGCAAACCGGGCGCGTCCAAGACCTACGAGGCTCGTGAGGCGTGGGTACGTGAACAGGCTGCGTTAATCGACCTCCGGGCGTTCGGTCCGTCACTGCCACGATACTCACCGCGACTTGTTCAGGAGGCGCTCTATGCGTTCTGCTCAAGGTCCAACCGGCTCGCTCGCGGTGACCGCTGCGCCACGCGCTCGACCCCTTGTCGTGGCTGTGCCCCGAGGATTTGTCCATTTGCGATCTCACCATCTGATGACGGAAGGGACGAGTAAGCTATCGCCGTGCGAAATGAGGCCGCCCCTGTGATCCAGGGTCACGCATGCCAGGGGCGGGTGGCACCCGGTATGACATGCGCACGAGGTTAAAAAGTTCGGCGGTGGAAAATTGGGGATGGTGGGGTGGTTATCACCAACATGGTAACCCCATTGGGAATGCCCTTGCATCGTGTCCAGTGGCGTGGGGGGTGTCGTGAAACGCGACTTCATCATCGGTTGCCAGTGCGCCGCATGTTCCTAGAGAAGCCTCGGCACAGTTCCCAGTCACTACCTTGTCGGCGCAAACAAGAAGGCCGCCAGAAAAATCAAGCCCGTGGTCGTCACGACCAGAGTGGGCCAGCGCAGCCGGGTCAACAGGGCGCGGAGCCAAGGCCAGTTGACCCACAGGTGAACCGCAGTGAGCGACAGGAAGCTGATCGCGGTGAGGGCATGCACCCGCGCCCAGTCGCGCTTGGCGACGCCGAGTAGGATGGCGTTGCTGTCGTCAAGCCTGAACTCCATGGCGAGTCCCGTGGCCGCCAGCAGGCAGAATACCAGGTACAGCAAGGCGTTCGTGAATGGGACGAGTTCGGTCCGTCCCGGCGAGGATGTGGACGTCGCTGGGGCTGGCGTTTCTTCTTGGGGGGATGTCATGCGTTCTCCGGTGATGCACTACTTATAGATGCAACCCTGACGCTCAGACTGCTTGTGGTCAACGCGCCCCCACCGAAGGACCTTACGAACGCCAACTTGGCGATGCCTTGGAAGAGCTACCCCAAGCTCGCCCTAGCCAACGTGACCAAGATGCCGGTGTGGCGGATTCGGAGACGGGCGTTCGGCTGGAGTGGCCGATGCTCTACCAGCACAGTCAGCGTCGGAGAACGCCCGATAAGGCGCAGCGTGACGTGGCCCAAAGTCGACACAAGTTGTTCCGAAACACAGGTAAAGCGCACCATCCCCGCTTCCGGGGACTCTTGTCCAATGATTGCCTTTGACGCGGGAATTGCTGGGCAGCACGGGGAATTGTTGGGCAGCCGCCCAAGGACCGGCAGATGACCCGTGATCGACGCGCGGATGGGTGCGGCGAATCTCCAGTTGACGCGACAACGCGTGCGGGCGATCCTCCGGCATGGTGGAACACAATGGTTGGACAAGCAGTAATGGACAGAGAAGCTGAAACCTGCGCCAAGGCATACGTGGCCCTAAGTAGAGCTCATAGCGAGCTTGCCATGGCCCAGAAAGCTCTCGACTCTCTTCCTGAATCGCAGAAGCCGGTTCCCAATGAGGAACGCGTCCGGGACATTCTCTCCACGGATACACTCGATGCGGTTGAGAACAAGGTGAAGAAATATGCCAGGAGGGATGCGGCTCGCAGGAAAGTGGAAATCGCCACCCTCAAGATGGAGCGATGTCGGAACGAGGCAGAGCGTACTTACGATGTTCTCGTTGATACGCTCGTGCGGCAGGAATAGACGTTTCAGCCTAGTTTGCGAGCGTCGCCAGCGCGACCAGGACCACGCCGTCAACCGACGAGCGTATCGCGACCGCGCTACTCGGCAACGCGCTGGCAATGCCAGCAAGGTCGGCGTCTGAGCCCACGGTGACGCTTAACCACTCCTGCCCGTCGGAAGATGCAACGGGGCGGACGGTGAAACCGCGCGATTCGAGAACGGTGGCGAGAGAAGGGAGCTTCATGGCGAGACGGAATTGTTGGGCAGCAGGGCGGCCCAGGCTGGAATGTCCGCCATCAATTGGGAGCGCGGATCGGTGTGGTTAGTACCTCTATCTTCGGGGCACAGATTCCTGATTGCCTAGCCGTCTCTACGCTATGGGTGTCTATTTCGAAGTCAACGGTTCCTTGTGGACCGTTGTACGTCAATTTCGCATGTCTGAGGAATTCTCGTCCAAGAACTCCTATGACGTTGACAAGATTTCCATTTGGATCGCGTAGACCAAATTGGTCGAAGCTTTCCTTCATCTTTGGAATTCCCATTACCTCGTGGTCTTCAAAACACACGGAAAGTGTCTTCCCATCCGAGTCGATGATACGGAGAGTGAAATCCGCTCTGTATCGAACGCTCTCCTGTTGCCCATGGGCTCCGAAGGATGACGACGTGCCTGTTGGCGTAAGCCCAAGCTGCTCCGCCGTATGCTGAGCGATGCTCGTCTTGCCGGCCCCCGTATCGACCAATACATGTCCTGCCACGGGATGGGGAACCGGCTTTCCCTCTCTAGATAGTTGTTCAGCTAGTGACTTTGGAACTGACCATTCCGCGATTACCAGTGCCCCAACTTGTTCAAGGATTGGACCAAATATGATGGTGAATTTCTTCGGTGGCGGAGACGGCTTTTCAGAATGAGTGCCATGGTCCGTTTTGTTCAGACGCTTTAGACGCTTTTTCTCGCGTTTCTTCGCGAGCCGCTTCTCGCGATCTTTATTACCCGACACTCATCAGCCCCAGCTCCCAAGACATCGAGAGCGATTCGGACTTTTTGGGTGCTACTTGGTCCACCACAAAAACGCCGCCCGAACCATATCGCTTCAGTCCCTCGGTGTATGCTTCCCCGCTGGTGCAGAAAAATCCCTGGACGGAACCATCCTTGAAAAGAATGTACTTTCCGCCATGCCCCTCATCGATTAGATGAGTACGTAGCTTGTCGAAAGCTGCTTGCTCTTCTTGAATGGTTGCCATACCGATAACTCTCTTCCTCCATTGTACTACCGGAGTCAAGCGCCCGCCTTACCACTTCGCGAGTAACGTTAGAAACGTTAGCGGTTTCAATGACTTAGCGAGTTTTTGAAGGTATTCATTGCACCGCAGTGTGGGCACGTCCCCTTGACCCTTGACCGGGCAGCGCCCCGCAAACGCATCGTCGAGGCCGACCTTGGGCACCCCCCGCCACGCGTACCGTCCGACGCGTAGTAGCCGCCTGCCACGTTTTCGGCGTGGTTGGCCGACGCTCTTCCCTCGACTCAGCGACGGGAACGGCTTGAAAAGGCGCGGCGCAACGTGGCCATTCTCGACCCAACCTGCCCGAAACTGGCCCAAGGCCCGTGCCTTGACTATCCGACGGAGGCCAAGATGAAAATGGACCAAGATAGGATCGCCGCCGTCATCATCACCGCGTTTGCCGAGATACCAGCCCGTCGCCGCCATGGACCGAGCCTTGCCGTTCACCTGGTATCGTAACTATCGAAAATTCCACGGTGGCACAGGGCGAGATCGATCTGCCAGCGCTTGCCCATCGTTTTTGTCGCAGGATCTGGGTTGACTACGGGCACGAGGCGATTACTCTATTCGCCTTCCGGTGACGGACGAACGTTCTTCAAAACACCAACAAAGAACAAGGCAGGTTGGCGTGGCCAACTTGACCGTACATGAGCGGGGCTAGTCGCCTCGCAGTAAAAGGCCCCTCGCTGCAGCGATAGGGGCAAATCCAAGACGTAGAAGCACAGAGCGCCCGACACTGCTTCCCTACAGGGAACGCGACGGGCGACGTAACGAGGCGAAGCGAATTCCCGAGTCCCCATGCCAAGGGCATCAGGGCGGATATAAACCGCTGAGTTGGTTTCGCATATAGCAGATCGGCACGCGCGTTTTCGATCTACGGAACGAGTGCGCCGCAAAAGTAGAAGAAGGCATAGGGCAACCGCGCCCGAGCCGACTGACTAGAGCCGCTTTCCGCGTTTTCAATCTCGGCCCCGAGGCGGAAGCGACGACGTTTTCCCATGGGTGAGGACTACCTGCGCCTCGCTGGGGCTGAGAAGAATTTCATGGAGATACCGTGATGACCACCCTCAAGATGACTGACCACAAGGACGCCAGCCGCAACCTCGCCGAAGAGCTGCTCGACGACGCACTCGAAAATGTCGCTCGGTCGAGAAGCACGCAAGAAGCCCCCGCTGGCGGGGCAGCGTTGTCCGCCACGACCAGCCAGGCCGGAGCGGAGCCGCAAGTTGACGGACCAGGTGGGCGAGTGGAGAGTGGGGCCAATCGGCTGTTCCACTACACCACTGCAAGGCACATCCACAGCATCTTTGTGGACCAAGAGATTAGGCCAGCTACGGCAGGTGTGCCCCCGAACGAGAGGCCGGTCGTGTGGTTCTCGTTCAGACAGGACTGGGAGCCGACGGCGACTCCGCTGGTTGGCAATCCACAAGTTGGATTCCGGAGGTGCACGCTATCCGAATTGGAGAGCACGGATACGCCATTTCGAATCAAGGTCGAGCCATCAATCGCAGCAGTAGATTGGGCGGCGTGGAAAAGAAAATCCGGCGTGCATCCGAAGGAAGCCCGGAAACTGAAGGCGGCAGCCGAGGCGCAAGATTCGAACGTCGATGACTACCGCATGAGTTTCGAACCGGTGGCCTTCGATAGTTGGGTTTCGGTTGAATTCTACCTGGACGGTGAGTGGCAAGACTGGATCGAGGAGGTCAAGACCAATGGATGGAATCGCATCGTCGTTGGCCTAACACCTCCGGACCAGCCCACAATACATAGACAGGAGCCTGTCCGCCGAGCCCTCCCTAAGACCGGCGCGAACGACCCGTGCCCGTGCGGCAGCGGCAAGAAGTTCAGGAAGTGTTGCCGGAGGGCGATGAGGTCCCGAGCCCAATAAGCTACAACCCTTGCGACCGCCGAAGAGGGGTACCCAGTATCGCGAGAGCACGGGGTGGAAAATTTCGGCGGTGAAAAACTGGGGTGGTGGTGGGTGGCACAGCTGCTTCGGTCGCTTTGTCTTCCCCGCCGCCACACCCGCCACACCCGCCACAGCTCGCGGTGTTGGCCAACCGGCAAGGCAAGCCGATGCGTTCTCTTGCCCGTGCCTCCTCCATTCGAATGATGGGGCGAACGAGTAAGCTACCCGCCTACATAATGATGCCGGGCCTGTGAACCTGGGTCACGCATGCCGAGGCCGAAAGTTCGGCGCTGGAAAAAACTGCGGTGGGGTAGGCCGCCATGGTCCGTGTCCGGGCCACCTTTCCGGCCGTGACCTTGGCCCGTCGGCCGCGCGGTCACCCCGCCGGGTATTTCGTGCGACCAGCTATGACCACTGCCGTTTCTCCGAGCTACCGGTTGCCCGAGCCCCGTGTCATCCTTCGTGCATGAGGATGATCCGCCGCTACTCCA
>OCTA010005182.1_pt1 | contig 11312 bp, 9 predicted proteins | sample 1538991 | NCBI WGS metagenome assembly OCTA01 (sample SAMEA3539302, study PRJEB22396) | soil metagenome | biome: tundra; feature: field; material: soil | place: USA | collected 2010-05 | depth 0.15 m | reverse complement strand
TCTAGTTCAGAACCCTGGGAGGGTTCCGAACCTCCCGCGATGGGCTTCGGTGGGCAAAGCCCACCTACGCCCGACGCGAATCGTCCGACCGTTGTTCCTTGCCTCACCGCTTCCCAGCCGGTGAAGGCCAGTGCTTGTCGTGGGGCTCGTTCTCGCTTACCGCTGCGGGGCAGCCTCGGATTTACACCGAGTTCCCTTTGAGTCGGGGCCGAGGCCCCGACACCAGCATTAGGACGCAACCTATTGTAGCGCATGGTCGCTGTCAACTAAATATCGTAGGTCAAGTGACTGATACCCACAACATGCGGTGTATCAGTAGCTTACGCTGGGAAACCCGCGGGCTGGGCGGGCGAAGAGATATCCCTGCAGGGCGTCCGCGCCCAGCGAGACGATGCAATCCCGCTCCGCCGCGGTCTCGATGCCTTCCGCGACCAGCTTGATGCCGAGGTCCTTGGAGAGCGCGGCGATCGCGCTGACCAGCTTTCGTTTGACGGCCGACGACTCGATCCCCCGCACCAGGGACATGTCGGCCTTCACCACGTCGGGCTCGAGCGCCGCGAAGCTGGAGAGCCCGGCGTATCCCGCGCCGAGATCGTCCACCGCGATCCGATAGCCGATGGCGCGCAGGCGCTCGACCCGCGTGCGCAGCCCGCGAATCTGATCGAGCGCCGCGCGTTCGGTGATCTCGAGAACGATCCGCTTCGCGAACGGCGCCAGACCCGCGTCGCTCACGAACAGCTCCTCGTCGGCCAGATCATTGGGATGCAGGTTGACGAAAACCATCGCCGATTCCGGTGCGCTGGGAATCAGCGTCACGATCAACCCACGGATGGTGCGCCCCAGCTCCTCGGTCCGTCCCAGACGCTCGGCGACGTCGAAGAGATCGACCGGGCTCCGCAGCGTCGGCTCTTCGGTCCGCACCAGCGTCTCGTAGGCGATGATGGTTTGATCCTGCCACGACACGATCGGCTGGCTGGCGATCCAGAGCTTCTCGATCGCGGAGGCGAAGCGCGCCTCCAGGCCCGCGCGGTCGCTGGTGCTCTTACCTTCCAGCTCGCCCGCCGCCTCCCGCCGCACGACCGCCAGACGGTGCCAGCGCACGGCCCGCCTCACCACGTCGAGCAACTCGTCCTGCGGGACCGGTTTGACGAGGTAGCGGTAGGCGCCATATTCGACGGCGTCGATCGCGCTCTGCAGGTCCGGATTGCCGGTTAAAAACACGAAGGGGATATCCAGGTCTCTGGCGCGAATCGCGCGCAGCAACGCCCGTCCGTCGACGTCCGGCATGTCCAGATCGCTGAGGATGGCGTCGAAGGTGTGCGCGTTGGCCAGCTCCATGGCTTCCTGTCCACCGTGGGCGACGGTGACGCGAAAGCCGTTACGCGTGAAGAGACGCTCCGACATCCGGACCACCGCCGGCTCGTCGTCGACCACCAGCAGGGACGGCATCTCCGAACCGTCCGCTCCAGTCTGAAACCCACCGGCCGGATGTTCGTTGCCTGCCATTCCGTGCATCGGTTGATCGTCGCTCAAACCGCCGATGCAAACAAGCAACAATGCGCCAAACACGGCGCAAACCACGTCAGCTCAGCCGCAAGAACACTGGTTTCGAAACTCGCAGTTGTTTCCAGCGACGGTTACAGTGAACAACTGTCCGCGCAGCTGCCGGCCGGCTGATTCCCCGTCATTGCATGGTAGTGGGCGGTGATCTGCGCGGCGCTCAGCAGGACGTTGTAGATCGCGACCTTGCCGATGGCGCCCGGAAACCAGGTGTCCGTGGCCATCGTTCCGATGTTCAGGGGGCTGCCATTGGCCGCCGGCAGGACATCGTACTGGCTCATGCATCCGGTCTGACCGTGGGAAGAATGGTTCCACTCGACGCCGTTGACCCAGATGTTGATGGATCCCGGATAGGTGGTGGCGCCCGTGCAGTCCGCAGGTTGGCTCTTGGTCGTGTACTCGCCGACCACGTGGTACCACTGCCCGGCCTGGATGAGGCCGCAGGTCGGTTGCCAGTCGGCCGCGGATCCCAGGCCCGCGCCGGAATTGAACACGTAGGCGGAGATCCGGTTGCAGCGGCTCTCGGAGTTGGTGGTGCTGTACATGCGCGCCTCCCACTCGCAGGTCGGCGAGTAGTCGGCGCACTTCCCCATCCAATCGACATAGCCGCCCCCGCCATCGTTGGTGAACTGGAGCGCGTCGGGCTTGATCCACCCTTCCCAGGTCAGGTTTCCGGTGGTGGGGATCGACAGCGATGCCTTCGACGGAACCGTGACGTACTGGGTTGATCCGTTGAAGTCGGCGACCGAATCCCCGTTCGGCGCCGTGGTGGCTGCCGTCGTGCCCCCTTTGTAGGTGCCGGTGTTGTTGTTGCCGGTCAGATCGGGCTCGGTCCCAGAGCCCTTGCTCATCGCCCAGTACGCCACCGGGTGATCGCAAAGGACCAGCTGATCGTAGGTGGTCGACGCGGAGCAGCCGGTCGATCCGGCGGCCCCGCCCGCGACGCCGCTCGTCCCGCCATTTCCCGCCGATCCGGTCGTCCCGGCCGTTCCGGTCGTCCCGCCGCGTCCCGCGGTGCCTGTGGTGCCGGCGGTTCCGGTCGTGCCGGCGGCTCCGGTCGTACCCGCAGCACCGGTCGTACCCGCAACGCCGGTCGTGCCCCCGGCGCCGGTCGTACCCGCAACGCCGGTCGTGCCCCCGGCGCCGGTCGCGCCCGCGGTACCCGACGTCCCGCCGTGTCCGGCTGCCCCTGTAGTGCCGGCTGCCCCTGTAGTGCCGGCTGCCCCGCTCGTCCCGGCGGTGCCGGTCGTCCCGCCCGAGCCTCCGCCGCAGGATTCAAACCACGGAAGCGCCAGCATCAGCGTCAGCGCGGCGCCAGCCCAGTGCCGGAGTCAAGGTCCCGCCCGAGCTCCCGCCGCAGGATTCAAACCACGGAAGCGCCATCATCAGCGTCAGCGCGGCGCCAGCCCAGTGCCGGAGTGAAGGTCTCGTCGGCACGGTCCGTGAGGATACAACGATCGGCCGGCGAGATGGATACGCGGAAAAGGTCGGCTAGGTCTTGGGTGGCTCGTCGCGGACCGGAGCCCGCTGGTTCAGGAGTAGCCAGTAGAGGCCGAGCTGCCGGGCTGCGTCGACGAATTGCCCGAAGTCGACGGGTTTACGCACGTAGCTGTTGGCGCCGAGATCGTAGCTCCGCAAGATGTCCTGGTCTTGCCCCGAGGAGGTCAGGACCACGACCGGCAGATACTTGGTGCGCTCGTCTGCGCGGAGCCGGCGCAATACTTCGAGACCATCCAGCCGCGGAAGATTGAGATCGAGGAGAACGATCTCGGGCAGCCCGGGCGCGCGGCCGGCATGGACGCCCGTCTCGAACAGATAATCCAGCGCCTCGACGCCGTCCCGAGCGACGACGATGTCATTTTTTATTTTGCTCTTCGCAAACGCGCGCAGAGCGAGCTCGGCGTCGTCTGGATTGTCCTCCACGAGCAGGATTGTATGTGTTGACATGCTCTCGCCAATCCTCGCCAAATCGTGCCCCAAATCAAATTCAATCACCGGTCCCAGTTTCGAAACTGAAACTCAATTGACTTCCAAACCCGCGACGTTCACCCCGCGAAATTCATCCCCTGCCCAACCAATATTGACCACGAAAATCGACGCTGGCAAGATGCGGCATGCCCGGACGCGTCCGTTGGGTCGAGCGTCGCATCTTAGCTCCGATTGTTGGGTTGGTCGTCCTCGGAATTGCGGGTGCGGCGCGCGCCCAGGATGCCGATTCGGGCGACGCGCCGCGGGCGCCAGCGATCCACGCATTCGTCAGTCAGGGCGCCGTCAAGACGACGGGCAACGAATACCTGGTCGACAACTCGAAGCGGGGCAGCTTCGCGTTCAGCGAGGCGGGCATCAACTTCACCAGCCAGCTGACCGACAAGCTGCGGGTCGGCATCCAGCTCTTTGCATATCAGCTGGGATCGCTCGGGAACTACCAGGAGAAGGCCGACTTTTACTACCTCGACTACCATCTGAAAGATTCGTTCGGTATTCGGGCGGGCCGCGTGAAGCTCGCTTATGGCCTGTACAACGACGTCAGCGACATCGACGCGGCCCGTGCGCAGGTTCTGCTGCCGACCTCGATCTACCCGCCCAACAACCGCAACAATCTACTGGCGGTGAACGGGGCCGAGATCTACGGCTATGTGAGCCTGCGCCGCGCGGGCGCGCTCGAGTATCGCGTTTTTGGCGGCACGGTCTCGTTGGTTATTCCTAGCCAGGTCGGCTCCCCCACGCCCATTTCGAACGCCCAGGTTCCGTACCTCGCAGGGGCCCGCCTGATGTGGGAGGCGCCGGTCCCGGGGCTCCGGTTCGGATTCAGCGCCGTCACCCTCAAGCTGGAGGAGAACGCCGTCCTGCCGACGCCGCCCGCGCTCAGCGCCGCGGCGGTGCTCTACGCGGACGTGTTCTCGGTCGAGTATGCGGCGCACGATCTGCTCCTCGCGGCCGAATACGCTCAGCAGCGGGTCATCACGACCGACAACATGCCGAGCTTGCTGCCCCTCTCCACCATCGTCAGCGACGGTGGTTACGTCCTGGGCGCTTACCACCTGACCCGCTGGCTGGAGCCGGCGGCCTACTACTCTCTTTATTACACCAACGTCTCGGACCGGAGCGGGCGCGAACACATGCAACACGATCTCGCCGGAACGATCCGCTTCGACCTCAACAACTTCTGGATCGTGAAGCTCGAAGCGCACTTCATGCACGGTACGGCCATCGTGGCCGACACCACGCAGGCGACCGATCCCGCCAACTGGGGTCTCTTCCTCATCAAGACCACCGCTTACTTCTAGGCCCACGGTGCGCGCACCCCGACCTCACGTCGTCGTTCTCTTGGCCCTGGTCGGCCTCTGCGCGCGTTCCGGTTCCGTCGCGGCCGACCCGCATGGGGCGTTTCGCCTGATCGTCAACCCCGCCAATCCCGTGAGCGGCCTCGATCGCAGCTTCGTCGCGGAGGCGTTTCTCAAGAAGACCACCCGCTGGCCGAACGACGAGCTGATCCGGCCGGTCGATCTGGAGGCAGATTCGCCGGTGCGGCGCCGTTTCTCCGACGAGGTCCTCAAGAGGTCGGTGGCGGCGGTCAAGAGCTACTGGCAGCAGCTGGTCTTCTCGGGGCGCGGTCTACCGCCGCCAGAGCTCGACAACGAGGACCAGATCGTCCGGTTCGTCCTCAAGAACCTCGGCGCCATCGGCTACGTTTCGGGAAGCACGGACATCGAAGGCGCGAAGGTCATCTCGGTTAGGTAAAGGTAAAGGTAAAGGATAACGACTTGCGCCTCTCGTTCCGCGCCAAGCTCATCGCCATCGTCGGAACGGCTGCGTCGGCGCTGCTGATTCTGATCGCCGCCAGCTCGGCCATCTCGGCGCGCGCCGAGCAGGAGCTGGCGACCATCCAGGAACGCCACCTGCCCAGGCTGCAGCTCGGCCCCCGTCTGGAAGGGGACTTCGAGCAGCTCAAGCGGGCGCTGCAGGATGCGGTCGCGGCGCGCGATCCCGAGGCCGTGGCCGGTACGCGCGCGATCGAAATCAGGTTTCTCGAGCACCTCGACGCCGCCGGCGGCGCGGTCACGCTGGGACAGGCGGCCGTCCTGCGCAGCGCCATGGACGACTACTACGCCGCGGCCATCGACGTGTCGCGCCGCCTCATCGCGGGCGAAACCGGGGAGCGGTTGGTCGATGCGATGGGCGCCATGCAGGCCAAACAGGCGCGCGCCGCGGATCTCCTCTCCGCCGTGACCACCTTCAACCCCGCCGAGCTGGCGGCCGCCTTTTCCGCCGCCCGGCGAGCCGAAGTCGCCGGTGGGCGCATCCGCCTGCTGCTCAGCCTGATCTGCCTGCTGGGCGTAGTTCTCCTCTCCTGGTGGATTGGCCGCGGCGTGATTCGCTCGCTGGCCAACGTGGCGGTCGGCCTCCGGCGGTTCGGCGACGGTGATTTCAGCCGGCCGATTCCGGTTACCTCGCAGGACGAGATGGCCGATCTGGCTCGGCAGGCGAACCAGATGGCGGAGAGCCTGCAGCGGCTCGGGGAGGAGCGTGATCGAAACGACTGGGTGCGGGAAGCGCTGGCGGGCCTCGGACAAGAAGTGCGGGGCGAGCTCGATCCCGCCGACCTGGCTACCCGCGCGGTCGGGTTTCTGGCCCGGTACCTGGAGGCGGCCGCCGGCGCGTTCTACTACCTCGATCGCGATCAGACGCTGGCCCTGTGCGGGCAATACGGCGGCGCGGGCGCGGCCGGCCCCAGTCAGGCCACCGGCAGGGGCGCCGCGCCGCGCTTCCGGATCGGCGAGGGGCTGGTCGGGCAGGCGGCGCTGGTCGACGAGATCACGGTGGTGCGCGATCTCCCCGCCGACTACCTGCGGATTCGATCGGGTCTCGGCGACGGGGTGCCGCGGGCGATCGTTTTTCTTCCGCTGCGACACCTCGGACGCGTGCGCGGCGTGATCGAGCTGGCGCTGTTCGCGCCCTGGTCCGAGCGGTCGGCCGAGGCACTGCTCACCGTGCGGGAGAGCCTGGTGATCGCGATGGAGGTGGCGCTGGCCCGGGTCGCCACCCGCGATCTGCTGGCCGAGACCCAGCGTCAGGCCGAGCGGCTCACGCAACAGGAGGAGGAGCTGCGCGCGACCAACGAGGAGCTGCAGACCCAGCAAGAAGAGCTGCGCCAGAGCAACCAGGAGCTGACCGACCAGGCCGAGGAGCTGGAGGCGCAGCGCCGAGCGCTCGAGCAGAACAACGCCGAGCTGGAAGAGGTGCGCCAGGGGCTGGAGCAGAAGGCGACCGAGCTGACCACCGTCAGCTCCTACAAGTCGCAGTTCCTGGCCAACATGTCGCACGAGCTGCGCACGCCGCTCAACAGCATGTTGCTGCTTTCGAATCTGCTGGCCGAGAACGACAGCGGGACGCTCACGGCCAAGCAGGTCGAGTTCGCCGGCACCATCCACAAGGCCGGCAAGGATCTGCTGGTGCTCATCAACCAGGTCCTCGACCTCTCCAAGATCGAATCCGGAAAACACGACGTCGACGTCGCGCGCGTGCCGCTCGGCGACCTCGCGGATCACGCGCGCCGCATCTTCGGTCCGTTGGCGGCCGACAAGGGCCTGCGTTTCATGGTCGAAATCGAGCCCGGCCTGCCAGAGACGCTGTCGACCGACCGCCAGCGCGTCGAGCAGATCCTGAACAACCTCCTCGGCAACGCGATCAAGTTCACCGCGGCGGGAGAGGTCGCGCTGCGCATCGGGCGCGCGCTGCTCCGGAGCGAGCCGGCCGTCGCCTTCGCCGTCTCGGACACCGGCCTCGGCGTGGCGCCGGAGCATCGGGAGCGAATCTTCGCCCCCTTCGAGCAGGTCGACGGCGCCATCGATCGCCGCTACGGCGGCACCGGTCTCGGTCTCAGCATCTCGCGCGAGCTGGCCAACCTGCTCGGCGGTGAGCTCCAGCTCCACAGCACGCTCGGCCGGGGAAGCACCTTCGTCTGCTCGTTGCCACTCGAAACCGCCAAGCCCGGCGCGCCGACGCCGGGCGACGGGTTGGAGCCGCCCAGGACGGCCGTCGCGTCGTCCGGTCGGACTTCCGATCGGACTTCCGATCGGACTTCCGATCGAACTTCCGATGGGACTTCCGCCCCACCGCGGGACGGACCCGGCGGACCGCTGCTCACCGTCCCACGCGGCGCGCGCGCCGCCCGCACCAACGAGTCGCTGCTGCTGGTCATCGAGGACGATCCGACCGTCGCCGAGGAGCTCGCCCAGATCATCCGCGGGCAGGGTCTCGAATGCCTGATCGCCCCCGACGGGACCAGTGGTCTGCGGCTGGCCAGCGAGCGCCGGCCGGCCGGCATCGTGCTCGACGTCAAGCTGCCGGACGTGGACGGCTGGGCGGTCATGGCCGCGCTCCGGGCGCATCCGGTGACCGCGCGCATTCCGATCCACGTCGTCTCGGCCGCCAACGCGGCGGAGCGCGCGCTGGCGCTGGGCGCCGTGGGCTGCCTGACCAAGCCGGCTTCCCCGCGCGATCTGCTGCGGGTGGTCGAATCGTTGACGGCGCGGCGGAGCGCAGACGGCCCCTGCCGCGTGCTGGTCGTCGAGGACGATCCGCTCACCGGCGACACGCTGGACAAGGCGCTGACCACGGAGCAGATCGAGGTTCGCTGCGTGCAGAACGGCACCGAGGCGCTGCAGGCGCTGTCGGCCGAGCGTTTCAACTGCCTGATCCTGGACCTCTCTCTGCCCGATATGGACGGGCTCGATCTGTTGCGGAAGCTGCGGGAACGCTACGGCGCCGGCATGCCGGCGGTCCTCATCTACACGGCGCGCGCCTTGAGCCCGGACGAGACGAAGGTGCTCGAGGCCCACACCGAAGCGGTGGTGTTGAAGGAGGGATCGTCGACCGAGCGTCTCATGGACGAGGTGCGGTTGTTCACGCAGCGGCTCAAGGAGGGGCTCGGACCCCGGCGGCCGGCCCTCTCACGTTTGCACCCGGCCGACCTAAATTTGGGGGGCAAGGAGATCTTGATCGCCGATCACGACATGCGGACCGCCTATGCGCTGTCGGCCACGCTGCGCGCCAAAGGAGTCGACGTGCTGGTGGCCGGGACCGGGCCCGAGGCGGTCGACCTGCTGAACAAGCGGCCCGGGGTGGATGCCCTGCTGATCGAGGTCGCGATCCCGGAGCTGGATGGCGAGCAAACCATCGCGCAGATCCGGCGGGATCCGCGTTTCCGGACCCTCCCGATCGTGGTGCTCACGGGTCGGGCGATGAGCGGCGGCGCGGAGCGGTGCCTGGCGGCCGGGGCCAATCACCACCTCGGCAAGCCGGTCGACGCCGAGCAGCTGATGGGCCTCCTGCACCTATATTTCACCAAGGGATAGAAGCATGCAGGCTGACCCCGGCCACCGGGCCCCCGAAATCCAGCAGGTCCTGGAGGCGATCCGCGCGAGGTACGGCTACGACTTCTCGGGCTACGCGCCGGCCTCGATGGCGCGGCGGGTGTTGGGCGCGCTCGCGAAGTCGGGCCTGGCCAGCGCCGGGGAGCTGGAAGACAAGCTCCGCGCCGATCCCGCTTTCTTCGCCCGCGTGCTCGACGATCTGACCGTGCGCGTGAGCGAGCTGTACCGGGACCCGGATTTCTATCGAGCGTTCCGCGAACGGGTCACGCCCCTCTTGCAGGGCAGGCCGCGCTTGCACATCTGGCTGGCCGGATGCGCGGGCGGCGAGGAGGCGTATTCCCTCGCCATTCTGCTTCAGGAGGCAGATCTCTACGACCGGGCCCAGATCTACGCGACCGATCTGAGCGCCCGCGCGCTCGAGCAGGCCCAGCAGGGGGTCTACCCGGTCTCGTCGCTCACCACGTTTGCCGAGAACTATCGCCGGTCGGGCGGCCAGGGCGATCTGTCGGGGACCTACACGCTGGCCTACGATCGGATCGCCTTCCGCGAGTCTCTCCGCCGCAACATCTCGTTTTTTCGCCACGACCTGGTGGGCGATCGGGTCTTCGCCGAGGTGCAGGTGATCTTCTGCCGCAACGTCCTCATCTACTTCGGGCCCGAGCTCAAGCAGCAGGTGATTGCCAAATTCACGCAGAGTCTATCGGCGGGCGGCTTCCTCTGTCTGGGCGGCAGCGAGCGGCTCTCCCCTTCGGCGTCCAGGCACTACACCGACTTCGCCGCCGACGAACGCATCTACCGTCGAGGCCTGCCGTCATGAGCGAGACCAGCGCCAAGCCCAAGATCCTGCTGGTGGACGACGTCGAGGCCAATCTGGTGGCGCTCGAAGCGCTGCTGGCAAACCTCGACTGCGACGTGGTCCGCACCACCTCGGGCAACGAGGCGCTGCGCCTGCTCCTCAAGCACGAGTTCGCCGTGATGCTGCTCGACGTGCAGATGCCGGAGATGGACGGGTACGAGGTGGCCTACTTCGCGCGCGACAATCCCGCCACCCGGCAGGTCCCCATCATCTTCGTGACCGCGCTGCACGAGACCAAGGAGCACGTCCTGCGCGGCTACGACAGCGGCGCCTTCGATCTGCTGTTCAAGCCGATCGATCCCTACATCCTGCGCAGCAAGGTCCAGATCTTCATCGAGCTGTTCTTGAGCCGCCAAAGACTTCAAGAAGAGATCGACGCGCACAAGCGAACCCTGGCCGAGGTGGAGGCCTTCAACTATTCCGTCTCCCACGATCTGCGCGCGCCGCTGCGGCCGCTCGACGGCTTCAGCGAGGCGCTGCTGGAGGACTACGGCGACAAGCTGGACGACAAGGCCAAGGACTACCTCAACCGGATCCGGTCCGCCGCCCAGCGCATGGGCCGCCTCATCGAGGATCTGCTGGAGCTCTCCCGCATCGGCCGGGTCCCGGTCCAGCGCCAACCCGTCGATATGTCGGCGCTGGTCGCGTCGATCGTCGCCGAGCTGCGCGGCAACGATCCGGCCCGCGAGGTCGAGCTGGTCTGCCCGCCCCAGGCCAAGGTGGCGGGGGACCCGCGGCTGCTCCGGATCGCGTTCGAGAACCTGCTGCGGAACGCCTGGAAGTTCACCCGCAAGCACCCGCGCGCCCGCATCGAGTTCGGCCAGACGCCCGCTGCGGAGGCGACCTTCTTCATCCGCGACGACGGGGTGGGATTCGATCCCGCCTACGCGGGCCGGCTCTTCCGGCCGTTCCAACGGCTCCATCCCTCGGACGCCTTCGAGGGCACCGGGATCGGCCTGGCCATCGTCGACCGCATCATCCGGCGCCACGGCGGGCGGATCTGGGCCGAGTCGGCGCCCGAGGCGGGCGCGACCTTCTACTTCACGCTCTCGGGTTAGCGTCCGGGCACCGGATCGCCGCAGTTTACCTGGACGCTACCCGACGCCGCGCAGTCGGGCGACGGGTCGCCATCGGAGACGGCGACCACGATGGTGACCAACCCGGGCAGGAGGCAGGTGAACGTGGGCCTGGGCGAAGAGGCGTCGTCGAGCGCGCCCGACCCGACGGTCCAGCGATAAGCTAGCGGCGACGGCCCGCGGTCCGGATCGTCGCCGCCGGCGGACAGCGCGATGCCGTTGCCGACCACGGCCGAGGCCGGGTTGGCGCCGATGCTCTCCAGGTTGGGGCAGAGGTTGATCTTGCCGTTGACCGAGAGGCTGCCGGTCGTCGCCTCGACGTGGCAGGTCAAGTGAACGATGACCGCGCCAGTGGTTCCCGCCGTCACGCCGAAGGTGGCCGACCCGCCGCAGCCGGTCGTCCCGTGGCAGGGCGCAAAAGCAGCCGATCACGGGCCCAAAACT
>OCTA010005181.1_pt1 | contig 11312 bp, 7 predicted proteins | sample 1538991 | NCBI WGS metagenome assembly OCTA01 (sample SAMEA3539302, study PRJEB22396) | soil metagenome | biome: tundra; feature: field; material: soil | place: USA | collected 2010-05 | depth 0.15 m | reverse complement strand
GCTCGCTGCCAATCGTCGCCACGCAGTAGGAAAGAATCTTTCCCTCAGCGTCGAAAGCTGTGACTGAGCTATCGGACTTGGAAACCACTACCGAAGCCGCGTGACCCAGCGGTAATGCGATCACGCTTGGCGCCAGGATCAGTTCGCCGTACTTATCGAAGCTGCTCTCCGGATTGAGTGCCTTCAGCAGGTTTGGACTGGCGTGGAACTTCTCACCCAATCCTTCCAGTGCCGACGCATATCCCAGAGACGGCAATTTGGCCTGCTCCATCAGGTCCGTGGGCACTTCGATGAAAGGTCCGGCCACATCCTCCGGTACGATCATGTAGGTGAACAGCGCCGGCGCCTGGTCTCGATTGAGTGCGGCCCACGTCTCGGGACCCACTACGCCGTTAACGGGAAGATTGCGGGCGCGTTGAAATGCGGAGACGGTCTTCTCCAGGTTGCTGCCGTAATTGCCATCGATTTCGCCGCAGGAAAAATGGGCGCGGTCCAGCAGGATCTGGGCGCGCACCACGGCCGAGCCTTTGGCATTCGGACCTATGGCGCCCGGCTGATCCGGATCGTCGATTCCAGCGGCGTCGAAGGCGGCCGCCGGCGCTTTCACCCGGCGTGCCTTCGGCACCTGCGCACCAGCCTGTAAACAGAGCAGTACGGCCATCGGAACCAATAGAGACTTCATAGCTCGCATTTTAGATCGCTTTTCCCGGTGAAGCACGTTTGGGACCGAAAACCAGGGGCGCGAATGAATGCGATATGCTCTGCAGGCCGTTAGCTTGGATCACTCGCGTGGGTCGAAATGATCCGTGCCTTGATCGCGCACGTTTGTGTGCAGAACGTCAGTCACCCTGCCGCGTAGAGCGGTAGGCAGGAATGGCTTTTGGATGAAGTGCCAGCCGTGGTTCAGAACGAGCATGGCGCCATCGGCGTAGCCGGACATCAGCATCACCCGCATTTCCGGCCGCCGTTGCTTCAACACGTCCGCCAAATCCGGGCCGCACATGTCCGGCATCATGACATCGGAAAGCAGCAGATGGATGGTGCGCGAGAATTGGGCGGCGACGCGCATTGCTTTCTCTGCGGAACTGGCTGCCAGCACTTCAAAGCCGGCCTCCTCCAGAATCACCTGAACCAACCTGAGGATGGCTGCGTCGTCTTCGACAACGAGAATGGTCTCCGGGACCTCTGCCTTGAGCGGTAAAGCCATGGAATCCATCCAGTACCTTTCTGGTTGCGCCCATTATTGCACGAGTCGGGCCAAAAGTCTGGATTCCCGGCCTGGCATCAGCCGTGCGCTTTGGAACGTGCCGTGCCTACACGAATCCGATTCACACCCAATCGGATGAAACACAAACTGTTTTGTTTCGCCCTGGAACCCTCCCCGTGCGAGGACTATTTTGCCGGTAGTGCGCCGCCCTGCATTTGTGGCGCCAGCGGAGACGTAATCTCCGCTCTGAGCGAGGTTGCCATACCGGTAGTTCCCGCTACGGTCGAAGACGGCGTCCGGTCCGAAGCCATTTGCGCAATCGCTTGACTTTGCATGCGTCAAGGTGACGTTCAAAGCCGCCCCGCGCCGGCGATGACATGCAACTTTGGCATTCGTGTGTGCAGGTTCTGCATTCGAATTCTCCTGAGTGCACACCAAGGCTGGCCGGGGCTCCGCGTTGAAAATCGCAGACTTTTTGTTTTGGGCCAAGGCTTGCGTTAGCTTCGCTCGGCTTCCTCACCCCGCGACTCTTTCCACAGCCGTAACTGCGCCACGGCCGCATCCACCAGCCCCGTGAGCGCAGCCTCCACATCGGGAGACAAAGACGTACCCCAGTCGGTGGTGGCGGGCTGCACGCCCAGCACAACAATATCCTGAGGCTTGGCCGACACCAAGGCCAGAGCCGCGATCAGATCGGCAACGCCCAACTGGTGAACACTCAATCCAGTCGAAGTGCCGAGCAAATCTTTCCCCGTCATCCCCGCGAGTGTTCCGGGGGCCTCACCCGAGTTCACCGCATCGAGGAACAGCACATTAGATGCGTCCGAAACATACGGCAGAAGTTCCAGGCCGAGTGTGCCTCCGTCGAGAATGGTCACACCCGCGGGCACCCTCGGGTCGCCTTGCAGCAGCCGTGCGGCATGCACGCCGGCGCCGTCATCGGAAAGGATCGTGTTGCCGACCCCTATTACGACCGTGTCTGAAGAAAGCGTCATGTGGCGCACGCACTCGTGCGTGTTGCGCCGGCACTTGTGCCGACGCCTAGCTGCGACAGGCTGTCCGTAATCGAGCCATGTGTCGAGACGAGTCTCGACACGGCACGCACGAGTGCGTGCGCCACGTCAGGCCTCTCGATGGGCGAGCACCCGCCCACGCGCGTCAACCACGTGGACGGCGCAAGCCAGACACGGGTCGAAGGAGTGAATGGTGCGCAGAATTTCAAGCGGGCGCTCGGGGTCCGCGACCGGCGTTTTGATGAGCGCGGCTTCGTACGCGCCGCGCTGGCCGTGGGCGTCTCGCGGTCCTGCATTCCACGTGGAGGGCACCACCGCCTGGTAATTCTTGATGGCCTCGTTTTCGATCTCCACCCAATGCCCCAGCGACCCGCGCGGGGCCTCGAAGAAGCCGAATCCCCGGGCTGACCGGGGCCAGGTGTTGGGATCCCACATTTTCCCGTTGTGAATCTCCAGCTTTCCCGTCGCCAGATTGTTTCCCAACTCTTGTATCCATCCAACCAGGCGGCTAGCCAGGAGCTGCGTTTCGAGCGCGCGCGCCGCAATGCGGCCAAGAGTCGAAAACAGAGCGGCGGGCGGAGCCTTAAGCGCCGCCAGCGTGGAGTCGACCAGCGCCTTGACTTCCGGTTGGCCGGAAGCGTAGGCCACCAGGAACCGGGCCAGCGGACCTACCTCCATGGCTTTGTCTTGGTAGCGGGGCGCTTTCAGCCAGGAATACTTCTTGTCAACTTCGAGAAACTCATAGGGAGGTTTGGGACCGGTGTATTTCGGATTGGTTTCGCCTTCGTACGGGTGTTTCGCGATCTGGCCGCCTTGGGAATATTCGTACCACGAATGCGTCACGTACTCGGTGACGTTCTCCGTATCCACCGGGTAGACTTTGGAAAGGTCGCGATTCAGGATAATGCCTCGGGGAAAGAAGAAATTCGCGGGATCTTTAATGCTGCGCTGCGGATAGGCGCCGTAGCACATGAAATTCCCGAGTCCCTCGCCGCGTTCGAACCAATCGCGGTAGAAGCTGGCGATCGCCAGCACGTCCGGGATATACACCTGACTTACAAATGCCTGCGCCGACTTGGCCACCTCCAATAAGAAGTCTATGCGCTCCAGGTTCACGGTTGCGCCCGGTTCGTTCGGGTCGAGCGAGGTGGCCATGCCGCCGACCAGAAACGTCTGCAAATGGGGATTCTTGCCGCCCAGCACCGCGTGAATCCGGATAAACTGCTTCTGGAACTGGAGCGCCTCCAGGTAGTGCGCCACGGCCATCAGGTTTGCTTCGGGCGGAAGACGATAGGCGGGGTGACCCCAATATCCCGAGCCAAAAAGGCTCAACTGCCTGCTCGCCACCAAGGCGCTGACGCGGTCTTGGACGCCCTTGAAATACTTCGCGCTCGACAAGGGCCAGTCGGAGATGGATTGCGCCAACTGCGATGTCTTCGCCGGGTCAGCCTTCAAGGCCGACACCACATCCACCCAATCCAGCGCGTGCAGATGGTAGAAGTGCACCACGTGATCTTGAATCGTCTGCGTGGCCGCGATAATGTTGCGAATCAGGCGGGCATTGTCGGGAACTTCGATGCCCAGGGCGTCCTCCACCGCGCTGACCGAGGCGAGCGCGTGGACCATCGTGCACACGCCACAGATGCGCTGCGCCCAGATCCAGGCCTCCCGCGGATCCCTGCCGCGCAGGATCAGCTCAATTCCCCGGAACATCGTGCCCGAGCTCCACGCGTCGGTGATGACGCCGCCGTCGACCTGCGCTTCGATGCGAAGGTGCCCCTCAATACGCGTCACAGGATCGACCACAATCCGCGCCATACCGTCCTCCTTATGCTTCCCCAACCGCCATGCCGTGAGATCCGCCCCCGCACCCCGGCATCAATGGCAGACGCCGGTAAGAGCGTGACTTCGTATCGAAAGCGGCGCTACGCCGCCCGGTCGTCTTCATCGGCAGCGGCGCGCTCCGGCGGCGCAGGCGGGCTCTTGATGACAAAGTTGTCGATCAACACAAGGATTCCGAAGATCACGAACCCCCATGCCCCGCGGCTAAGGATACCGACGCCGATCGAGATCGACATGAAAGCGACAATCCGCAACGCTCGAGTTCCGTTCATATGCACTCCCTAAGCCATTCTGACTTCTGATTCCCGACTCCTCACTTCCGCTACCGCCATCACAGCGATCCTCCCGTATGGCAGGTGCTGCACCCCTGTTCCGCCCAGGTGTTGCCGATGTCGACCGGGTGATCGAAAGTCAGCCCCTTCGCCCCGGTGGCGAATTGCGGGCTCCCGGCTTTGCCCTGCCGCAGAATCGTATGGCAAGTGTCGCAATCGGAGCGAATCACGCTTCCGTCCACACTCTTATGCTGGCCGTCGTGACAGCGGAAACACCCTACGGAATAGAAGTGCGTGTCGTTGGTGGCATATGTGTCCCAGCGGACTTTCATCGACGGGAAGAAGTAATGGTCGTAAGTGTTCTGCACGTGCGCGATGGCGCCCTCCACCGCTTGCCGCTTGCCTGTGTATACCTGAGGGTAGCTCTTCCGATAATAACCGCGCAGGCTGCTGTCGATTCCCAGCATCGCCTGCTCCCGGTTGGCGTAACTCGCCGTAAGCGCCGCCACGCCCTGCTGCTTAATGAATGGAAGAGAGGCATCGATGCGGCCATCGGCAAGCGCCACATCCACGCTCCGGTCCGGTGGATGCAAGATGTGGCTCGGGCGGTTGTGACAATCCACGCAATCCATCGTGCGGATCTCACCGGCGGCCCGCGCGGTGGGTGGTTGCGCCTGGGAGGTGTAAACCTTCGCCGCGCCGGTAATCGGATCGACCGACCGAACCCACGTAATATTCTGCCTCTCGGCGTCGCTCGCCAGGTACTCGACCTTTCCCGCCACGTGCCAGTGAATTCCCATCCGCGACGCGTCCGCGGGCGCGCCGCCGCCGACCAAGACCAACATGTCGACCTCCCAGCGCGTATTCTGCTCATCGGCCAGGAAGTGCACCCGGTGCACCTCGCGCGCGCCGAAGAAATTGGCCGGCCAATGACACTGCTCGCAATTCACCCGTATGGGCCGCAACGCCGTTACCGGGACCGGAATCGGCCGCGGATAGTCGTCCTGCAGGGTCTCTAAAAGTTCCACCATGCCGCGGATCTTGGATGCGATGTATCCTGTGGCGCCCGGTCCCACATGACACTGCGCGCATGCCACGTGCGCATGCGGAGATGACTGGTAAGTCACGTACTCCGGAGTCATGGAGTGGCAAGTGGCGCCGCAGAATGGCACGGCGTCCGTGTAGAGATACGCCTGGCCGCTCCCATAAATCGCCGGCACGGCGAGAATCGCGGCTCCGATGGCGACGGCCAGAAGAGCCTTTCTCTCACTGGCCAGGTTGAGGTCCCATTTGGGATAGCGCGCGAACGCCAGCGGCTTGTGCATGCGCCACCGGATCCATTGCACGTACATCCCGATCAGCGCGACGGCGATGCCGGCGATAACGAATAGCGGCGGGACGAAGAAGATCACCAGGTCGCCGTAGGGTTCGGTGAGGGCGCCGCCGCCGATGGTGTGGTAGGCCGTCAATACGGCGAACACAAGTACGCCTACGGCGGCGATACCGGTTCCGGCATAACTGATCCAGTTGCGATAGAGCGCCACCGGGCCGGGACCGGGGCGCGGCTTGGGCGTCTTTCCCGCACGCTCCTCATCCGGCGTGCCGCGCGGCAGCAACTGGTAGCGTTTGGCGAACCGCCGGGCCTCCGGGATCGCTGCGATCTCATGCCGCAGTTCACCGGCGGGCACGAACTTCCATCCGGAAAAGATGCTGTCCAGCAGTCCGTTTTCTTCCTTGATCGAAATGAGAACCGAAAGATAGACGTGGAAGATGATGAACGCGAAGAACACAAACATCAGAAAGTAGTGAATGAGGCGAAGATACCCGGGGTCGATGAGCAGCGGCAGCCAACCGATAAATTGGTGCAGGACCGGGTTGCCCAGCACCTGGCTGAATAGAAACAGCCCGGTCAGCATCTCGACCAGGATCAGCAGGTAAATGATGACGTAACTCAGTGCGGCCAGGGGATTGTGGCCCACCCGGGGACCGGGATCGAATTTCATGAACAGGTAGAACTCGAGCATCGATCCCATGCCCCGCCATTGCTCGCGGTGGATGGGGACGTAAGCGAACCACCTCGACCAGAAATTACCTTTGAAAAACCAGTAAACCCGAAACGCAAACGCCGCGATCAGCACGAATCCCGAGACCACGTGCACGAACCGCATTTTGGCCATCAGGAAGGGCGCCCGGCCCGCGGGAACCAGAAACGGGCGGTGCATATACAGGCCGGTGAACGAAAGCGAGATGAACGCAAAGAAGATCAGCCAGTGTACGATGCGAACCGGCTTCTCCCAGACATACGTACGGACCAGCCCCGCTTTCGGAAGCCGGGCCAGGGCCGATGCTGGCTTACTGGTTCTAGGCATGTGGCGCACGCTTCAGCGTGCCGCTGCCGGCTTCAGCCGGCAGTTCCGCGCCGGCGCGTAGCTCTGGGGCGCACACGGCGAACTCAAGTTCGCCGCGGCACGCTAAAGCGTGCGCCACAGGGCGGCCAACTATCATGGTTTCTCCGGCGGCCCTTCGCGCTCCACCAGGCCGCCTTTCCGGGCGATCTCGGTCGGACCGCCCCTCGGCTCTTCACCTTTGGGGCGCATCTGCTCCCGCGCCACGCTGGCGATTCCGTGCAAGCCCAGAGCCGCCGCCACGCCGCCGGTCAACACCAGGCCGAGTGTCCCGGCATCCACGTCCACACCGAATCCCGGCACCGATGGCAGCCGCTTGTAAAAGGGCGACTTGGTATCCCAAAAGCGATGCGAAGCGCAGGCGATGCATCCGTGGCCCGCTTTTACCGGCCAACTGGTCCCATCGTTCCAGCGCACGGTCGGGCAGTTATAAGTCGCTTCCGGCCCCTTGCATCCCATCTTGTAAAGACAGTGGCCCTTCCGGTGGCCTTCGTCGCCCCACTCCTCTACAAATCGCCCCGCATCGTAGTGGGCGCGGCGCTCGCACTGGTCGTGGATAATGTTGCCGTAAGCAAACAGCGGGCGGTTATACTGATCGAGGGCGGGCATCTCGTGGAACGTCAAATAGTGAACCAGGACTGCCGCGGTGTTGGCCGGATTGTGCGGGCAGCCGCCTAAATTGATAACCTGCACGCCGGGGACGGCCTCCTGCAACCCCACGGCGCCAGTGGGATTCGGGTTCGATCGAACCAGGCCTCCATCCCAAGCGCAGGCGCCGACCGCAATGTTGGTTGCCGAATTGGTGCAAACGCGCTTTGCAATTTCGAGAGCGGTCCGGCCGCCAATCGTGCAGTACACGCCACCGTCCGCCGTGGGGATGGCGCCTTCCACCACGGCGATGTATTCGCCCTTGTGCTCCCGAACCACCCGTTCGAGCGCATCTTCGGCCTGTTTGCCCGCGCCCGCCATGATCAACTCGTGGTATTCCCAGGAGAGCAGATCCAGCACGAATTCAGTGACGGTCGGGTTGCTCGTGCGCAGCATCGATTCCGAGTTGCCCGCGCAATCTTGAAATTCGAGCCACACCAGGACCGGACGCTTCGTCTGGCTGAGCGCTTTTTCGACGGCCGACAGATACCGCGGCGGGAGCGCCAGCGTGGCGACCATCAACTTGCAAAACCTCGCAAACTCGCGGCGCGATACGCCGCGGGACCTCAACGCTTGAGGCAGTGGGTTGCGCAATGCTCCCATTTTTGCACCTCTCTCAAGAGATCGAAGGGAGCATACTAGCAGAGATCAATTGAGTTTTCAAGAGAAAAAACTAGAAAAACCTATATTCTTATGTTCCCGTACAGCCCTGCGCGAGCCACATGGGACCAAGGCTCGACCTGGCATAGTGTGCCAAAGAACACCGCCAGCCCCAGGATCGTGCAATATAGAACACCCTCCGCCATTGAGAGTGTATAAAATCGACCATCCGCGGGGGACGACGCGGAGGACGATTAGTGAGACGTGGGCGTTGGGAATGTTGCGCAAACGTCGCAGCCGGATAGCCGGCCAGCAGGTGCTTGCAATAAAATGTGGAGAAGTTTATCTGGAAGTTGAACACTAAAGGGTTGTAAAATCGTTTTCATTGGATACAATAAGGTCTAAGGTTCGTTCAGCCTTGACGACCGGCAGGGCGGGTTGCTTCCCGTTCGGGCGACTGCGCGCGGCATTTTAGGCTGTTCGCTTTTGGAGGCAGTATGCAGGCATCTTCTTCGATTTCAGGAATTTTGCGAATCTTTCTGGTTTTGTTGCTCGTGGCCGGATCGGTGGCTTTGGTCGGCTCGAACAAGTCGGTCTATTCCCCCCGCGACAAGGCTTACTGGGCGGATAAGGCCCTGGTTGACTTCGTGAACCCCGGCTTGAACATCACCATCAACTCGGCCTCGATCAGCAGCGCAGGCGTCATCAGCGTGACGTATACGCTCACCGATCCCAAGGGGCTGCCTTTGGATGCATCCGGCGCGACCACTCCGGGCCCCATCTCGCTGGCATACGTCGCTGCCTACATCCCCAAGGGCCAGGAACAATATGTGGCCTACACAACCGCGTCGGCGACCGGCACGGCGCTGGGCACCATCACCCGCCCGGATTTCGAAGTATTCACTGCCCCGGCCACGCAGATCGGCCCGGGCCAATACACGTACACCTTCATCGCTAAGGCCCCCGCGGGATTCGACCCCACCGTAACCACTACGGTCGCGGTCGACGGCAACCGCGATCAAACGGCGTTCAACCTGGGCATTAGCTACGCCGGCGCCACCTTCAACTTCGTCCCTAATGGCTCGGCGGTTACCGTCACCCGCGATGTCATCCGCACCCAGAGTTGCAATGCCTGCCACTACGATTTGGCCTTCCACGGCGGCTATGCCCACGGCATGCCGATGTGCGTCATGTGCCACCAGCCGCAGAACGCCGATCCCACCACAGGCAATACGCTGGATCTCAAAGTGTTTGCGCATAAGCTCCACATGGGATCGCAGTTGCCCAGCGTCCTTGGGTACACGTCCGGTACGACAACCGTTCCGCCGGCTCCCTATGAAATTATCGGTTACATGAATTCCGTAAACAACTTCTCTACGGTCATCGATCCCGCCAATCCCCAGCGTTGCGAGGTTTGCCACAGCCAGACCACCGGTGCGGTGCAAGCCAAGGTCTTCATGACGGAACCGACCCGCGCAGCCTGCGGCGCCTGCCACGACGACGTCAACTTCGCCACCGGCGCCAACCACCCCGGCGGATTCCAGACGGACGACACCCAGTGCGCCAACTGCCACATCCCCAAAGGCGAGACGCCCTTTGATGCCTCCATCCTGGGAGCGCACGTGGTGGCCAACGACACGCCGGCCGCGTATCCGCCGAACCCGGATACGCTCATCTCGAGCGTCGTCGTAACCATCACGGGTGTGACCAATGCCTTAGCCGGGCAGAAACCCGTGGTCGCCTTCACCGTCAAAGATATAAATGGCAACCCACTAGCCCTGTCCAGTCTGGAGGATCTCGACTTCACCATGGCCGGCCCGACTACCGATTACGGGCTGCCAACCAGCTTCGGCAGCGGTGTCACCACGCCCGGCTACGACACAGAGGATGGCACCCAGGGAACCTGCAACGCGAGCGGCAGTTGCACCTACACCTTCCTGAACGCGGTTCCCGCGACGGCCACCGGAAGCTACGCCATCGGCGTGGAATCGGAGCGAGTGGAGAACATTCTGGCTGGCACCAACGCGGCCCAGAGTGTTGAAAGCGGAACCCCGAACCAGGTCTTCTACTTCTCCGTCGATGGCTCACCGGTAGCGCCCCGCCGCACCGTGGTGGCCGAAACCAACTGCAATCAATGCCACGTGCATCTCACTCTGCACGGAAACCGGCGGAATGAGCCCGAATACTGCGTGTTCTGCCACAATCCGTCGAACACCGATGCCAGCACGCGCGCCACCGCTACGGTCAAGTCGTACCAGACCCAGCCGCCGCAGGGCATCAACTTCAGTTTGTTGGTTCACCGCCTTCACGATGGCGTGAATGCCGCGACCAACCCAGGCGGGCCGCCCAAGAACCCCTACATCGTCGTCGGCCATGGCGGAAGCATTGACAACTTCTCCGGCGTGCTCTTCCCGGTCATGAGCCCGGCGGGAGACGCCACCTATATGCAGGACTGCCAGATCTGCCACACCCAGGTCAATGGTACGAACACTGAGGAGATCCTGCCGATCGGCCTGAATCCGGTGCAAGATCCCCAGGGCTGGATTCAGGGCGCGACCAATAATCCGGTGCAGCCCGCTTCGGCGGCTTGCAGCGGGTGTCACGTTTCGAAGGGCGAATCGGCCCACTTCCTGGCTAATACCGATGCGTTGGGAGAGAGCTGTAACGTATGCCATGCCGCTGGCGCGCAGTTCGCGGTTGACGCCGTGCATGCTCAGTAACCGCTTTGCCGCGCTAATCCTCCTTTGCTGGCCGGCGGGGGCACAGACCCCCGCCCCCGCCGCGCCAGCGCCTGCTCCGGCCACAGCGCCGGCCCCGTCGGGCTATGTCGGCTCGGAAGCCTGCCAGCCTTGCCACGAAGACATTTACAACGCCTTCCAAAAGAATCCCCACAAGCTGGTCGAGACGCAAAAACGGCGCGGCTGGGAAGCCAAGGCCTGCGAATCCTGCCACGGTCCCGGCGCCGCACACGCCGCATCGGCTGAAAAAGCGGCAATCGTGAACCCGGCCCGCCTGCCCGCCGCCGAGACTGATCGCGACTGCTTGAAGTGCCATCTGAATCAACCCACCCACATCGGCCGCATCCAAAGCAGCCACGTGAAAAACGAAGTCGCTTGCACCGCCTGCCATTCCATCCACCGCAACGGCCCCAACGGGCTGGTCCCCCGGAAAATGGCGGCGGTGAACGAGCTGTGCGCAAGCTGCCATACGGCGGTTTGGGCCGAGTTCCAGCGGCCCTATAAACACCGTCTGCCCGAAGGCGCCATGTCCTGCGTGGATTGCCACAACCCGCATGGCAGCATCCTCCATGCCTCCGCGCAGTCTT
>OCTA010005177.1_pt1 | contig 11314 bp, 6 predicted proteins | sample 1538991 | NCBI WGS metagenome assembly OCTA01 (sample SAMEA3539302, study PRJEB22396) | soil metagenome | biome: tundra; feature: field; material: soil | place: USA | collected 2010-05 | depth 0.15 m | reverse complement strand
TTGATCGCCCTTGCGATGACGCCCCATGGCGAGTGCCATGACCGTTGATCGCCCTGCGATGACGGCCCATGGCGAGTGCCATGACCGTTGATCGCCCTTGCGTTGACGCCCCATGGCGAGTGCCATGACCGTTGATCGCCCTGCGATGACGCCCCATGGCGAGTGCCATGACCGTTGATCGCCCTTGCGATGACGCCGCATGGCGAGTGCCATGACCGTTGATCGCCCTTGCGATGACGCCGGGCCGTCCGCTCCTCGGCTCCCAGACCGCGCGGCCGGCCCCCTGGACAGAACGCGCCGAGACCTTGGTAAGGGCCGTCGTCAGCCGATGGCTAGCGCCAGATCGCGACGCGGAGCACCCACAGCAGGACCCAGAACCCGAGCGGCCCGGCGACGCGGACCCAGCCGGGCAGGCCGTTGCCCTCGCGGCGCAGGCGGGCCTCTTCCGTCGCGCGCGCGTCGGACCCTCCCGACCGGAACATGAACACGATGAGCAGGAGCGTGCCGACGATGAGCGCGGCGAGGCCGATGGCGGGCGCGGAGTCATCGCCCCGTGCGGTGGCCCGCGCGTCGTCCCACATCCAGGTGGCCCATAGTCCGCCGAAGATCGCGGCCAGGACGCGCGTGAGGAGCCACGGCGGCGAATCGAGCGTGGCGAAGAGCGCTTGCCCCCGGCGTCGCGCCGCCCGATCTTCATACTGGAGCGAACGGAGCTCGCGGTACGCGGCGGGCAGCAGGACTGCCTTTCCGCAATGCGCGCACGTCGCGTCTCTGGCGTCATCCGCGTCACCGTCGGACTGGCCGAGAGGAACGTCGGCGCCGCACGCGGGGCAGCGAAGCACTTCTACGGCGGGGGCCGGCACCCCACCAGACTATCCGACGTCGCTGGGCGCGGCTGCCGTGTCGGGATCGGGGGCACGAGGGTGCGCCGTTTCGGGACACTTTCCCCGGATCACCCGTCCACCGCGCTGGCATTCATTTTTTTATTTGCAGTGTGCAGAGATGACCGGAATCCTTCAGGATCGTTTCAAGGGGCCAGAATACTCGCGACTCAGCCATGCAATCGAGTTGTCGCGAGCGAGCGCCGGATGTTAAAGGCCCCCGCATGACGAACTCGATACGTCGCGCGGGGCTGGTCGTGGTGTGCGCTCTTGCCCCTGCATGTGGTAACGCCGCGGACGGAGCGTCGCAGGCCACTGGGGAGTCGGCCTCGGAGCTCGCGGTGACCGCCGCGGGGTCCATTCCCGCCGGGCTCCCGTCGCATCTCTCGGTGGGTCTCTTCGAAGGATCGGGCGGCAGCTGGATGAAGGCGAGCGGCGTCCCCTGGGACGTTCGTTATGCCTATTTCACCTACGGGTGGGCCAACAACTGGGGATACGGCGCTCACGACGGAAGCTGGGGATTGAACTACCTGAACGAGTCGTCGGCCGCAGGCTACGTGCCCGCCGTGCAGTACTACGTGGTGAACGGAGAGCCCGGCGGCGCCGAAGCGCAGTTCCTCGCCAAGACGCAGAACGCGACGACGATGGCCGAGTACTTCGGCGACTTCAAGCTCCTCATGCAGAACATCAAGACGTTCGGCAAGCCGGTCGTCGTTCTCATGGAGGCCGACGGATACGGGTTTCTGGAGCAGCAATCGAACGGCAACCCGAACACGTACGCCGCCGTCGCCGACAGCGGCTTGCCGGAGCTGTCGTCGCTTCCCAATACCGTTGCCGGCTGGGGCCTCGCGTTCTTGCAACTCCGCAAGGCGGTGGGCGCGACGAACGCCGTCGTGGGCATTCACGTCTCCGACTGGGCGGGCGGCGAAGACATCGGATACGGGTCCGTGACCGACGCGCTGCAGCCGCAGGTCGATGCGGTCTACAAGTTCCTGTCGCCCCTCGGCCTCGCGGCCAACTCAACGGGCGCGACCTACGATTTCCTCGTGGGCGACCCGCTCGATCGAGACTCTGACTACTACAAGGTCGTGGAGAATCAGAACCGCTGGTGGGACGCGAGCGACACCGCCTCGGTGAACAGCGAGAGCTTCAACCGCTACGGGTCGTGGCTGTCGCTCTGGAACGCCAAGGCGGGCAAGCGGTGGATTCTCTGGCAAATCCCCATAGGCAACTCGAATCAGCTCGACGTGTGCAACAGCGGGCAGGCCCGACAGGGATACAAGGACAATCGCGCGGAGTATTTCTTCGGGCCCGAGAGCGCGCAGCACCTGGCCGCCTGGGCGCAAGACGGCGTCGTCGGCTTGCTCTTCGGCGCCGGAGAGGGCTGCCAGAGCTCTTACCAGAACGACAATTACACCGACGGGCAGCCGTTCTTGAAGACTCACGTCGGCGCCTTCTACGCCGCCGGGGGTCTGCCGCTCACGAGCGGAGGGGGCACCGGAAGCAGCAGCGGAACGACGAGCAGCAGCGGAAGCGGCAGCGGAAGCAGCAGCGGCAGCGGCGGCACGACCCCCGAGTACGGGTTCGAGACGAGCACGCAGGGCTGGTCGGGAGATAGCGGCGTCTCGAAGGTCTCCGTCTCCGCGGCCCAGGAGTTCGCGGGAGGGCACTCGCTGGCCGTGACACTCAACGAGACGAACGCCGGAACGGCGACGGTCGCCGTGTCGTCTCCCGCGACCCCGGCCGGCGCGACGGTCACGTTTCATGTGTTCATCCCGTCGGGCACGACCGTGAGCGCCGTGCAGCCGTTCGCGGCGCAAGGAGCCCAGGGCAGCTGGGCGTGGACGGGGAACTGGCAGGCCACGTCGAGCCTCAAGACCGGCGCCTGGAACACCATCACGGTCGTTGTCCCGGCGAACGCGATCACTCCGCTCTATCAGCTCGGAGTGCAGATCCAGACGAGCGGGGCCTCGAAGAGCACCGTCTACATCGATTCGGTCGCGTGGTGACGGCGCGTGCCAGTTGACGGAGATCGTGCCCTGGCGCCCATCACGCGCGCGGGCTCGATCGGACCCTGACCGTCTCGATCGCGCCTTCAGGGCACCAGCAGCACCTTGCCGATGGCCTTCCGGTCGTGAAGGTGATGATGCGCGAGCGCCGCTTCGTCGAAGCGGAACGTCCGGTCCACGTGCGGCTTGATCTCGCCGGCCTGGTACATCGCGAGGAGCGCCGCGAACTGCGGCTTCAGGAGGTCGAGGCGGCCGAAGAGGTGCCCCATATTCGTGCCGCTCACGGTCTTGTTGTCTTCCATGAGCTTGAGGGGCGAGAACTTCTTCACCTTGAGCACCTGGGCTCCGGCGTGCAGCCAGCTCCGCGTCTTGCCCGAAGCCACCGCCGACAGGCCGAACGCGACCAGGCGCCCGCAGGGGCCGAGGAGGTCGTACCCCGTCGAGAACGACTTGCCGCCGACGGGATCGAGAACGAGGTCCACGCCCTTGTCGCCCACGATCGCGCGCACGGCCGCCGCGTAGTCGCCCGTCGACTCGAGGGGGTGCGCGACGCCCTGCGCCCGCAAGAAGGCGTGCTTGCCGGCCGACGCGAGGCCGATGATCGTGCACCCGCGCGTCTTCGCGAGCTGGATCGCGGCGAGGCCGACGCCGCCGGCGGCAGAGTGAATCAGAACGGTCGACCCGGGCCGCACGGTGCCCGTGAAGAGCATCATCGTGTAGGCGGTGAGGTAGACGACTGGGAGCGCCGCCGCTTCCTCGAACGTCATCGAGTCGGGTATGCGAAACACCTGCTCGCCGCTCACCACGAGCGTGTCCGTGTACCCGCCGAACCGGGGCATCGCCATCACGCGGTCACCCGGCGCGCAATCCGCGACGCCCGCTCCGACCTGGTCGACGGTTCCGGAGACCTCGTACCCGATGACGCACGGGAGCTTCGGCGCGTCGGGATAGAGACCCACGCGCGCCATCAGGTCGGCGAAGTTGATCCCGGCGGCGTGAACGCGAATCCGCACCTGTCCCGGCCCGACGTCCGGGTCTGGCGCCGTCCTCACTTCGAGCACTTCGGGAGCCCCCGGTCGCGTGATCCAGATCTGACGCATGGCCTGGGCGTATCCCGGCGCCCGCGTGCCGTCGACAGCGACCGTGGATCGCGCGCGGTCGGGTGGCCGAACCCGAAGTGAAAGCAAACTCCGAGCCGATCAGCGCTCGGGCTCCCGGTCGCGGTCGTCGTCGAGCCGTCCCCACCGCACGAGGGCGGCCATCGTGTGGGTATCGAGCACGGCCGACGTGCGCGCATGCGCCGCCGCCGGCCGGCGCGCGAGCGCGTCGACCGCGAACCGCTGGATCGCGTCGAGCGCGAGGGGCGACGTCGCTCTGACGTCGGCGATGCACGTCGGGTCGAGCGACAGATCGCAGACGCGGGTCTCGCGCTCGCGAATGCCCATGAGCACGTACGTGCCCCAGCGCACCGAGAACCGCGCGCCGCGCGTCGCGGCGAGGGGGCGCTCCTCGACGGCCGCCGTGCCCTGGGCGAGGGTCGCGAGGTCCACGCCCTGAAACGCCGTCGGCGGCGCGAGGCCGAGCGCGTCGAGCATCGTGCGCGCGAGATCGATCGGAGTGCTCGGCGCGTCGACGCGGCGCCCGCCGAGCGCGCTCGACGCCGGCCACCGGATGACGAGCGGCGTCGCGAGCAGCGGTTCGTCGAGCGACTCCGAGTCGCCGAACGGCACCGAGGGCGCCTCGCTCGCGGCGACGTCGCCCGTCACGATGACGGCCGTGTCTTCTTCGCAGCCCGCGCTTCGCAGCGACGCCATGAGGCGCCCGAGCGCTTGGTCGTGCGCGTCGACCGCGTGATCGTAGAGCGCCCACGCGCGCATGCGGTCGTCGTCCTTGAAGCGCCCGGGGTGCTTACGCACCTTCGCGAGCGCCTCCGCGGCCCGGCGCGGCTCGATGATGCCGAGGTACGCGTCGGGCGCCATCGCCTTCAGGTCCTCGGGCGCCGCGTCCCACGGAGGATGGCCCCCGCGCGCGTGCACCACGACGAAGAAGCGGTCGGCCTTGTGGGCTTCGATCCAGGCTCCCGCTTCGTCGAAGCCGATCGTGGCGGGGACGGTCTCGAGCGGATCGTGGGGGACGAAGGTGTCCCAGCCCCGGTCGAACCCGAAGGCGTCTCCTGTCGTCGGGTTGGCCGTGAACATCGCGGTCACGATCCCGCCTTGCCGGCACGCCTCTTCGACGGTGACGAGGCCGTCGGGCAGGCGTGCATCGGGATCGTCGAGCCCGTGCGCGCGGCCCGGGAGGCCCGTCAGCATCGACGCGACGACGGCGTTCGCGAGAGAGCCCGACGCGCGGTTCGCCGCGAACGTCGTTCCCTCGGCGGCCACGCGGGAGAGCTCGGGCGCCGCGTGCGGTCCGCCCCAGGGCGCGAGCGCCTTCGCGGACGTGCTCCCGAGGACCACGAGCAGGACGCTCCTCACCGCGGAGCCGGCGGGCGAGACGACCGTCGGCGTGGCCCCCGCCGCCACGACGCCAGCGCCGCCGAGGAGCACGCGTGTCCCCGGAGCGGCCTTGAGCACGGCGAGCTCGATCGACGCGAGGGCGCCGTCGCCCTCGAGACCCGTGACCGGCACCGACCATGGCGCCCACTCGGTGGCGTCGCCGTCGACGTGCGCGGTGCCGAGGACGACGGGCGTCCTGCGGTCGCGAACGAGGAGCGCCTCGACGTCCGCGTCGCCGCCGCCGGCAGTGGCGAGCGAGACGTCGAGCGTCGCGTTGGCGGGGATCCAGCCCGAGCAGTGCACGAAGCCGGGCGCACGAAGCGACACGCTGCGGAGCGAGCGCGCCCCGACCGTCGCGTCGATCGCCGCGTCGCCGCGCGTGGGGGCGGCGTAGGGCTCGCCGGGCTCGCCCGTGCCGACGTGCACCCAGTCGAGCTCGGCGAGGGCTTCGTCGGTCGTGCGCGCGCCCCCCACGAAGTGCAAGGTGAGCTCGTGTCCGCCGGGGCTCAACGTCAGCGGTCCGAGCGCGCGACCGAGCACGATCCGCGTCTCGCCCTTTCCGAGCGACCACGCGCTGACGGGCTTGCCGTCGATCGAGACGGCCACGGCGTGCGCGAGGAGCCCGCGCACGCGCGCTTCGACGTACGCGTCGTCTTCGGCGTCCTCGGTCGCCACGGCAGGCCAGTAGAAGCTGGTGGTGAGCACGCGCGATCGCGCTCGCAGCCACGTCGCCCCTTCGTGCTCGACGGTCTCGTCGTCCGCGCGGGCGAGGGAGCCGGGGTGCATCGATGCGCGCATCGACGGATCGCCGAAGTCGAGGAGCACGCCGCGGTGGCCGAGGGTGCAGGCGTCGAGGTCGTGCGCGATGTCGAGGACCACGCGATGGGACGCGGATGGCGGCGTCGCGGCGCCGCCCGTCCCTTCGTTCGCGGCGGTCTCCGCGGGGGGCATCGCCGCCGACGCTCCGTCCGGGTCGCGCCGGCGCGAGCAGCCCGCGCTAAGCGTCAGCGCAAGGGCGGCGACGATGGCGGGAACGAGCGCGAAATCCAGCGAGCGCGCCGCGACGACGGGCCTCACGGCAAAGGCGAGGATTTCACGTGAGTCGTTTTCCCGGCGCGCACTTCGATGACGTACTGCGCATTGTGGCCGTCTTGATCGACCCGCACCTGGTGATAGCCGGCGCGCAGCACGCTCGACGAGAGTGGCCCGCGCCCGGCGTCGGCCCCATCGACGCGAACGCGCGCATCGCTGGGCGCCGCGATCTCGAGCACGCCGTAGCCAGCGGGAACGCTGGTTCCGGGAGGGAGATCGGTGCTCGCGCCCGCGCTCGGCGTCGGGGCGCTGCCCGAAACGGCGCTCGCGCTCGGAGCGGTCCCCGGCGCGGCGCTCGCCCCGGCGCTCGGTGCCGCGGCCGCGCTCGCGCTCGGAGCCGCGCTCGCGACTGGAGTTCCGCTCGCGCCCGAAGGTGCGCCGGCGCTCGGACCCGGAGCCGCATTCGGACCTGCGCTCGGGCCCGCGCCTTGAGTCGCGGTCGGGACCGGCGGGGCCCTTCGCGTTTCGTTCCCGCGCTCCGCGAGCCGGAGCGCGCCGACGACCGCGCCGATCAGCAGCGCGAACGCGAAGAAGAGGAGACCCCAGCGCGACGATGACTTCGCCGTGCGGGGTTCGTCGGGGACCTCGTGCAGATCCTCCGGCGGAAGCGACACCGGGACGCGGATGGCCGACTTGCGGAGCGCGATCGGCTCCGACTCCAGCTCGGGCTCCGCTCGACCCGTGAGGCCCGGGGGGCCGTCGCTCGGCGCCTGTGGCGGCGGCTCCGCGACACGCGGCTCGTCGGGCTCCACGCGCTCACTCTCCGCCTCGACGGGCGGCGCCGCGAGAGCCGGCAACTCGCCATCGCCCGGCAGGTCGCCAGCGACGGCGGGGGCCACGGCGAACTCTTCGTTCGACGTCGCCGCAGGGACGATCGCGTCGGGCGGAATAGACGGGAGCGTCGGCTCGTCGGGCGAATCGGCGCCATGTTCTCCGATGGCAGGCGGATTCGACGATCGGGGCCGAAGCGCGCTCGGCTCGACGATGGGAGGCCGGTCGAGCCCCCCGTGCACGCTGGCCGGCGTGGGCGAACGGTCGCTGATCTCGCGCATGACGGCGTCTTCGAGAGACGACGGGGCGTCGCTGTCGTCATCGTCGTCGTTGACCACCTCGAGCGTGGGAGGGGGCGGCCGGTCGCTGTCCGACCCGGGCAGTCGCGGCGCCGACCAGCGCACTGGGGCCGCGCGGATTCCCGCAGCGGAGCCCGCGGAACGCGAGAGGTCGGGCGACGACGAGCGCGGGCGGGGCAGCTCGGGCGCGAAGGAGGGCGGAAGCCCGTGCGGCGGCTCCGAAGCGAACGACGTCTCGGGCTGCCGCGACGCCGAAGGAGCCAACGGAGCGGTCGGAGTGGACGGAGCCAGGGCTGCCAGCGGCGCCAACGGCGACGGAGGGGGCGGAGGCGCCGGCAAGTTCGCGCGCGACGGGGGCGGCGCCGACCGGTGCTGTGGCGACGACCGATCGCTGTCGCCCGGTGTACCCATGAGGACCGCGAGCGCCTCGGCGACCGCGGGGCCGAGAAGGTCGACGCCGCCGGTACCGAGCACGCTCTGAATCACGCAGCGCGCGGCCAGATCGGTGAGCACGTCCTCGACGAGGTTCGGCGCGAATTCTCCCGCGAGCAGGATCTGCCGGGGCGACGCGCCGCCCGCGAGGCGCTTGAGCAGCCCTCGCGCCGGGTCGGGCGTGGCGCGCAGGTACTCTTCGAGCACCTGCCCATCGACGACGATGCGCTCGACTTCTATCGTGTGGGCCCCGGTGGTCGCCGCCAGGGCGCCGCGCGCTGCCGCGAGCGGGCGGGCGAGCAACTCGAACAGCGTTCCCGTGAGCTCGCCGCGGATCGGCTCCTTGCTCGAAGCGACCACGAAGCGGCCCGCCCCGACGGCCAGGAGCATGGCGAGCGCACGCTCGCCGCTCTGGTAAGCACCGTCGCTGGCCGTGCGCGTCGCCTTTCGGGGGGCGCCGTCACGGATGTCGATCTCGTAGAGGAACGTCGCGTCGCGAACCGAGACGCGCGCGTCTCTCCGGATCGCGCAGACGAGCTCGAGGAGCAGGCGCGGCGAGAGGTCGTCGAGGCGACCCCGCACCTCGCCGTCGCCGCGGAGACGCATCTCGATGCGCGCTCGCGGTCGAAGCACCTCGCGAACGCGCGCGAGGACGGCGCGCGAATCGCTCTCTTTCCGCATGTAAGCGGCGGCGCTCGCGCCGAGCTCGCGGACGCGCTGCAGGAGGTCTTCTTTCCACGAGAGCAGCATCACAGGCGTGTCGCGGAGCGCGACGTCGCGCCGGAGCGCGCGGCAGAGCGCGAAGCCGTCGAGCCCCGGCATGAGGATGTCGCTCACGACGAGCTCTGGTTGCACGCGGAAGGCGAGGTCGCGCGCGGTCAGCCCGTCGAGCGCTTCGTACACTTCGCAGCCGGCCGTGCGGAGCAGATCGGAGATGAACCAGGTGACGCTCGGGTCATCGTCGGCCACCACCACGCGGCGGCCGTTGAGGCGCACGTCGGCCCCCGCGCCGCGGCCGCGCGCGGCCGATCGGTCCGACGCGGCCACGTCGTGATGCAGCCACGGCGCCAGCGCGATGGCGCCCTCGGGCGCGTCGCCGCCGAAGCGGATCGCGCCCTTGGTCCGCTGCGTGACGATCTCTTGCACGCGGGCGATGGCGCCCCAGAGCGCGCCGATGACTTCGCTGCCCTCCCCGAGGGGCACGCGAGATGCGCGGGCCGTGGCATCGACCCCGTCGAGGAGCGCGCCTTTGAGCTCCTGCGAGAGCCGCTCAGCGAGCTGCTCGAGCGTCGGCTCGCCAAGCGTCATGCGCACCGTGCGGCCTTCGCGTGCGTCGAGGATCTCATCGCAGACTTGCCGCACCACAGCGTGGTTGACCGGCTTCGTGAGCGTTCGTGCGACGCCCAGCGCGATAAACCGCGACTCTTCGTCGGGCGAGCGGAAGGTGCCCACCACGACGACCGGCACCGGCTCGGTCATCGGGTCGTCGAGCAGTGCCTCGACGAGCTCGGGCGCGCCGGGCTGATCCGCATCGACGAGGACCAGATCCGGCGCGTAAGCGCGAGCGAGCTGCAGCGCGCCAGGCGCGTCTTCGGTGCGCTCGCACTCGAAGGCGCGGACGCGGATGGCCCCCTCTTCGGTCAGCGCGTCGGCGAGCGACTCGCCGCCGACCACCAGCACCGAGATCGGCGCGAGGCCGGGCCCCTCGTTGGGCGTGCCGACGCGCTCTTCGGCGAGCTCCTCGGTTACCGTGGGAGCCGCTTCGCGAGGGGGCGCTTCGCCCCACGCCAGCGCCGGCAGGTCGTCGAGGACTTCCGCGACGAAGGCGACCTCGGTCTCGCGGAGCCCATTGGCCTGGGCGCCTCGATCGAGCACCGCGAGCACCTCCTGGAGAGCCCGCGCCATGGCTTCGAACCGGAGGAGCCGCGCGCCCGACCCGAGCGCGTGGAGGCGGCGACGGAGCTCGTCGCGCGCGACCTTGGACGACGGGTCTTCCTCGAGCGCGGTCAGCAGGTCGCGTGCGTCGTTCAGTTTGCGACCCAGCGACGCCACGAAATCAGCGCGCGCACCCCCAAGCCGACCCCCGGCAGTGTCCCTCGCCTCGGAAGCGCTGCTCGACATGGCCCTCCTCGGCCGTAGCACGACGCCCGCGCCAGAAGCCAGCCTTCGGACCGCTTGTTCGTCGGAGCTGGCCGGGACGGATCATTCCAGCCGGTGTCGGAGCGAAGCGCTTCGGTCCGTCGTTCGACTACGCTCGCCCTGCGCCTTACATCGGGAGCTACATTGCCCTCCACGTTGCCGCCGTCGCTACCGCCTCCCTTGCCGCCGCCGCATGCCCCGTCGCGGCCGCCGCCTCCGGCGCCGGCCGGGCCGTTGCGCCCGGGCCCGAGCCCCGATGGCGGGTCCCTCGTGCTCCGCTTCGGAACCGCGATCGGCCTGGCGGCGGCGGCGGCGCTGGCCTGCGCGCTCCCCGCCGCGATGCGCGTCGCCGCCGTGCTCGGCGCCGAAGGAACCGGGCGCGCCTGGACGGGGCTCGCGGCGTCGGCCCTCGTGCCGATGGTCGCGACGGTGCTGACCTTGCGGGGCGCCCGTGAAGGGCTTCGTGCTTTCGGCGGACCGGGCGCGGAGCTGCGGGCGTACGGTATGGCGCTGTGGGCCGTGTGGCTGGTCGTGGCGCTCGCGCTCTTCGGGAGCGTCCTTCGCGCAACCACCCATCAACACGCCCTCGCCGGGGTGACCTTCGCGTTCGGCGCGCTAGCCCTCGCGGTGGGCCTCGCCCTTGCGAGCGCGCGCGTCGTCGAGCTCCTTCGCGACGCGTCGCCGCGAGCGCGGCGCGGGGGGGCGCTCGGTCTCGTCTTCGTCACGCTGTGCGTACTGGGCTGGATCGGCGTCCGCTTTCTGCGAGCCGCCACGCACGACCCGGCATCGGCCGCCGCGGCGGGCACGATCGTCGACATCCTCGCCTTCGGCCTGGCCGCTGTATTCGCGTCGCGCCGCACGCTCGCGTCGCGGCGGACGCTCTCCGTCGTGGGGCCGCCCGTCGCCGTGGCCATCGCGGCGCTCGGGTTTTCGGCGCTTCGCGACTCGCCGCTCCGCGCCACGATCGACGAGCGCGCCCCGGCGTTTGCCGCCGTGGTCGACGCTGTGCCCGAGCCGTGACGCTGGACGAGTGGCCACGACGTTGTAAGGAAAGGGCCGGAATGCGGCGTGTGACCTTCGCCCTCGCCGTGCTGTGCGTCGTCGTCGCCGGCGGGACCGCGCTGGCGTCCGCGCCGGGGCCCTCGCCCTCGCCCTCGCCCTCGCCCTCGCCCTCGCCCTCGCCCTCGCCCTCG
>OCTA010005176.1_pt1 | contig 11315 bp, 12 predicted proteins | sample 1538991 | NCBI WGS metagenome assembly OCTA01 (sample SAMEA3539302, study PRJEB22396) | soil metagenome | biome: tundra; feature: field; material: soil | place: USA | collected 2010-05 | depth 0.15 m | reverse complement strand
GCACCGGCAAGACGCTGCTGGCGCGGGCGATCGCGGGCGAAGGCAACGTGCCGTTCTTCTCGATCTCGGGTTCGGACTTCGTCGAGATGTTCGTGGGCGTAGGCGCGAGCCGCGTGCGCGACCTGTTCGAGCAGGGCAAGAAAAACGCGCCGTGCATCATCTTCATCGATGAGATCGACGCCGTGGGCCGGCACCGCGGCGCGGGACTCGGGGGCGGGCACGACGAGCGCGAGCAGACACTGAACCAGTTGCTGGTGGAGATGGACGGCTTCGAATCGAACGAAGGCGTGATTCTGGTGGCGGCGACGAACCGGCCGGACGTGCTGGATCCGGCGCTGCTACGGCCGGGCCGATTCGACCGCCGGGTGGTGGTGAGCCTGCCGGACGTGCGGGGCCGTGAGCAGATCCTGAAGGTCCACACGCGGAAGATCCCGCTGGCCGACGACGTCGACCTGTCGATCATCGGCCGCGGAACGCCGGGATTCGCCGGCGCGGACCTGGCCAACCTGGTGAACGAATCGGCGCTGCTGGCGGCGCGGCAGAACCGCAAAGTGGTCACGATGTCGGACTTCGAGGTGGCCAAGGACAAGGTGCTGATGGGCGCCGAGCGGCGGTCGATGATCCTGACCGAGGAAGACAAAAAGATCACCGCGTTCCACGAGGCGGGGCACGCGCTGGTGGCGGCGCTGCTGCCGGAGTCGGACCCGCTGCACAAGGTCAGCATCATCCCGCGCGGGCGGGCGCTGGGCGTGACGATGCAGTTGCCGGAAGGCGACGTGCTGAACCGGACCCAGAAGCAGTTGAATGCGCGGCTGTGCGTGCTGATGGGCGGACGCATCAGCGAGATGCGGTACACGAACCAGCTTTCCACCGGAGCGCGCAACGACATCGAGCAGGCGACGGAAGTGGCGCGGGCGATGGTGTGCGACTACGGCATGAGCGAACTGGGGCCGATGAGTTACGGCAAGAAAGACGAGCAGATTTTTCTGGGCCGCGAAATCGCGCAGCACCGGGATTATTCCGAGGCGACGGCGATCAAGATCGACGAAGCCGTGCGCGCGGTGGTCGAGCGCGCTTATGTGCAGGCGGAGCAGTTGATCGGGGAATACGCCTGGGCGCTGGACAAGATTGCGGAGGCGCTGCTGGAGCGCGAGACGATGGACGGCGAGGAGATCCACGCGATCATCGAACGGCGCGAAGCGCATCGCGGCCCCGAATCGGGGTCGGCCGTGGTCGCGGACGAGGAGCAGGCGGTGATCGAACCCGAGCAGGACCAGCGGCGGCGGGGCCGCGGATTCATCGAAGGGGAGAGTCCTGCGCCGGCGTGAGCATTCCCCGCTTTCAGCTATATCTCTTTGACATCGACGGGACCCTGCTGGACTCGGCCGAGGATATTTGCGGCGCCGTGCGGCAGACGCTGGCGGATGGCGGCGCGCGGGGGCTGACGGAAAGCTACCTGCGCTCATTTATCGGCTACCACCTGTGCGATCTTTTCGGCGAAGTGTTTCCCGGGATCAGCGAGGAGCGGAGCGCGGAGCTGCTGGCGACGTACCGCGCCATTTATCTGCGGCGCGGGCACGCGGCGACGCGGGTTTACGATGGGGTGCCGCGGATGCTCGAGAGTCTGGGCGGCTTGAAGTCGACGGCGACGACGAAAGGCAGCGAGACGGCGCGGAACGTTCTGGCGCAATTCGGTCTGGCTGCTCATTTCGACCATGTGCAGGGGACGGACGGATTTCCCTCGAAGCCCGAGCCGGACGTGATTCTGCGATCGCTCGACAAGTTCGGCGTGCGAGCGGAGGAGTGCCTGCTGATCGGCGATACGGTGCCGGACATGGAGGCGGGGCGGCGCGCCGGCGTGAGGACGTGCGGTGTGAGTTGGGGCTATGGCGACGTGGCGGCGATGCGCACGCGCGAACCGGATTTCTGGATCTCGAATCCGCTCGAACTCGCTTCGTGAGCGGAGACCGAGTTGCTATGATGGGCGAGCGGAGATAATCCAATGCCCGTGGTCAACCGACGCGACATGTTGCGAGCGCTGAGCATGGCGGTGCCGTCTTTTGCGCTAGGAGAGAGCGGCAAGCCGCTGCGCATCTCGCTGGCGGAGTGGTCGGTGCACCGCGCCATCATGGGCCTGAAGATGACCAATCTCGATTTCCCGCGCTACGCGCGCGAGCTGGGCATCGAGGGACTGGAGTTCGTCAACGGATTGTGGGGCGCGCCGACGCAGGGCTACCTGGCGCGTCTGAAAACGGCGATGAAGCAGACCGGGACGCGGTGCGTGCTGATCATGTGCGACGACGAGGGGCAGATGGGGCACTCCTCGAAAGAGATCCGGCGCAAGAGCGTCGACAACCATAAGAAATGGGTCGACTACAGCGCCGAACTGGGTGGGCACTCGATCCGCACGAACATGCATTCCGATATCACGCCGAAGACGCCCGGCGAGAGGGATACGGTGCTCGACTGCTGCGCCGACAGCTTCGCGGCGCTGGCCGATTACGCCAAAGGGGCGGGCCTGAACGTGCTCATCGAGAACCACTGGGGGCTCTCGTCGGACCCCGACGCGATCGTCGCGTTGATGAAGAAAGTGAATAAGCCGAACTTCGGCACGCTGCCGGATTTCGGCAACTTTCCGAAGGAAGTGGAGCGCTACGAGGCGGTGAAAAAGATGATGCCGTACGCCAAGGGCGTGAGCTTCAAGTGCTACGACTTCGGGGCCGACGGCAAGGAGACGACGATCGACATGGATCGGCTGATGAAGATCGTCCAGGACGCCGGCTACCGCGGATCCGTGGGCATCGAATACGAGGGCAACCGGCTGAGCGAACTGGAAGGCGTGAAGGCCGGCAAGCGGTTTCTCGATCAATACGCGGCGTAGGCGCCACCCGTCTCAACCCGCATTCATCGCGCGCAGCGTGTCCAGGTCCAGGCGGCCCGTGTAGATGGCCATGCCGAGCGCGGCGTGGATGTCGAGCGCCACCAGTGCGCGGATTTCCTCGATGGTCGTGATGCCGCCGGCGGCGGTCAATTCCTTCGTCGTGGCCGCGCGCAGGCGGCGGAACCAGTCCAGGTCGGTGCCCTGCAGCAGGCCCTCTTTATCGACGTACGTGCAGAGGAAGCCGGAACAATAAGGTGCGAGTTCGTTTAGAACATATTCGGCGCCGATCGTAAGCGATTCGGTCCAGCCTTTCACGACAATGCGTCCATCCCGGGAGTCGAGCGCGACCAGCACCCGCGCGGGATCCGCGGCGGACGCGATGGCGCCCAACAGCGCGTGATTCACGCCGTCGCGGGTGAACGCGGCGGTGCCCACGATCACTTTTTCCGCGCCACAGTCGATCAATGCCCGCGCGCGTTCGGGCGTGCGAATACCGCCGCCGGCGCGAATGCGGGCGCGCGATGCCAGGAGCTCGACGATGGCATTGTTCTCGCCGCGGCCCAGCGCGGCGTCGAGGTCGATCACCTGGATCACCGGGAAACCGCGGAAGCGCGCCAGCATTTCCAACGGCGGCGCGGCTTCGAGCGCCTTGTCGCGGCCCTGGACGAGCTGCACGACTTTTCCATCCATCAGGTCGATGCAGGGGATGATCATGCGGCGGCTCCGCGCGAGCTGCTCACGCCATCCTCCGGACGGGGATGCCGGCCTGCTCCAGCGTCTGTTTCAACTGCTCCACGGTGTAAGTGCCGTAGTGGAAAATGGACGCCGCGAGGGCGGCATCGGCCTCGCCTTCGGTCAGGACCTGGATGAAGTGCTCGGGCTTGCCGGCGCCGCCGGAGGCGATGATGGGAATGCGGGTGGCGCGCGAGACGGCGCGCGTCAAGGCACAGTCGAAGCCGTCCTGCACGCCATCGGTATTCATCGAAGTCAGCAGGATCTCGCCCGCTCCGAGCGCTTCGCCGCGCGCGGCCCACGCGACCGCGTCGATGCCTTCGTCGACGCGCCCGCCCCGCGTGAAAACATTCCAGCGGCCGGGGCCGGCGCGGCGCGCGTCGATAGCCAGGACCACGGCCTGCGCGCCGAATTCGTTGCTCAATTCGGTGATCAACTCGGGGCGATGGACGGCGGAGGTGTTGACGCTGATCTTGTCCGCGCCGGAGTGGATGATGCGGCGCGCGTCCTCGACGCCGCGGATGCCGCCGCCGACGGTGAGCGGGATGAAGACTTCGCGCGCGGTGCGATCCACGACGTCCACCATGGTGTCGCGGCCGTCGCTGGAGGCGGTGATGTCGAGGAACACGAGTTCGTCGGCGCCCTGTTCGTTGTAGCGCGCGGCGAGCTCGACGGGATCGCCCGCGTCGCGCAGACCGACGAAGTTGACGCCTTTGACGACGCGGCCGCCGGTGACGTCGAGGCAGGGAATGATACGTTTGGCGAGCACAGTTCAGATCCTCACAAAGTTCCCGATGATCTGCAGTCCCAGAGGCCCCGATTTCTCGGGATGGAACTGGACGCCGAAGAGGTTCGCCGACTCGAGGACCGCGGTGTAGGCGACGCCGGTGTACTCGCACGTGGCGGCGGTGGCCTGCGTGCGGGGGCAATAAAAGCTATGCGCGAAATAGACGTAAGGCTTCGCTGCGAGGCCGCTCAGCAGGCGCGACGGGGCGACGGGCACGATCTCGTTCCAACCCATGTGCGGCACGCGCGCGGTCAGCGGGAACCTTTCGACGCAGCCGGCAAATAGAGCCAGACCGCGCTCCCCGGGCGCCTCCGCGCTGGTCTCGAACAGGGCCTGCAGCCCGAGGCAGATGCCGAGGAAGGGCACGCCGCAGCGGGCCTTTTCGACGAGCGCCGCGCGCAGCCCCAGCTCATCCAGGGCGCGCATCATCTGTCCGAAATGTCCGACGCCCGGCAGGATGATTTTCTCCGCTGCGCGCACCTGCGTTGGGTCTCGCGTGATGCGATACGCCGCGCCGGTCCGGGCCAGTGTGTTCTCGACCGAACGCAGATTGCCGGCGCCGTAATCGACGATCGTGATCATAGCAGGCCCTTGGTGCTCGGCAACTGGTTCTTCAACCGTGCGTCCTTCGAACAGGCGTAGCGCATGGCGCGCGCGAAGCACTTGAAGATCGCCTCCACCTTGTGGTGATTCGAGCGTCCGCTGAGGATTCTGGCATGCAGGTTGGCGCCGGCATGCGTCACGAAGCCGTGGAAGAAATCCTCCAACAATTCGCTCTGCAGATCGCCCACTAACCGTGTTTTCACTTTGTCCTGATAGACCAGGTAGGGCCGACCGCCGAGGTCGACCGCGACCACGGCCAGCGCCTCGTCCATCGGCACGACGAAGTAGCCGGCGCGGTTGATGCCGACGCGGTCGCCGAGCGCTTTAGCGAAGAGCTGTCCGAGCACGATGCCGACATCTTCGACCGTGTGATGCTGGTCCACATCGAGGTCGCCATGCGCGTGCAGCGTGAGGTCGAAGGCGCCGTGCTTAGCGAAAAGTTCCAGCATGTGGTCGAGAAAGCGCACGCCGGTGGAGATTTCGTAGCGGCCCTTTCCCTCAATCTTCAGAGAGCCGCGGATCTGCGTCTCGCGGGTTATTCGTTCGATCGTGGCGCTGCGCATTGGGCCAAGGCTCCTTCTATCTGATTGACATCGTCGAGCACGGCCACGGCGCCCTCGGCGCGCAGCAGCGCGGCCAGCTCCGCATGGAGTGGGTTGGAAGGCGCGGCGATGCCGATGAAAGGCACGCCGGCGGCGCGCGAGCAGCGTGCATCGTCCACGGTGTCGCCGACGTAGATCATCTCCCGGCAATGGGTGCGATCGCGAATCAACACGAGACCTTCGGGCGCCGGTTTGCCGTCCCGCACATCCTCGGCCGCGATGATCGGCGAGAAATGAACGTCCGGCGCATAGCGTCGCAGCGTGATCGCGGCCTCGCGCTGCAAACGGCCTGTGAAAATGGCCAAACTGAAGCGCGCCGCCAACGTATCGAGCAAGCCCGGCTGCGGCAGCCAGACCTCGCGCGCGATCAGGCCATCGTCGCCCCGCGGTCCGAAGAAGATCGCGCAGAAGTGCTCGACGACCATGTCGTAGGGGACCTCCACGCCGAAGTCGCGGCAGAGCTGTTGCGCGAGTAGCCAATCGTTGTTGAAGCCGCCGCGGTTTTTATACTCCTGAATGCGCTCGCGCCCAACCGTCTTCCCGGTGAAGTGGCGCACGGTCTGCACCACCGCTTCGCGATAGCTTTCAGAGACCTCCGCGAGCACGCCGTCCATGTCGAAGACGAGATACGGAAGACTCATGAGCGCGCCCCGCTCCACACTTCGTCGAAAGCCGCGAAAAAGCGCTCGACCTGATCCGGCGTTCCGGCCGTGACCCGTACGCAGCCGGCGATTTCGTAGCTTCTGTCGCGCACCAGAACGCCGCGGTCGCGTAGCGCGTCGCGGATGAAAATGGATTTCTCACCGGCTCGAAATAAAACGAAATTGCCGTGGCTCGCGTAGTAACCGATGCCGCGTTTTTCGAAGCCAGCGCAAAGCAGGTCGCGCGCGGCCAGGGCCTGGCGCACGAAATTTTCGACATAAGCGCCGTCGTGCACCGCGGCGCGGGCCGCGATCGCCGCCAGGATGTTCACGCTGTAAGGCGACTGTGCTTTGCGCAGGTATTGCACGTTCTCAGTTTGGGAAAAAAGGCAGCCGATCCGCAGGCCGGCGAGGCCATAGGCCTTGGAGAATGTTCGGCTGACGAAGAGGTTCTGATAGCGCGCGACGAGCGGCAGCGCCGTCACGCCGCAGAACTCGTAGTAGGCTTCGTCGATCAGCACGGCCGAGTGCGGCGCGCGCCGGAGGAGCGTTTCGATGGCTTCGATTCCTAGCCCCGTGCCAGTCGGATTATTCGGGTTGGCGAGGAGGATCGCGCGTGTCGCAGGTGAGATACGCGCGAGAAGTTCCTCCAAAGGGAACGCGAGATCCTCGGGCAGGTACGGAAGGTTGATCACGCGCGCTCCCGCCACTTCGGCGTAGAAGCGGTACATCGCATACGACGGCTGGAGGACGATCACTTCCTGGTTGTCGTCGACGAATGTGTTGACCAGCACCTGGATCGCCTCGTCCGTGCCGTTGGTCAGCAGGAACTGCTGCTCGGGCACGCCGTAGAAGTGCGACAGGGCAACGCGCGTAGCTTCATATTCGGGATAAATGGACAGGCGCTCCGCGCTGAGAGCCGCGGTGATCGCCTGCACGACGGCCGGCGAACAGCCGACCGTATTCTCGTTGAAGTCGAGGCGCAGCTTGCCCTCGCGACCGGCGGTTGGCGGCGAGTACGGCGCCATGTGGACGACCGCTTCGCGTGGCCTCAGCAGCGCGTCAGCCACGACGCACCTCCACGGAGTGCGCGTGGGCTTCGAGCCCTTCGGCGCGGGCCAGCGTCGTGATCGCAGGCGCAAGCCTCTCGAGCGCCTTGGGGCTCAGCTGCTGGACTGAGATGAGCTTCACGTAGTCGGCCGCGCTCAGTCCTCCGCGCAGGCGCGCCGCGCCGGAAGTGGGCAGGACATGGTTCGGTCCCGAGGCGTAGTCGCCCGCGGCCTCCGGGCTCGACGGACCCAGGAAGACGCTGCCGGCGTGGCGGATTCCGCCGAGAAGTTTGGCGTCGTGCAGGCTGAGATGTTCCGGCGCGAAACGGTTGGAGAGCTCGACGGCCTCTTCATCGGAGCGCACGAGAATGATGGCGCTGTTGCGGTCGATGGCCGCGCGCGCGATGGGCGCCGTGGCGAGCGATGCCAACTGTGTTTCGATCTCCGCTGCGACGGCCGCGGCCAGCGAGCGGGAACGCGTCAGCAGGATCGCCGAAGCCGCGGTGTCGTGCTCGGCCTGAGCCAGCATATCGGCGGCGAGCCAGCGCGGATCGCCCTCGGAGGCGATGATCAGAATCTCGGTGGGCCCGGCGACGAAGTCGATGCCGACCTCGCCGGCCAGCAGCTTTTTCGCGGCGGCCACGTAGATGTTGCCGGGACCGACGATGCGGTCGGCCCGCGGGACGGTTTTCGTGCCGAAGGCGAAAGCGGCGATGGCCTGCGCGCCGCCCATTTCAAATACGCGCGTGACTTTCAGCAGTGAAGCGACGCCCAGAATCTCGTCCACCGCGCGCGGCGTGGCCAGCATGATATTCGCAACGCCGGCCACCTGCGCGGGCACGACGGTCATGATCGCGGTCGAGGGCAGCGGGTAGCGGCCCGCCGGAATGTAAGCCGCGACGCTTTCCAGCGGCCGCACGATCTGCGATAGCTTCAGGCCCGGCGCGGGCTCGATCTTCTTGGCCGCGGGCAACTGCAGCCGGGCGAAGGCGCGGACGTTTTTGACCGACGTCTGTACGGCGCGCCGGAACTGCGGCGACAGACGCGCGGCCGCGGCGTCCAACTCCGCTGGCGGGACGGCGACGCCTTTTCGCGTCAGCCCGTCGAACCGTCGCGCGTATTCGAGCAGTGCCCGGTCGCCGCGTTTGCGGACATCTTCGATAATCGGGCGCACGATCTCCTCGGCCGCGCTCATACGGGCCGCGCGGCGGCGCAACAGGCCGGCGGCAGCGGTGCTTTCCACAATGCGTATCATCGATTAAGCCTCACGGCGATTGGGCCTCACAGCACGATCTTGTTCAGCGGGTATTCGACGATGCCCTGCGCGCCCGCTTCCTTCAGGCGCGGGATGATGTTGCGCACGGTGGCTTCATCGAGAATCGTGTTGACCGCGAGCCACTCGCCATCGCTTAACGGCGAGATCGTCGGATTCTTCAATGCCGGGAGCACGCCCAGCACCTTCGCGAGGTCGTTCTTGTTAACGTTCAGCATTAGTCCCACCTTGCCCAGCGCGTTGATAGCGCCGTCGAGCAGCATCCGGATATCTTCGATTTTGCGCCGCTTCCAGTCGTCGCCCCAGGCGCCGCGGTTGGCGATGAACTGCGTGTTCGACTCCATCACGGTGTCGATGATGCGCAGCTTGTTGGCGCGCAGCGACGAGCCGGTTTCGGTGACTTCGACGATCGCGTCGGCCAGCACCGGCGGCTTCACTTCCGTCGCGCCCCAGGAAAACTCGACCTTCGCCGTGACGCCGAATTTCGCCAGGTAGCGCTTCGTCGCGCCGACCAGCTCCGTCGCGATGACCTTGTCTTGCAGGTCGGCCACGCTTTGGAACGCCGACGCCTCGGGCACGGCCAGCACCCAGCGCACCTTGCCGAAACTCTGCTTGGCATAGATCAGGTCGGCCACGGTGACCACGTCGGCGTCGTTCTCGACCACCCAGTCGTAACCGGTCAGACCGGCGTCGAGAACGCCGTCCTCGACGTAGCGCGCCATCTCCTGCGCGCGGATCAGCATGCACTCGATTTCGGGGTCGTCGACGGCCGGGAAGTAGCTGCGGCTCGAAACCTGGATGTTGAACCCGGCGCGCCGGAACAGATCGACCGTCGCGTTCTCGAGACTGCCCTTCGGAATGCCCAGCTTGAGTATCATGCTTTGCCTCCGTACACGCTTTTCGGATCATATGTCTGCGCCTCGCTGACCTTCCACTCGCCGCCCTCGAGTGTGCGGAAGAAGCAGCTCGCGTAGCCTTCGTGGCACACGCCGGGGCCGATCGCTTCCACCTGCACCAGCACGCAGTCCTGGTCGCAATCGGTCTGGATCGACTTCACGGCCAGCCGGTGTCCGGAGCTCTCGCCCTTCATCCACAGCTTGTCGCGTGAGCGCGAGTAGAAGACCGCGTAGCCGGTTTCCACAGTCCGAGCAAACGCCTCGTCGTTCATGAATCCGACCATTAGCACGCGCCCGCTGCGGTGGTCCTGAATCACGGCCGGAATCAGGCCGCCGGTTTTCGCAAAATCGAGATCCATTGCTGTAGGTTCCTTCAAAACTTCCATTGAAAACAAAACGGCCCGCTCCCTTTCGGGGGCGGGCCGCTGCGCTTGGAGTCCTTCTGCCGACGCTCAGGACACGGCTCGCCCGCCCATCCCATGATGATGGTGATGCTGGCGGCCGGTGCTCCGAACGATCTGCATGAAATTCGAGCTTACCATGAACGCCGCATCCGGGTGCAAGCGGCAGGCCGGTTGGTTGAGTAGGGTTTAACTTCTTATTCGGGCGCGGCAACGGTTCGAGGCTGCGCACGGGGCGATCAGCCAAATTCTCGGAAATGCCACTTTTCGACCACAACCCTCGGACGCGCTCGTCGGGACAACATGTGCGGTTAGGAGCGCTTTTCGTCTAAGTACGGCAAAGATCTTTAGCAAACGCTTGGCGACCGATCGCGGCTCTTCCATCAGAGAGTGCGCCGATACGGATCTTCAGTACCATATCCCAGTGATCCGGTGCGTCGCCGCTCTCATTCTGCCCTCGCCACTTCCGCCTGCGGCCGAGGTAGTTTCGTTTCCTAGCGGAGACCTCACACTTCGTGGAGTGCTATATAGGCCCGAAGGACCAGGACCCTTTCCGGCCGTGCTTTACAACCACGGCAGCGCGATGGATAGCAGTGCCGCAAGCGAGGCACTCGGTCCGTTGTTTGCAGAACGCCGATGGGTTTTCTTCATGCCGTCGCGCCGCGGGCAGGGGCTCAGCGCCTCGGCGGGTCCTTACGTCCGAGATGAAATAGCGGCTGCCTCCAAGAACGGCGGCATCTCCGCGGCTGCGGCAACGCTGATCCATCTGCTTGAGACGGATCACCTGAATGATCAACTCGCGGCACTACAGTGGCTGCAAACGAAAGAGTTTGTGCAGTCCAATCGCATTGCAATGGCGGGCAATTCCTTTGGCGGCATTGAGGCGTTGCTGGGAACGGAGCGAGGGTCTTATTGCGCGGCAATCGATTTTTCCGGTGGGGCGGAGAGCTGGTCGCGCGCCGCAGAATTGCAGACGATGATGACACGCGTCGTCCGCAACGCGCGGGTGCCGGTCTTCTTGATTCAACCCGAGAACGATTACGATCTTTCGCCAACTCGAAGTCTCTCGGCGACCATGAAGGACGCGGGAAAAGTTTTTCAAACGAAGATCTACCCGCCGTTCGGCAAGTCCGCAGAAGAAGGGCATAGCTTCGCATACGCGGGAAGCCGCATCTGGGCAGACGACGTGTTCCGTTTTCTGCAACAACATTGCGGCAAATAGTCTATTCGCTGCTGATTACTCGCCATAATCGCCGAAGGGCTTACCGATCCGGTCACTCGGTCGCGTAGTCGGCATGTCGACCAGATGATCGGAACGGGAAACGCCGATTCCGGAAACTCACCCACCGCTCCCGGTTGAGCCGTTACCCCAGCGCCTGCGCGAAGTCGGCGATGATGTCGTCGATATCTTCGATGCCCACCGATACGCGCAGCATGGATTCCGTGACGC
>OCTA010005175.1_pt1 | contig 11316 bp, 5 predicted proteins | sample 1538991 | NCBI WGS metagenome assembly OCTA01 (sample SAMEA3539302, study PRJEB22396) | soil metagenome | biome: tundra; feature: field; material: soil | place: USA | collected 2010-05 | depth 0.15 m | reverse complement strand
GGCCTAGGCATCGTCGTGAAAATCGGCGGCGGCATCACCACGCTTTCGGCGTCCAATTCCTACACGGGAGGCACGACCAACGCCGCCGGAAAACTTCTGCTCGCCAATAATTCCGCGCTCGGCACTGGCCCGCTGACGTTCAACACCACTTCTGGCTCGGTGCAGGTCGGCGACGGCGTGACCGTCACGAACGCCTGGAATATCGCCGCCGCCATCACGACCGATGTGATGATGGATTGTCCGAGCGGCACAGGCACTTGGGCCGGACCAATCGGCATCGGCAGCGGCTCTTCCTTCCGTCCCGGAACTTCCGCGAGCATCGGCACGCTGGTTTATATCGGCAATGCCAGCATGGGCGGCGCGAACTTCATCGTGCCGCGCGGCAACGTCGTCATCGCGTCGAACGGAATTGTCGCGGCGGGCGGCACGACCTGCGCGATTGGCCGTTCTTCGCTGGGAACTTACGGTGTCAGCCTCGTCGCGCGTGACAACGCGAGCCTCACGTTCAGCGCCGGACTCCAATTCGGCGGCGCGCAGGCATCGCCCGGCCCGATGAGCCTGACAATTCAGGACAACGCCATCGTCTCGTCCGGCGTGAACAATTTTAATTTGCACAACTCCACTGCGGCTTCCTCAACGACCGCCATAAATCTCAACGGCGGCACGCTCTCGGTCGGCGGGTTCACCAAGTCACAAATCGGCGCGGGCCAGACTTCCACGATCAATTTCAACGGCGGGACTTTGAAGGCAACCGCCAGTAACGCAGCCTTCCTCGGCATATTCAGCACCGTGACTGCAAACATTTCGGCGGGCGGACTGGTTCTCGATGACAACGGCTTTGCCATCTCGATCAGCCAATCGTTGCTTCATAACGCGGCGCTCGGCGGAACGCCCGATGGCGGATTGACCAAACTCGGATCGGGCACGCTGACGTTTGGCACACCGCACACTTACACCGGGCCGACGGTCATCATGGGCGGCACGTTGGCGCTCACATCGGGCGCAGCCACCGGCTCAATCGCCAATTCGACAAATATCTGCATCACTGCTGGAGCGCTATTTGATGTGAGCGGACGAACGAGCCTCACGCTCGCTTCCGGCCAGACACTCAAAGGCAATGGCTCGGCCGCGGGAAATTTTATCGTCGGCAATGGCGCATATCTCGCGCCCGGCAGCAACTCCATCGGCACGCTGACGTTCAGCAATTCGCTCACGCTCGCCAGCGGCGGCACGAACATTTTTGAGATCGGCAAATCGCCGCTCACCAACGACGCGGCAAAAATTTTCGGCGCGCTGACCAATGGCGGAACATTGATCGTAACCAACATCAGCGCAAGCGCGCTCGCGGCGGGCGATACGTTCAAACTGTTTGATGCCCCCAATTACAATGGTTCATTTGCCAGCGTGCAGCTTCCGTCGCTGCCCGCCGGTCTCGCGTGGAACACGAATGCGTTGAACTCCGGCGGAACGATTTCGGTTGTCCTGAACACCATGCCGTTCATCAACGCGATTTACCTTTCCAGCAACGGCCTGGCGTTAAGCGGCACGGGCGGCGTCGGCAACGCGGATTATTTCCTCCTGTCCGCGACAAACCTCGCCACGCCCTTGAGCAACTGGATGCGGCTGTTGACCAACCAGTTCGACAACAGCGGCAAATTTAATTTCACCAACGCCGTCAGCCCGGATGCGCCGCAGAAATTTTATCTGCTGCAACTGCCGTGAGTTTCATCATCGCGGGCGCGACGCCGGCGCGATGAGCGTGTGCGGTGTTTGACGCGGTTGACTTGCTTGTTTTGGCAGGCTTCGGCGGTTACAATTGAAACCATGAGCCGCCGCCGGAAAACAGCAGTGTCCGCACTGGTATCGGCGGGGCTTGCGCGGTTTATCGTGCTGGCGCTGGTGGCGGTGGCGGGTTTGCGGGCGTGGGGTTCCGAAATTGCCGTCGAGTATCTTACCGATGTCTGGACTGCCGACGATGGCCTTCCCGACAGTTCCGTCACCGACATTGACCAGACACCGGATGGCTATCTGTGGGTCGGCACTTATAACGGGCTTGCGCGGTTTGACGGGATGCGTTTTGTGACCTTTGATCCGGCGAACACTCCGGCGCTGGCTCACGCGCGCGTGCGAACCCTTTCCGTTGATGATCAAGGCACGCTCTGGATCAATACGTTCGACGGTTCGATGACTTCCCTGCGACAGGGAGCATTTGCGCGGGAATGGACCGGCGCGGAAGGGCTGGATCCGGATGTCACGCTGGTTTCATCGTTGTCGAACCATGTGACTTTTTTGCTGCATCGCGGGCTTCTCCGCCGCAAGGCGCTGTCCGACCCGGCGGGAACCGGCTGGGAAAATTTTATTCCGACGAACCGGAGTGCCGGCACAGTTTGTGTGGAAGATGGCGGGGGCATGATTTGGTATCGAGGTTCGGATAAACTTTTATGGCAGGTGACGGCCAAAGGCTTCGATCCGCAGCCTCAAACCAACGGGCTGGCGGGAAGCCGGGTCAATTGCATGACAACGGATCCACAAGGTCGTTTGTGGGTTGGCACGGACAAGGAAATCGCGATGTGGGATGGAACCCGTTTTCAAACCGTCACACCGACGAATGCTGAACTGTCGGCAAATGTGGCGTTTCTTTCCATCGGTGAAGATGGCGGCGTGTGGGCGGTGGCGGACGGCCATGTGCGCAAGGCAATGGATCGCCGGTGGATTCTTGAAGCAGAATCGCTCAAGAATGTGTTCACCGGCAACTTGAGCCAGATGGGAGCACGTGAAGATCGTCATGGCGGCGTGTGGCTTTACGATTATGGGCGGGGTCTGACGCATGTCGCCGCCGACGGCCAGGTGCGGCAGTTTGGTTCGCAAGAAGGTTTTCCCGGGGAGCGGGTAAATTGTTTCTTTGAAGATCACGAAGGCAATTGGTGGGCGGGTCTGGACGCCGGTGGATTGGTACGGATTCGCGAACGGCGGTTTCAAATCATTGACACGAGCGGGCAGGTTTCGACGAAATCAGCCAGATCAGTTTGCGAAGAAACCAATGGCACTCTCTGGATTGGCACACTGGGCGATGGTCTGGTGCGCTGGCAGGCGGGAGCTTACACAAACCTGACAATGCCTGGAGGAACGGGCAAAGGATTTGCCTTTTGTGTTTGCCCGGATACTGCGGGCAGACTGTGGGTGAGCGCGGGTGACGAAGACTTGTTTGTCCGTGAACACGATGGGTTCAAACGCGTGTCGCCCGTTGTCCATGGAGTGAAAGCGATTCTGGCGGACAAGACGGGCCGCATCTGGATCGGCACCAAGAGGGGGCTTTACTTGGCCGACGGTGAATCATCAGATGATTTCAAACAAAACCAGGGAATTGGCCGGAACGGAGTGCGGGCACTGTCAGAGGACGGACACGGTGGCCTATGGGCGGGTGCTGAAGACGGCACTCTCTTTCGTATTGCCTCTGATACAACCACGGCTTTTCATCCCACCGACAGCAAAGTGCCACAGGCGATCTGGTCGCTGCTGGCCGAGGATGACGGCACGGTATGGGCCGGCACATTTAGAGGCGGGCTGCTGCGCTTTCGAGATGGAAAATTCACACGCTTCAGCATCAATGAAGGATTGCCGGACAATATCATCTGCCAGATTCTCCCCGATGGCGCGGGCAATCTCTGGATCGGTTCGCACCAGGGCATTTTTCGCGTGGCGAAATCGGCATTGAATGATTTTGCGCGTGGCGAGATCAAGTCCGTTCCTTGCACCGTGTATGGCCGGTCGGATGGTTTGCCTTCTCTCGAATGTTCGGGCGGCTACCAGCCGGCGGCTTGGCGCAGCCAGGATGGCCGGCTGTGGTTCACAACCGTCAAAGGCGCTGTTTCGGTTCAGCCGGAAGAAATCCGAACGAACCTGTTGCCGCCTCCAGTCGTGATTGAGGAAATAATCATTGACGGGAAAAGCTTGTATGCCAACACCAAGGCGCAAGAAAAACCTGTTCCAGCAGGGACAGCTTATGACCGCGATAAAAAATTTCTGGAGGTGTCGCCTGGCAAACACCAATTTGAGTTTCGTTACACCGGATTGAGTCTCGTCTCGTCCGACCGGGTGCAGTTCCGGTATCGGCTTGAAGGGGCCGACGTCAACTGGGTCGAGGCGGGAACGCGGCGCTCCGTTCAATATAATTTGCTCCCGGCCGGTACTTACCGGTTTCGTGTCATTGCCTGCAACAGCGACCGTGTCTGGAACGAGACCGGTTGCACTCTGACGCTGAAAATCCTGCCGCATTTTTATGAGACCTTTTGGTTCCGCGTGTTCGCCGTGCTGCTCTTAATCGGATGCAGTGCAGGAGCGGTTAGATATGCTGTCATGCGGCGGTTGCATCAGAAGATGGAGCTGCTAAGGCGGCAGCAGGCCGTGGAACGTGAACGTGCCCGGATTGCCAAGGACATTCACGATGACTTGGGAGCGAACCTGACCTTGATCGCCGTGCTCGGCGACCTTGCCAAGCAGGATAAGGCCGGCGAACGCATTGAGAAAATGGCCAGCACGGCGCGATTGGCGGTTAAATCACTGGATGAGATCGTCTGGGCGGTGAACCCCCGCAATGACACGCTGGCGCACCTGATTGATTATACGGGACAGTTTGCGGCGGATTATCTTCGCGCTGCCGGGGTGCGTTGTTTGTTGGACGTTCCCGAACATACGCCACCGCGCGAAGTTCCGACCAACGTGCGCCACAATGTTTTTCTCGTGGTGAAGGAAGCGCTGCAAAACATCGTCAAGCACGCCCATGCAACCGAAGTGTGGTTGCGCGTCAGCGCCACGACCCTTGGTTTGCGGATTGTGATTGAGGACAACGGCAGCGGTTTCGAGCGGGCACCGGAGGATGCATTGGCGGACGGTTTGCGCAATATGCATCAACGCATGAAAGAGCTTGGCGGCGAGTGCCGGATCCAAAGCCGGGTCGGCGCGGGCACGGAAATTATCGTAGAACTGCCCTGGCCGCCCGGTTGAATGGATTCATATCTTCATCCGATGGCCGGCAGGAAAATTTCAGGCAGAATTTAGTTTTAACGAAACCAAATATCATGATCACCCTTTCCATCATCGAAGATCAGCCCGATATGCGCGAGAGTCTTGTCGAGTGCCTGGGCAACGCGCCGGGTTTGCGCTGTGTCGGCGCGCACGCCACTGGCGAAGACGGGCTGCAAAACATTCCCAAAGAGAATCCCGACGTCGTTTTGATGGACATCAACCTGCCCGGCATGAATGGCATCCAATGCGTGGCCCGGTTGAAGAAGCATCTGCCAAACACCCAAGTCTTGATGCTGACAACCTACGATGAGGGAGATTTGATCTTTGATTCATTGCGGGCCGGTGCGAACGGTTATCTGCTGAAAAATATGCCCTTGGAAGAGATAGTGCAAGCCGTGCAGCAAGTCCATGCCGGCGGGGCGCCGATGTCGCTACAGGTCGCCCGCAAGGTGATAAATCACTTCCATAAAACCAAACCCGCCTCGGAACTGGAACAACTCACCGCCCGCGAACTGGAGATTCTGCGGTTGCTGGCCAAAGGCCATATGTATAAGGAAATCGCCGACCATCTGGCGATCAGCATGAGCACGGTGCGCACCCACGTCAGCGCCGTTTACGAAAAACTCCACGTCCACACGAGAACCGAGGCGGCGATGAAGCTGGCCGGGAGGGAGTAATGCCCATCGAAAACCTTCAGTTTTCAGGCTTCGGGAGCGATTGCAGCCCCTTGGCAGCCTGTAAACCAGCCAGCTTTGCCTCGGATAAACATCCGATGGATTATATTGGGAGAATAGGTTAAGCTTGCCCAAACCTTGGTCATATAATTTAACTGAAACAACCCTCCATAATTACTAATTACTATGCAAACAACGAAAACTTCTAAAACCGCATGGTTTTTTGCCATGCTGCTGTGTTTCGGTTTGGGATCGGCCCAAGCCGCGAGCATCACCAATGCAGATGCTGCCGTTAATCTCAACCTCGGCGGTTCGTGGGTTGGCGGGACGCCCGCAGGCTCCGCCGATGTGGCGGTGTGGAACAACCTCGTCCAAGTCAACACAGCCAAGGCATTGGGCGCGAATTTAAGCTGGGCCGGCATCCAGGTGGTTGACCCGGGTCAGCCTATAGTTATTTCGCCAAATGTTTATGCGGCTCCTGTTATTGCAACCTTAAATTCCCCCACATTCACTTATTCGTCCGCTCCAGCCATCCCGCTGGCTGACGGCAACCCAGCCTTTCTCGGCGGGACAACGGCTCCGACTGGATTTACAAACAACATTAACTATTTTGCGGTCAATGCCACGGCAACCACTTTTCAACTTTCGGCAACGTCTGGTGGCGCCGCGATTAGCGTTGGAGCCGACACTGCGGGGACTAATGTAACCGTAACCGGAACCGGAGGCCCCACCCTGACACTTGGCGCCTCGGGCGTTGACATGAGTCTGGCGACGACTGGCCTGACTTTGGGCTGCCCGATAGTTTTAGGCGCGGATCAAACTTGGAATGTGACCAGTGGTCAGACTCTGACCGTCAGAGGCCAGCTTGGCGCTTCCACCGCCACTACTTTGACCCTGACGGGCAGCGGCATTAACAATTTCAGTTCCCTCACCAATGGCGCTTATACCGGCAATTTTTCAGTAAATAATGGTGCCGTGCTGATTCCGGGTGGCCAAGGCTTGAATGGCAACAGCGCTCTGGGCACAGGAATTATAACCAACAACAACGGGGCAACGCTTCGTTCCGCCAACAAAATTGTGGGAAACGCCTTGGTGTTCAACGGCACCAGCACTATTGATGCAGCCCTTGTCAGCTTTACCCTGGACGGTGACTGGTCCGGAAGCGGGACGGTGATCATCACGAATATGAGTACCAACTCGACAGTAACAGCCGGTGGGCAGGGAAACGGCGGCGGCAGCATGAATAATTTCACGGGAACAATTCTCATATCCAGCACCAACAGTGACGGTGTGACGCCGACCGCAGGTGCTTTCCGGTTCAACAACGGCGGCGGCGCGGGCAGCGGTCCCAACTTTGGTAATATCAATGCGACTTTCGACCTTGGACAAGGCAGCGCCTCTCTGCTCATGCGCAATCGAGGAACAATCGTGAATCTTGGAGCGCTGAAGGGAGGTCCGAATACTTCGATTAGTGCTGGCACAACTGGTTCCGGCACTATCACCTATTCCATTGGCGGCAACAACGCGAACACCACCTATGCCGGTAGAATCACGAACAGCTCTACGGTGGTATTAGTTGCAAAAGTTGGCTCCGGCACTTTGACCCTGACCGGGCCGAATGGTTACACTGGTCCGACCACTGTCAACAACGGCGTTCTGCAAGTCGGCGATGGCGTGACGACTGGCGCGGGGACGCTCGGCACTAATGCCTTCGTGCTCTCGGGCGGCACACTGCTTTACAATAAGCCGGATGATTTCGCAATCACCAATAACATCAGCGGGAACGGCGGGACTTTGGTCAAGACAAACACAGACATCATGACCTACAATGGAACCAACACTGCCTCCAGTGCCACGGTCATCAGCCAAGGCACTCTGTTGCTGGGTGCGTCCGGCAACATGTCCTGCCCGGTTTTTGTGGCCAGTGGCGCGACGTTCGATGTGTCTCTAAATTCCACTTTTAACAACATCTTGTCCGGTTTCGGCACTGTAAATGGATTGCTGACGTCGGCGGGCGGAACCATCAGCCCGGGCGGCGGCGGCGCGGCGGGGACGTTGAGCTTTGCAAACGGCCTGACTGAAAATGGCTCCGTTAATCATCAAATGGAATTGTCCCGTGTCGGCGGCACGAACGATCTCATCAATATCACTGGCAACCTCACTGCTACCGGCGTAAACAATTTTACCCTCAGTCATTTTGGTGGCGGATCGATTCCGAATGGCACTTACACACTGATTGCCTACAGCGGCAGTTTCATCGGCAGTCTGGCCAACTTTACAGTCTCTGCGGCCGGCAATACCTGTGTACTCTCCAATCTGGCGAATCAAATCACGGTCACTGTCTTTCCGCCTCCGCGTCCCCTAATGAATTTGACCTGGGTTGGTGATAACGGGGCAAACAACTGGGATCTTAGCGCCAGCAACTGGGTTAATGGGGCGACCTCCTTTAATTTCCAGACCGGCGACAGCGTGCGCTTCGACGCCGCCGGCGCCGCGAATCCAACGGTGGATTTGACCGTGCCAGTATCGCCCGCCTCGGTGGTGGTGAGCAATACGGCCAGTTACACTTTCACTGGCGCTGGCAACATCTCCGGCGCAACGGGATTGGTTAAAACCAATTCTGGAACACTGAGTGTGCTGACGACGAACAGTTACACCGGACCCACCATCATCGGCGGCGGGACGCTCGCCGTCTCGACCTTGGCCAATGGCACTTTGAATTCGGGAATTGGCGCGTCCAGCAGCAATCCAACCAACCTGGTGTTCTTTGGATCCACCTTTAGCTACACCGGCCCGACCACAAGCACCGACCGCGGTGCGACCTTGAATGGGTCCGGCGGAACCTTTGACGTGATCGGCGGCACGATACTCACGCTTAACGGCACACTCACTGGTCCCGGCGCGCTCATCGTAAATGGCGGCGACAACACTGCCATTTTGTCTCTGGCAAATCCCAATACTTATGCTGGCGGCACCATCCTCAGCAACGGCGTGCTGGCATTGGGGTCCAACAGCGCCAACAATGATGGAGCCGGCGGCAGCGGCGTCGGGGCCATCACCAACCCGGTTACATTCTATGGCGGCACCCTTCAATTGTACGGATACGGCCTCGCCGTAGGCCTCAATTACAACACGCTTTACAATCCATTGGTGGTGCCCGCCGGGCAGACCGGAACGCTGATAATGTTCCCCCGCGGACCCGCAAACAGCGGAGCCGGCTCTGGATTGCAAAGCAGCCTGACGGGCGGCGGCATCTTGAATCTGGTGGTTAATTATTTGCGGGATGATCTGAGCGGCGACTGGTCCGCTTTCACCGGGTTGATCAACGCCACCGCCTTAAACGGCGGGGACGAAATGCGCATCAACAACAACTTCGGTTATGCCAGTGCCACGATCTTCTTGAACGACGGTGTCACGATGGATCGTGCCACCACCGCCAATACCACCAATGACATTGGTGCTTTGGATGGAACCGGTCTGGCCGTGGTCGGCCCCGGAACTGGCAGCGGCCCGAATCCGACCTGGCGAGTCGGATGGAAAAACACGGATGCAACGTTTGCCGGCGTCATGGCGGACGATGGCTCAACGAAGGTCATCAAGGTTGGCAGTGGCAGATGGACTTTGAGCGGGTACAACACGTATACCGGTCCGACGATTATCAGCAACGGAGTGCTCGCCGTGTTAAACGGTCTTGCCAGCACCAACATCAATGTCGCTGCCGGCGCCTTCCTCGATGTTTCCACAGCCGGCACGTTGTCCCTCGCCACCGGTCAAACCCTCGGCGGCAACGGAACGGTTTGGGGAAGTGTTGATGCCAGCGGCGGCGGAACCATTGCCCCAGGCTCCTCCATCGGCACGCTTACCGTGACCAACACGGTAACGCTTGGCGGAAACACGCTGATGGAAATCAATCGCGACAGCGTGCCCAACAGCGACAAATTGGCCGCCTCGGCCATCAGTTTAGGCGGAACTCTGACCGTGGAAAACATCGGCCCGGCGCTTCACATCGGCGACACGTTCGACCTTTTTGATGGCGCGTTGTCCGGCAGTTTCGCGACAACCAAATTGGTGAGTGGCTACTATACGTGGAACACCAGTCAACTGGCGGCGGGCGGCAACGGCACCATCACGGTTACCAGGGTTTCGCTGCCAACCCTGGGTGTCACGGTAAGCGGAACGAACATCGTTTTGAATTCCTCGGGCGGCTTGTCCGGTGGTCAGTTAACGGTCGTCACCTCGACCGATGTTTCAGCGCCGCTGTCCACTTGGACGACAGTTACGAACGATGTGTTTAACGGCAGTGGCAATTACAGTTTGACAATTCCGATTAATAGCGGAATTGTTAAGCAGTTCTATGTGATTCTGGTGTTTTAGGTGGCGGGCGGAACCTGATTCAGCCGGTGTGGAAGCCGAATCTTCCACGCCGGCTTTTAATGGTATGTATCAACAAAATATGAAATTGAAAAATGTGAGACTGTCCGGCGCGTGCGACCGTGGGTTTACGCTTATTGAACTGCTGGTGGTCATCGCCATTATCGCGATTCTTGCGGCCATGCTGTTGCCGGCGCTTAGCCAGGCTAAATCGAAAGCCACCAGCAGCGCCTGTATGAACAATCAGAAACAACTGGCGCTCGCCTGGGTGATGTATGCTGACGATAACAATGATATGCTGGTCGGCTTGAACACAACCCCGCTCAACCCGATCAACTGGCGCACGTCGTACAAAGTTGTTTTAGGCGCCGCGCCGGCCGGCCTCACTCCAGAACAGGTGCGGATTTACCTGGTCCAGATGGGATACAGGAAACCATCGCCCGCATTTGACGGACCGCTGGTCAAGTACGCGCCCAACACCGACGTCATCCACTGTCCCGGCGACCTGTTTTACACACTGCCCATAAATCAAGGGTTTCGCTGGGACAGTTACTCCGGAGTGGGCGGCCTTAACGGCGAAAGTACAGCCAAGCTTGTGAAGCGAACCCAGGTCATGCATCCGTGTGATCGGTTTATCTGGGTGGAGGGCGCTGACGCGCGCGGCGAAAATGTGGGTTCTTGGCTGATGACTCCTGGAACACCGGCGCTGAACTTTTCCGACGCTAAATTTGGGGATTCACCGGCTGCTTTCCATGGTGGTACCACCGCCAGTTTCAGCTACGCGGATGGTCACGTGGCGATGCGTAAATGGTTGGACGGGACCACCATCGCCTATGCCATCAGCACAAGTTCTACCAAGGATGACAGTTCCGCAGTAAAAACCGCCGCGCAACATGACGGCAACGTGGATGCGATCTGGTGTGCCTTGCATTATCCAACTCCCGACAACCCGTGAGCGACACTGCGCAATCTTGAATATATTGTCGCAACTTCAAGATCCCCTCGATTCACAGCGCGCCGCCAGTCCGTAAACGTAAACGGGTTCTTGATATTGTCATATAGCAGTTCCAGTTAACCTGGGCACAGTTTGATATGCCTCTGGGAAAAGCGGCGGAGGGCCGCTGCCCGTTCTCTTTCGTTTCAGAAAGTGAAACTGAATCCCTTTCGCCCTCTCGGCCAACCGAGCCAATGAGAGCGTTGCTGCTGGCCACCATCCCGGTCACCGACAATAACCTTGAAACACTTG
>OCTA010005171.1_pt1 | contig 11320 bp, 9 predicted proteins | sample 1538991 | NCBI WGS metagenome assembly OCTA01 (sample SAMEA3539302, study PRJEB22396) | soil metagenome | biome: tundra; feature: field; material: soil | place: USA | collected 2010-05 | depth 0.15 m | reverse complement strand
CCAGGTTGTAGCCGCCTTCCAGCACGGAAACCACACGCCCGCAGGCGTAGCGGTCCGCGATCTCGATCGCCGTGCGCGTCAGGTCCGCGAAATCGCGGTCCGTCAGCGTGAAACGGCCCAGCGGGTCCCCGGCGCGCGAGTCGAAGCCCGCCGAGATCAGAACCAGATCCGGCTGGAAACGCTCCGCGGCCGGCAGGAGCGAACCCTGGACGGCGCCCAGGATCTCCGCCCGCCCGGATCCCGCTGGAAACGGGCGGTTCATGGTGGCCCCCCGGCCCGCACCTTCACCGGTCTCGTCGGCCCGGCCCGTCCCGGGATACAAGGGCCATTGGTGCGTGCTGAAAAAGAAAACGCTCGGATCGGAATAGAAGATGTCCTGCGTTCCGTTGCCGTGGTGCACGTCCCAATCCACGATCAGCACGCGCGCCAGTCCATGCTTGCGTTGGGCATGGCGGGCGGCGATCGCCACGTTGTTGAAGAGGCAGAAACCCATGCCGCGGTTGGGCGTGGCGTGATGTCCGGGCGGCCGCACCGCGCAGAAGGCGTTGCGCGCTTTGCCCGAGACCACCGCGTCCACCGCGTTCAGTACCCCGCCCGCCGCGCGCGCCGCCACTTCCCACGAGTTGGCCGTGATGTCCGTGTCCCCGGTGCTCAGATAAGGGCGTCCGGATTCCACGTCGCGCTTGGCCGTGCTCAGGTATTCCCGCGTGTGGCACAGGAGCAGTTCTTCTTGCGTGGCGGCGCGGGCGTCCACGCGCGCCAGGCGATTGAGGAGACCGGCTTCGCCAAGTCCTCTCAGCACGGCATCCAACCGTTCCGGGCATTCGGGGTGCGGCCGTCCGGCCAAGTGTTCCCGGTAAACTGGATTGTACAGAAGAGCCGTAGCGTGTTCCACGTGGAACCAAAATACCACGCAGGCACGAACGGCCGCGCCGGCTGGTGGGGCCTACGTGCCTCTCCGGTTGCCGTACAAGTCCACGTGCAGGCGGGGGCTGAAGCGGAAGCCCTCATCCTTGCAGATCTCGGCCAGCCAGACGGAGCGCTCGCGCAGCCGGTCGCGGTCCGTGCCTTCGGGCATCAAGATAACGCGCGCGCGTGCGGCGCCGAGTTGCCCCACCAGCCGGCGCGCTTCTTCCACGTCCGCGCGTTTCTCGATCACGAATTTGAGCTGGTATTCGTAGTGCGCCATCAGGTCCAGGAGCACGGCGGGCTGAATCCGCAGGCGGTCGTGCCGCGCGGCCCATTCGCCCGCCGGGGTGGAGTTGGAGAGCTTCGGGCTGATGCTCATCAGGTCGCACGCCACCGGCTCGAAAACCGTTCCCGCGGTCTCGATGGTAACGTGCAAGCCCAGGCCGCGCAGGCTTTCGGTCAAGGGGACGATTTCGGGCGCGATCATGGGTTCGCCGCCGGTCACCACGACGTGCCGCGCCGGGTATGCTTTCACCTCATCCAGGATCTGGGCGAGCGTCAGGTCCGCGCCCTCCGGCCGCCAGGAAGTATACGGCGTATCGCACCACCCGCATCGCAGGTTGCACCCGCTGGTGCGGATGAAAACCGAAGGCACGCCCACCAGCGACCCTTCGCCCTGAATCGAATAGAACAGCTCAGCGATCTTCAAGGCCGGCCTCTAAAAAACCTTTGGCGCGCAGCAGGCAGGCGTCGCACTGCCCGCACGCGTGGCCGTCGGCGCCAGGGTCGTAGCAACTGTGCGTGAGGCCGAACGGCACGCCCAGTTCATGCGCCAGTTTGACGATCCGCGCCTTGTTCAGATCGAGCAGCGGCGTGTGGATCTTCAGCCTCGCGCGACCCTCCACCCCGGCTTTGGTGGCCAGGTTCGCCATGCGCTCGTAGGCCTCGATATATTCGGGGCGGCAATCCGGATAGCCCGAATAATCGAGCGCGTTGACCCCGATAAAAATGTCCCAACTCTCCAGCACTTCGGCCCACGCCAGCGCGAACGACAGGAAAATGGTGTTGCGCGCGGGGACGTACGTGGAGGGAATCCCCTGCCCCATCTCAGCCGTGGATCGCCCCTTCGGCACGGCGATATCGGCGGTGAGCGCCGAGCCCCCAAACGCGTCCAGACCAATCCGCGCCACCATGTGCTTCTGCGCGCCGAAGGCCGCGGCCACGCGCGCGGCCGCCTCCAGCTCGACCTTGTGCCGCTGCCCGTAGTCGAACGAAAGCGCGTAACAGGCGTAGCCTTGCCGCCGCGCCAGCGCCAGGCAAGTCGAGGAATCGAGGCCCCCGCTCAAAAGGCAAACGGCTTTGGGGGCGGAAGCGGGTGAGGTCATGAAATCACCTCCAATTGTACCTGCCCGCTTGGGGCGCGCCGGGGACTCACCAAAAAGGCAGGCGGACCCACAAACGACGTGGGTACCCCGGCCCGCCCCACTCAGCGCCAGCACAGTGGGGCGGGCCTCCTGGCCTGCCTTCCAGTCTTGGCTAGATTGACGCGTTGTAGGGCAGCAGGTCGGGATTGACGCCCGTTCTGATTTGCGCCGCCCACTCCGCCATGTCCTTGCCACGCTCGATGTTGAATTTGGAGCAGCGCTCCAGGAATTGCGCGACCGCATCGCGCTCGCCCCAATCCACCAGGTGACGGGCCACCGACAGGTCGATGACGCCGTAGCGCAGGCGTTCTGTCGGAGGCGTTTCCGAAGCCGCCAATAGATAGCGGCTGGCGGCGCGCTTATCGCCCTGGTGGAGCGCCGCATTGCACAGGGCCATGTTCCCGAAGAATACGGCGTTGCTGTAATCCGGGTCGTTCGGACTCCGAGCGGCGGCGGCCAGCAGGTCGCGCGCTTGTGCTGCCGCGTCGCCGGTCTTACCGCGCCATACGGCCTCTTCCACTTGGCGCCGCAGAAACCTCAGGCGGTCCGAAGCGCCCCAGCGTTCGGGCGTCGTTGCGCGCATGCGCTCGAACGTCTGCGCTTCTTCGACCATTAATCGGTTCGAGTGCGCGGCCCGGTTATCCGGATCGATGGAAAGTGCCTGATCGACGTAGGAATTAGCCAGCGCGGCGACGTCGAAATCGACTCCGCTCTCCCGGCGGCCCCACCTCACCAGCCACAGCGCGGCTTGAGTCAGTAGGTGCGGATCTTTGGAAGCGGCGAGTTTGGAGCGGACGCTCTGTGCGTATGGCCCGTGCGCCTCCTTCATACTTACGGAGCGCACCACGTTGCCGTCGGCCCTCGGACCTTCGCCCCCGACCAGAATCAGGGCATAAAGTTCGCCCAGCGGCGCCGCCCAGTTCTCGCCGGGATACTTGGGCTGGCCTTCCAGCAAGATGCGCTCCGCCAGCGGCCTATCGCCGCCTTCCAGGAACCTCGCAGTCCGCCGGTAGATTTCCGAGCTCACGTTCGCGTCCTTCAGGTGTGCGAGCCAGAGCCTCTTGCCTTGTTCGTATCCCGCGCGGTCCCACTGCGGATTGATCGACCACGGCCACACCTTGCCGCCGGGTTGATGCTCTATGTACCACAGCGTGAGGGCGTCGAGGCCGCCAGGGTCGGACTTGTACTGGTAGTAGCGCACCAGTTTGAAATACAACTGCTCGTCTTGCGGGTTCGCCTTAAGCTGCGCGACAAGTGCATTGGCCTGCTCCGGCGTGAGGTTGTGAACCTCCTCCAGCATGGCGGCGCTTTGAGCTTGGTATTGGCTATTCTGGTCCGCGCGGCGGTGCATCAAATCGTTCATGGTGGGCTGGCCCGCCGCCGGCTTTTGCGCCCGCTCCAACTTGCAGGCTGCGAAGGCGGCGATGGTCAGGCCGCACAACGCCGACGCCAGGGCCGCGCGGTTGCGCGACAGCGCCGGCGCTGGCCGCCCTTCCACTATCCGGCGGATGCGGGCGGTGAGCATGCCTCCGTCCATAGCGGCGCCCCAAACGGGCACCCGTGCGCCGGCCTGCTGGACGGAACGCGCCAGTTCGATCAGGTACTCGGAATACGCATGCGGATCGTGCCCGCGCCGGAGTACGGCCGCATCGCAGGCGTCCTCGGCCAGCGCGGAGAGCTTGCGCTCCAGCCACCAGGCCAGCGGATGGAACCAGAAAACGCACCGGTTGAGCAGAGCCAGCCACTGCACCAGTGGATCGCGCCGGCGGACGTGCTCCCGCTCGTGGGTCAGTACCGCATCCAGTTCCGCGGCCGGCCACCGTCTCCAGCCCTCTGGCAGAACCACCACCGGCCGGAGCCATCCCACGGTCAGTGGCGCGGCGCATTCCGCGCTGGAGCGCACGCCATCGGCGGCGGTGGCGCGCCGCACCAAGGCTCGCGCCCGCACAGTGCCGGCGGCCAGGCGCAGCAGCATCGCGCCGAGCCCCAGGAAGTAACAGCCCAGCGCTACCCACTCCCAATTCCAGGCCCGCGCCAGTGGGGCGGGCCTTCCGGCCTGCCTTGCCTGCGGCGCCTGCCCTGCCTGCAATGTCAATATGCCGGGCATTAGGTCCTCCGGCATCGCGCTCCCATCCGCCGCGGGAATCTGCGCAACCGCCGCCGGCAGCACCGGCGCCGCTACCTTCGGTCCCCACGTATTCCACGCGGGAAGCGCCAGCATAGCCGCCAGCACCACTGTCCAGGCTGCGTGCCTTGCCTCCGCCGCACGAATCCTCATGACGCCCAATACCAGGGCCGTGCCCGCCGCGATCAACGCCGCCCTGACGGACCATTCCAGCACTTGGCTGCTCATCGCTCGCCTCCTTCGCGCCGCATCCGGACGAACTCCGCCAGCTTGTCGAGTTCGCCATTGCTCAACACCTTCGCGTCTACCATCCCCGAGACCAGTTCCTCCACCGATCCCTGGCACAAACCGTCGATGATCTGCCGCACGGCCCGCGCCGCCAGACTGCGCGCCGGTTCCGCGGCTTGGTAAATGTAGGCGCGCCCTTCGGCCTTGTGACGCAAGTAGCCCTTCAGTTCCAGCCGCCGCAGAAGGGTGCGGATGGTGGCCTCCTTGAGCTTCCGTTTCGGCGAGACCGCCAGATGTACAGCCTCCACCGAAGACGGGCCGGCGCTCCAAACCGCGTTCATGACCTCGTTTTCCAACTCCGTGAGCGGCGCCCGCACGCGCCTGCCGCCTCCGGTACGTTGTGTCATGGTACAAAATGTACCACTAGTGGCGCCGCCTGTCAAGGGAATTCCGCGTGTACGATAATTGGCAGGAGCTTCGACTTGCGCATCCGTTTCGTCACGTCCACTCCGCTCGATATCCGGCGAGGCAGCGGAACTTACGTCGGCATCCACGTTCTGGCCGGCGCGCTCCGCACGCTGGGCCACACGGTGGAATTTGAAACGCCGCGCCTGCATTTGCCGGTGTACACCCTGGAGCGGCTCTTGTTCAACCGCGGCTTGCGGCTATCGGCGGAGTTTGATCTCACCGTTGGTTTCGACCTGGACGGTTACCGCATCGCTGCGGGCGACGCTTCGCACGTGGCCTCGCTCAAGGGCGTCATCGCGGACGAGGTCCGCTTCGAACGCGGCCTCACGCGGCTCACCATGTCGGTGCAGGCCCGCTGTGAGCGCCTGCACGTCCAACGCGCCGCGCGCGTGCTGGTCACCAGCCGCTATTCCGCCGAGCGCGCCCGGGAGTTCTACGGCTTGGCCGAACTCCCGGCCATCGTTCCCGAGCCGATCGACCTGGGCGAGTGGCGGCGGCTGCTCGCGCTCCACCCGGCCGCCTCCTCGCGCTTCACCGTGTTGTTCGCCGGCCGCCTGTACCGCCGGAAGCGCGTCGATGTGCTGCTGCGCGCCGCCGCGGCATTACGCCATCGCATCTCCGGCGTGGAGGTACGGATCGTGGGCCATGGCCCGTGCGCTTCGCCCCTGCGCAAGCTGGCGCGCGAGCTGAAACTGGAAGGCACAGTCTCCTGGCTGGGCGACGTGCCGCGCGCCACGCTGGTCGCGGAATACAATCGCGCCGAAGTCTTCTGCCTGCCCAGCGTTCAGGAAGGCTTTGGCATCGTGCTGCTGGAAGCTATGGCCGCGGCGAAGCCGATTGTGGCGTCCCTGGCTGCCGCCATTCCCGAGGTCGCGCCCCACGCGGCGCTGGTGGAACCGGACGAGCCCGAGGCGCTGGCCGCCGCTATCGAGGCGCTCTACCGCTCGCCGGAACGGCGGGCCGCCATGGCCGCCGAAGGGGCGCGCCGCGTGGAACAATTCGACGCGCCTCTGGTAGCGCGGATGTTTCTGGAAGCCGCCACTTACCGCGGCGTAATCCACACCACGAAATCGAACTGAGTAATCACGGTGGCCCTTGGCGTGCTTTCAATCCACCCGATTACTGTCTGGAGGGTCCTCGTGGCCAAAGGGTTTGTTGCGATTACGGCGGAGCGATGTAAGGGCTGTGGATTCTGTGTCGAGTTTTGCCCCACTCGCGTCTTAGCTCTGTCTTCTGCTTTCAATTCAAAGGGTTACCATCCACCCCACGTCATTTCCGTAGAGAAGTGCAGCGGCTGCGACCTGTGCGGCATGTACTGCCCGGACTTCGCTATCTTCGGCGGACGCTATGCACGCTGACCCCCGAGGCGTGCTAACAGGTGTCCATTTTATCGACGGTGACCACGCTTGTTGTGAGGGAACCCTCGCAGCAGGTGCGCGATTTGCCGCAGGTTATCCGATTACGCCCTCCACAGAGGTGGTAGAACGGTTCGCCGCCCGCATACCCACCGTGGGAGGCCTCTTTATCCAAATGGAGGACGAGTTGGCCGCCTCCATCACCATTCAGGGTGCCGTCTGGGGCGGCGCGAAAGCCTTCACCGTCACATCCGGCCCGGGCTTTTCGCTGATGATGGAGCACATCGGCTACGCCGCCATGACCGAGACGCCCTGCGTTTTCGTCAACGTGCAGCGCGGCGGTCCCTCCACCGGCCTTCCCACCCTGCCGGCGCAGGCGGACATGATGCAGGCGCGCTGGGGATCGCACGGCGATTACGGCATTATCGCGCTCTGTCCCAACTCGCCGCAGGAGTGCTTCGACCTCACCATCACGGCGTTCAACCTGTCCGAGGAATTTCGCGTGCCGGTCATGATGATGCTCGACGAGTGCGTCGGCCACATGACGGAAAAGGTGGTCATCCCCGAGGCGGAGCGTATCGAGGTCACGCCCCGGCGCTACACCAAGCTCCCGCCCGAGGAGTTCCATCTCTTTGAACCCAAGGCCAACATGGTCCCCGAGATGGTGAAGGCGGGCGACGGCTACCGTTTCCACGTCACCGGCCTCACCCACGACGAGCGCGGTTATCCGAGCATGAACGTGGAGACGCAGGACCGCCTGGTCCGCCGCCTTCAGGACAAGCTGAAGCCGCTGGCCAACGGCCGCGCCCTCTGCGAGACGGACGGGCTGGAGGACGCCGATGTGGTGGTGGTCTCCTACGGAATTACCTCGCGCGTGGCGCAGCGCGCTTTGCAGATGGCGCGCCAGCGGGGCATCCGCGCCGGGAAGTTCCGCCTCATTTCGGCATGGCCGTTCCCGGCGGAGCGCATCCGCGAGTTGGCGGGACGCGTGAAGGCTTTCGTGGTGCCCGAGCTCAACCTGGGCCAGATGGTGTTCGAAGTGGAGCGCGCCGCCGCCGGGAAGGCCAAGGTGATCCCGGTTTCGCACGCGGGCGGCACGGTCCACAACCCGGACACCATTCTCAAAGCCATTGTGGAGGCGGCCCAATGAACGAAGCGACCCTGGAAATTCCCTACGAAATCCCCGAAGACGCCCGCAACCCGGTAGAGCCGTTTCTCCGCATGGAGCGGATGCCGCACATCTGGTGTCCCGGATGCGGCATCGGCACCACGGTCAACTGCTTTACCCGCGCGCTGCTGGATTCCAAGGCGAACCTGGACAAAGTGGCCGTGGTCTCCGGCATTGGCTGCACCGGCCGCGTGGCCGGTTACGCGCGCCTGGATTCGTTCCACACCACCCACGGCCGCGCCATTCCCTTCGCCACCGGGCTTAAGCTCGCCAACCCCGAGCTGCAGGTTGTGGTCTACTCGGGCGATGGCGACCTGTTCGCCATCGGCGGCAACCATTTCATTCACGCGGCGCGCCGCAACATGGATCTCAAGGTGATCTGCGTGAACAACATGATCTACGCCATGACCGGCGGCCAGACGGCCCCCACCACGCCGGCGACGGCCATCACCGCCACCGCGCCGTATGGCGTTTTCGAACCGACCTTCAACCTGGTGGCCCTGGCTGAAGCCGCCGGCGCATCCTATGTGGCGCGCTGGACCACCTACCACGTCAAGCAACTCGCGCGTTCCATGGAAGAGGTTCTGAAGAAGAAGGGATTCTGCTTCATCGAAGTCATCTCGCCCTGCCCGACGCTCTACCAGCGGCGCAACAAGATGGGCGATGGCCTCGACGCCATGAAGGACTACAAGGTTAAGAGCAAGGTTCGCAACGGCGCCCCCACCGGCGAGTGTACGCTCTCGAAAACCGGTGAAATCACAGTCGGCAAATTCGTGGACCGCGAGCGCCCCGACTACCTCGAGTTGCTGCGCGCGCAAATGATGCAGACGCTGGGCGACCGTTACGTGGAAGCGGAGGATGCATGCTGCAGCGAATGCTAACCGAGATCCGGATCGCCGGATTCGGCGGCCAGGGCGTCATCCTCGCCGCCGCGGTGATCGGCAAGGCCGCCGCCATCTTTCAGGACGGTCATGCGGCCATGACGCAGAACTTCGGCCCGGAAGCGCGCGGAGGCTCTTCGAGCGCGCAGGTCATCCTTTCGACGGAGCCCATTCTGTATCCCTACATCACCCAGCCGGACGTTCTGATGGTGATGTCGCAGGAAGCGTACGCGACTTTCGCCCCGCAGGTGAAGCGCGGCGGCATCCTGATCATCGAGCGCGAACTGGTACACGTGGACCGGATTCCCAACGGCGTGCGCGCTTTCGGCGTTCCCGCCACGCGCCTGGCCGAGGAACTCGGCCGCAAAGTGGTGCTGAACATCGTGATGGTCGGTTTCTTCGGCGCCGTGACCAACCTGCTCGACGCCGGCGCGCTCCGCCAGGCCGTGGAGGATTCGGTCCCGCCAGCCATGCGAAAGCTGAACCTGGAGGCCTTCGACAAAGGCTTCGAGTACGGCGCCACGCTCATGACCCGGATCGCCGAAAACGGCGAAGCCGAAGGCGTGTTGACGTTGGAAGTGGAAGCGTAGATTAGTGGGGCAGACGATCGGTTTTCGTCGTCTGCCTTCGCCGGCGCCTTCGGATTCGTTATGCCTTAACAAATCCAGGCGTTTGCAGTACGATGACGTTCGAGCCGTCACCCCCCGAAGGGGCGAGGGTTTGCGCAAAGGAGGTCCCCGCACTACTTACTGCCACGGAACACGCGCCCGGCGCGCCGTTTGCTACCGGCCGCGCCGGACATGGATGTGGGCTAAAGCCGCCTTCGTGTCGTTTTGCATGACGAGCGGCGCCATCGTGCGGCGGAGCACAATGGACGGACAGCGGCGAACGCCGAGGAAGACACTATGGTAAAGGACGCCTTGAGCATTACCGACATGCGCACCCAGGCCAACTATGAGATCCCGATCCACGACGGGACCATCCGGGCCATGGACTTGCGCCAGATCAAGACCGGGCCCGAGGATTTCGGACTCATGACCTACGACCCCGCCTTCATGAACACGGCTTCATGCCGAAGCGCCATTACGTTCATCGACGGCGACAAGGGCATCCTGCGCTACCGGGGCTACCCCATCGAACAACTGGCGGAGAAGTGTACGTTCCTTGAGGTGGCCTATCTGATTTTAAACGGCGACTTGCCGACGGAGTCCCAACTGAAGGAGTGGGTAAGCGGGGTCACTTACCACACCATGCTCCACGAGACCACCAAGAAATTCCTGGAAGGCTTCCGCTACGATGCCCATCCGATGGGGATGATGGTCAGCACGGTAGCGGCGCTCTCCACGGTTTACCCCGATGCCCGGCGCGTGCAGGACCCGCATGCGCGCAAATTGCAGATCATGCGGCTGATCGGCAAGATGCCGACCATCGCGGCGTACACCTACCGGCACGGCTTGGGCTACCCCTACGTCTATCCGGACAACGACTTGGGCTACGCCGAGAATTTCATGAACATGCTGTGGAAAATGGTGGAGCCCAAGTATACTGCCAATCCCATATTGGCGCGCGCGCTGGACATCCTGTTCATTCTGCACGCCGACCACGAGCAGAATTGCAGCGCCAACACCATGCGCGCGGTGGGCAGTTCCCAAGCCGACCCGTATCTCTCCACCGCCGCCGCGGCGGCCGCGCTAGCGGGTCCCCTGCATGGCGGCGCGAACGAAGAAGTCCTTAAGATGCTCGACGAGATCGGCTCCAAGGACAAGGTTCCGGCTTACATCGAGAAGGTCAAGCAGGGTCAGTTCAAGCTGATGGGATTCGGACACCGGATCTACAAGAACTACGATCCCCGCGCCAGGATTATCAAGTGGGCCGCGGACAGCGTCTTCGAAGTCACCGGCCGGAATCCGAAGCTCGAAATCGCGCTGGAGTTGGAGCGCATCGCCCTGGAAGACGATTACTTCGTCAAGCGCAAGCTCTACCCCAACGTGGACTTCTACTCTGGAATCATCTACCAGGCCATGGGCTTCAAACCTGCCATCTTTACGGCGCTGTTCGCCATTCCGCGTACCGCGGGCTGGCTCGCCCAATGGGAAGAATTGATCGAAGATCCCGAGCAGAAGATCGCCCGCCCGCGCCAGGTATACACCGGTCACATCGTGCGGGATTTTGTGCCCATTGAAAAGCGGGGCGTCGCGGCGTCCGCGGCGTAAGGGCAAACCGGATGCCGTGGTCCGGGGAAACGGGCCGGCCGGCGCAACCCCGGACCTCTTGCGCGTAAGACAGTTTTCGGCGCACTCCGAAAACGCCCTATTTTCAACCACTTACGTTTCAAGCAGATGCGGATATCCGGTTGAAGCCGGTGAAACCCTGTTGGGCCTGGAAGCACCGGGCAGCTACAAAATCATCTACGGGATGCTTTTCCGACGTAGGCGGATCGCCGCCATGACCGCCAATGTATCTGCGATATCTTGCTTCAGGTCAGCAGGGGAGGGCACACTCGGTTGCTTGCCCGAAGCGGGGTCGTGGGCAGCCGTCACGCCGCAGCAACGCTTGTGCAGACGCATTATCTCATCGCATTCCAAATCCGGGATGCCGACAACCTGCTTCAGCTTCTTCATATCTAGGTAAGAACGAAAGCGGAACACGACGTCAGCGAGAACCATGTGTTCGACTATCCGTTCGAGGGTCGCGCGGAGCCCGCTAATAGACCTGTTTTCCGCACGCCGTGTTTTCTTCAGGACGGCCCTGATCTTCGCCGC
>OCTA010005170.1_pt1 | contig 11321 bp, 10 predicted proteins | sample 1538991 | NCBI WGS metagenome assembly OCTA01 (sample SAMEA3539302, study PRJEB22396) | soil metagenome | biome: tundra; feature: field; material: soil | place: USA | collected 2010-05 | depth 0.15 m | reverse complement strand
CGAGGGAGTATAGTCCGCCAAGCCCAAGCACACCCGCCAAAGCACACATCCAGTAGCCTATGCGCTTTTGCGCGCTTCTGTGACCCCAAGGGGCGGGTGTGGAATCTCGTGAACCGAACGGACGACTCGACGGCACGCCAAGACTTCGTGCAGGAGGCCTGCGACTGTCCATCGGGGCGGCTGGTGGCGTGGGACAACGCCACCGGCAAACCGGTGGAGCCAAAATATGATCCTTCGATCGCCCTGATCGAAGATCCGGCCAAGAATTGCTCCGGACCGGTCTGGCTGCGCGGCGGCGTCCCAGTGATAGGCGCCGATGGTTTCAAATACGAGCTCCGCAACCGCGTGACCCTTTGCCGCTGCGGTGCGTCGCAGAACAAACCCTTCTGCGACGGCCAGCATGCCGCGATCGGATTTCGGGCCGGGCCGGCGGTTTAAGTCGGCCCAACGGTTCCGCAGGATGCTCAAGTGTTATTGCCATCTTAGCGCTCCAGCCTTAGCCGCGCGAATGCCAATAGTTTGGTGTTCTAATAAAACAGCGGTTTTGGTGCGGTCGTGCTTCAACTTTCAGCCAAACAGCTGAATGTGGCGCGTGCGCCGGTTAGGGAGATTATGGGGCTACTTTATTGCTGATTGCCGACTGCTTAGTCGCCACTAGCGCCTCGGCAAACACAAAGAGGCAAGTGAAGGCGAGGTCACCGAACAGGGTGTTCCTGAAGAACCAAAGAGTAGGAGGATACTCGGGCCTTCCAATCGTCAGTGCCTGCCACCATCCCTGAATTGTATGGGAGTAGTAGATGTCGTTGAACCATGAGGCCGTGTTGGTGGTGAGGTAGAACAAAAGCGAGCTCCCCAGTGAGCCGGCGAGAAGGGTTGTGACGTTGCGTTTCGAGGCGACAATGTATCCGACCACTAGGGCTGTTGCGACGGAAGCGGCCCGGACGAGTATTTCCAGCGCCGTCATTGAATAACCGAAATGGGCGCTATAGTAATGGTTCAGCCAGAGGTCGGACAGCGCCAGCGCGGTAAAGGGGATCAACCAGAAGCGCCGGTCGCGATTGTAAGCCGCGGCGCAGAAGGCCAGTGCGGTTATTGGGGCTACATTGGACAACGCGGAATGGGTGGCACAGAAGATCCTCCAAAGGGCGGCGGCAAGAATTAAGCTAAAGGCGAGGGTATTTGCTTTCATTGAATGTTGATTTCGAAAGTGAGAGTTAGAAACCGGACGAATTAAAGGAGTGAACGGCGTCCAGCATCGCGATCACGTTCATTGTCGGGGTGCGCGCTTGGATGTTGTGGATCGTATTGAACATAAAGCCGCCGTTGCGGCCGAAAATACGGCAGCGGCTCAGGACCTCGGCATGCACCTGCTCCGGGGTTCCGAATGGAAGGGTGTGTTGTGTGTCGACGCCGCCACCCCAGAAAACAAGTTCTTTCCCGTATTTTGATTCGAGGTGTTCGGGATCCATGCCCAACGCGGAGCATTGCACGGGATTGATAATGTCAAAGCCCGCTCGAATGATATTTGGCAGGAGGGGATCGATCGCGCCGCAGGTGTGCTTGAAGGTTTTCCAACCCGTATTGCGGTGGACCCATTCATTGATTTGCTTGTAATATGGCAGGTATAGGTCGTCGAAGGTCTCCGCTGAGCAAAACTGTGAGATTTGGGTTCCGAAATCCGTGCCGCAGACATAAAGCACGTCCACCATCTCTCCGACAATAGCGTGCAGCCGAGAAAGGTTGTGCAATGACACCTCGCACTGCTTTGAGAATATCGCGTGGACATAGTCGCGCCGGGTCACCAGGGAGATATACCATTCGCTTATGTCACGGATGCCGTGCGGATGTTTGAGGAATGGGGCGGGCACGAGCGAGATGTCTCCGAATCCGGTTCCTCCCAGGTTCGCCATCACCGCGCGCTTCTCGTTGCGCATCCAGTCGGCCTTCTCCTTCCAATAGGCCTCGTCGGCCGGTGAGAACAGCGTGAATTCCTCAAGATTGTCCGCAAGATTGAGGGCGTCCTCGTCGATGGGATCCTGGCGAATGACGGTGTCGAAGAAGAAACCCTTTGCAGGCATATGGCCGCTCACCGGGGCGGTAATGTCGCCCTCCGGGAAGATGAAGATTTCGCCGCTCGAATCAGTCATTGTCTGGAATCCGGGTGGCACCAAGACAATCTGCCCCCATGGGCATCGCCACTCCCGCAGCAGTCCGTCGACCGGGAAGCCAAACATCGTAAGCCGCGGCGGCACACCCACCGTGTCGATGCCCATCGCATTGCTAAGGTCGGCCGTCACCTCACCCAGCATCTGGTATGGCTCGATTACGCGAACCAGTTCGGGGGGAAGGCCGTAATGCTTGCGCAGGGCGTCGACGACACTCACATGGACGCCGGTCACCGCAGAGCTGCCGAAATCTATCGGCAATTGCTTTGCACGGTGATTGAGCGCCTGCTTGACAAGAGACTTGGAGTTCATGGGGTGACTAGATCAGCTTGGACGGCCTGTCGGCTTCGTGTGACGACAGTGGCTCCGGGCGGGATGCAAAACGAGCGCGTTCAAAGGTCTTATGTCTGGAAATGCATCACATCCGCTCCTCCCCCATGCCCGAGGAGACCCGCCCACGAACTGGCGGCTCAGCAACGAGCCTGAACTGACCGAGGATAGGCACACCGATCAGATTGGTCTTCTCGTTGCATGCCGAATAGTTATCTCTTTTTGCCAGATGAAGGAGAAACTGAACCTTCCCGTTGGTGCTCTGGGAGCGATCTGGTACTACCGCGCGCGGCAGAGCGAACTGTGGCCGATGCACAGGCATCGGGAGACCGAACTGAACATCGTCATGGCGGGGCGCGCTAGCTATGCGCTCGGCGACCGGCGTTACGAATTGGGCTCGGACGATCTCGTTTGGCTCTTTCCTGCTCAGGAGCACCAGCTGATCGACCGCTCCGAAGACTTTGAAATGTGGGTCGTAGTCCTCGCGCCCGAGGGTCTTCGTATCGCGGTTCACGGCAATCCGGCGAGCGTGCTCGCGGAGAATTCCCCGACGGGACGGTTCTGCAAGAGCCTGGAACACACGGATGCCATGGCGCTTGGGCGGCTCTGCGCGGAGCTGCAAAGCTTCCTGAACTCTCCGTATGTTTTCAACGCCGGCATTCGGTACCTTGTGCTCCGGGCTTGGGAGCGGTTCGCTGGCGCGAGCGATGAGCCGACGTACCATGCGCTGCATCCGGCAGTCGAGAACGCACTCAGCCTTCTTCGACGGGGAGAATCCGAGGAGTCGCTGATCGAGCTCTCGAAGCACGCAATGCTGAGTCCGGCTCGGCTGAGCCGCGCCTTTAAGCAACAGGTGGGGCTTGGAATCGCGGAGTACCGTAATCGAATGCGCCTGGAGCGTTTCCTGGACAAGTACGGCAAGGAGCGCCGCATCACAGCCTTGGCGGCGGCATTGGAGGCGGGATTCAATAGCTATGCTCAGTTCCATCGGGTCTTTAGCCGGCTGATGGGCTGCAGTCCCTCCGAATACCGGCGCCGCGCCGGGATAAAGAGGTGAAGGGGAATATGCCCCTTTCGGAAAGTTTCGCCCTGGTAGTGCCTTCATACGGAATCACTCAGTCCGATCGATAGCGGGCGACTATGGCCTCCAGGTTGTCCAGTTGCGCCGCCGTCTGCGCCCCGGTGACATGGGCGTAGACGCCCCGGGTGCCGATTTCATCGAGCAGAGATGCAAGCTCATCGGGTCGGACATCGAGCACCTGGACGGATTTGCCGGCCTCGACGATCCGCCTGTAGAGCGGCCACCAGCGCGAGTTGCCGCCGGTCTCGACGCCCACCTGAGCCGTGAACTCGATAGCGTCCAGCTCATCGATCTCCAGGAGGCTGTCGAGATGCTGGATTGCCTGGGTGCCATCGAGATGAAACATCGCGTAATCGAGCCGGGCGCATTGCCGGCGCAGCTCCGGAACAACAAATTCGTCGAACATGTCCTTGGATATCATGGCTCCGGCGTCGCATTGGACCTTTGCCGTACGCCCTGGTCCCCAGAGGCAGAAGGCCCAGAAGCTCATGCCACCCTCGGCATCTTGCAGCTTCGCATACAGCTCGTCGAAAATGAGGAAGTAGGCGTCCGTTATCTCGCGGATCCGCGACTTTACCCATTCGGGCCGCTCGATCAGGTCCATCATCAGGGTCTGCGCGTCGCGCAATGATGCGAGCACGTCGAGATTTTCGACGAGATCGGGACAACCAACGAAGTAGTGTCCTGCGGCTCGGGACTTTGCAGCGTCGATGATGTCCAGCTGCCTGCGCCACCAGCAGTTGTTGGTGTCGAATCGGATCTCCATGCATACGTCAGGATCCGAAATGGCGGGCTCAAACCAGATTGTTGTCTCCCCGAATCCCGGCTGGCTGCCCAGGTACGCGGCAAGCGAGCCGGGTCCGAGGTCGACCTGGGCGATCGGCAATGCATCCAATCGGCAATCCGCATGGGCTAGGTAATGGTCCATGCGACTAGCAACATACGCGGGGTCGGTAAATCGGGCTTCATTGGATTTTGGTGCCCCGGGCGCCGGCACACTGGCCCACGGCTTGATGCGGAGAGGATACTCTCCCCACATCACCGGTGTGACGACGAGTCCGTCATGCGCCCACCACCGCACAAAATGCTCCCGCGTCTGCGGCCAATTCTCTTTCCAGAGACAGGGCCATGAATGATCCGATCGGACGACTGGGGCGGGTTCCGCCGAGGGGGCCGGGTTAATGGCCGGGGGCTGCAGCGAGTGGCTCATAATGACAGGTTCAGAACATGCGCGTTGTCCCGCGACTCCGGGTCCTGATGTCGGGAGGACGCGGACGCTGGAATCACCGAATCAGCCATCCCCGTGAGCTGGGACTGGAAATAGGTGGGTTCGTCCGCATCCCGAGCCTCGGTCCATGCTTTGCCCAGACAAAGCACGAGCCGACGCGGCCACAGCAATGAATAGTCGAGCGCGCCGATCATGGCAGCCGTGAATATGGCCGGCACCTCGATGTATAGCTGCTGGCAGGCGCTCGCCCGGGCGAGCTCACGTAGGGCTTCGGTCAGGCGGCTCTCGAACTGGCAGCACAGGCAGGAAGGCCTGAACTCGTGCACCAGGATACCTGAGAGCGGATGCAAACCGGACCTTAGCGCCGTGCGACCGAATTCCGCTAAAAGCACCGCGGGGTGGCTTTCGGCGAGGGAGTTTGTGGTGCGAGCAAGCTCCTTCTGGAGCCATCGCGTCTTGCCCGCGCCGATTGGACCCGTAACCACGCAGCAAATTGGCGAGATCTGGTCCCTTTCGATTATGCCCGTTGACCCGTTCACGTTTTTGTTACCTCAATTTAGGAGGTATTCGGCGGGAATATAGCGCGATTCGTCGGAAACACCGCGCTGGTTGGTGATGAACTCCGATTCCAAAACAGGGAGCTCATCGAGTTGGTTCTGGATGGTGTCCAGGAACGGAAGCTCACGCTCGACTATCTTGAGCCTGCCGGCGGCATGGGCCTCCCGCAAGAGCCCGACAGCGCACCGGGCGGCCGCGATTCCGGCCTGATAGTAATCGGGCGCCGACACGATGGCTTCGGCAATCGCGATCACGCTGTCCGGAGCCAGCACGAATGCCTGGGGATCCAGCGGGGCGTCGGAGTCGACAAGCCAACGGCGCAGGATGAGCGCCGATTCCTTGCCCTCTGCGAGAGCCCGGTTCATCAGCCTGCAATCATAGGCGAGCTGCTCCATTGAGCAGGTGGGGGCGGGCCCGGCAAGCAACCGGACATTCTGCACCGACTCGTTGGACCAGGTGTCGGCGTATGCGGCCGCGATATTCCCAAGGGGGCTGAAATGCGCGCACGCGGCCGACTTGCCCTCCATGGCCATCGGGAACCCGGTAATCGCCTTCAAGTAGGGGTTCTCGTAGCCACAGTCCTTGCCGGGACCAACTGCCCCATACTCATAGCCCACGAGGGTGCGAACAGCCGTGATGGCCCGGACCACTGCTGCGAACACCCGGGGAATCATCTTCTGTTCGGCCAGCACCATCGCGGTGTTGCCAAATCCGCATGCAGTGTCGCCGGCGCAGACCACACCGGTCCGCTTGGCGATATCGCTTATGTGCTTCCAGATGAACTCCATGTCTCGCACCCCGAGGACACAAAGCGCGAAGATGACCTGGCTGATATCGCATTGAAGCAGCGCCTCATCATGCAGCTCCTTTCCGCCGACCGACTCAATACTCAGCAGCTCTGCTCCTGCTTTGGCCGAGCCTTCGAAGAGCTCCAGCATGTGCTCCCAGTGCTCGCCCGAGCGCATGACCGGGGGCCGTGCGAACTCGCGATTGTCATTGGGAGTAATCCGGAGCGTAGAGCGCAGGCCGTGGTGCACCCGCGCGTCGTCCATGCCGGCAAGGAGAACCCCTACGATTTCCAGGCCGAAGGCAGGGGTGGCGGTCATGGGCGGCACGGTCTCGAATTCGATGACGACTCCGGGCACCTCGAGATCGGCCGCCCTTCGAAGCGCGTCCGTGATAATCTCATGATACTGCCGGACCACCTGGGGCATCGTGGAGGCCGTCACCTCCATCGGCGGCAGCGTGAAGTTTAATTCGGGATATACGACGCCTCCCCCGATCTTGAGGCCGTGTCGCGTCAACACTGGATGGGGTGCGACGCCAAAGAGCAGATCGTCGGCACGGGCGATGGCCAGTTTTCGGTATTTCATGGGGGTGCTTCAGCTGGCCCCAACGAGGAGTTTCGCGCGGTCCACGGCCGAGCCGGCGTCGGGCGAATAACCGTCGGCGCCAATCTCCTCGGCGAAGGCCTGGTTAATGGGGGCGCCGCCGACCATGATCTTGACGGGCGCGATGCCAGCGGCCCGGATGGTCCGCACGGTCTCGACCATCGCTGGCATCGTAGTCGTCAGCAGTGCTGAGAGGCCTACCAGTTGTGGTTTGTGCTCTTTGATGGCGGCCGTGAATTTCGCTGCAGGCACATTGGTGCCTAGGTCGATCACGCGGAAATTGGCGCCCCTCCACATAACGGCGACCAGGTTTTTCCCGATGTCGTGGAGGTCCCCCTGAACGGTACCGATAACGGCGGTGTATTTCGGGGTGATTCCGGCAGCGACGAGAAGGGGTTCCATGAGAGTCATGGCCTCCTTCATGGCGCGCGCTGCGACGAGCATCTCCGGGACGAAGATGAGGTTGTTCTTGAATTTATTACCCACGATGGCCATTGCCGGCACAAGGGCGGTGTCCACGATATAGCCGGGCTTGAGGCCCTCATCGATCGCCTGCTGGGTGAAGGCGCGCGCATCCTTGCTCTTGCCGGCGATAACGGCTTGGGAGAGTTGTTCGATTATGGTCATGGTATGGGGGAGTTTTGGATCGATAGTGTAAGGGATGGGCGTATCGCCTCACGGCAGCGCCATTTGGTCGATGAAGGTGTCCTCAAAGGAGGGATCCGTGTTGAGTTCGAGAATCTCCGCACCGCGAACGATTTCGCGCATTCCAGTGAGCTTTGTCTCGTCAACGAGGCCCAGCCATGCGCCGCCCAGCGAGGTGTTCCCGACAACCTCGATTTGCTCCTTGGTGAATCCCGGCAACAGGCCGCTCCTTATGGCGCTCACAGGGTCAAGGTGAAGGCCGAACCCGCCGGCAAGAAAGAGGCGATGGATGTCGGGGGGTATCAGGGAGCTTCGGTGCAGGAGTGTGAGGATGCCTGCGGCAATAGCAGCCTTTGCCTGCTGGAGCTGTGCGACGTCGGCCTCGGTGACTAGGGTCGAGGCGTCGGCGGCGCGAAGGTACACTCCCCGCTGGCCATCCTCCTCCCAGCGAAACTCTGCTGGCATGGTAGCCCAGCTCTCAGGGGAGAAGCGTCCGACCTCGTCAAGCAGGCCCGCGCTCCTGCCTTGAGCCAGGAAATCCAAGTAGGCCGAACCGCAGATACCCACGGGTGTCCAGCCCCCGGGGATCATTTCGAGGACGGGAGGCGTTTGCTTGCTTGAAAGGACTAAATGCTCGATAGCCCCAGAAACGGCACGGGTGCCGGAAGTCAGCCTTCCGCCTTCAAAGGCGGGGCCTGCAGCCGTTGCCGTGCCCACAAGGCGGCCCTGGTGTTGCAGCAAAATTTCGCCATTTGTTCCGATGTCGACGAGTAGGCAAGTGCCGCCTTCCTCCATGAGGCCCGTGCAGGCGCAGCCGGCCGCCAGGTCCGCGCCGACGAAGGCGCTGAAGCCGGGAAGAAGGTGGACGGGAAGCAGTGGCGGAAGGCCGTCCAGTCCCAGTTCGCCGGCCGCGACGGTTCGGTGTCCGGTGAACTGGGGCCGGAAGGGCGCGACCCCCATCGGCGAGGGATCCGCTCCCACCAGAAGGTGGAGCATAGTCGTGTTGCCTGCGACGGTCGCTGCTCCGAGCCGGTCCTCGGAGATATCCGCCCTCAGACAGAGGGCGCGAATCGCGGGCACCAGCGTCGAGCGGACAATTGCGTTGCGAAGGGCCTCCCGACAGGTGGGGTCCGCGGCAAGTTGGATCCGCGTAACTACGTCGTCGCCGAGCGCGATCTGGCGGTTCAACACGGCTTCCTCCCCCATAATGTTTCCGTTGAATAGGTCGACTAGGACCACCACCACGGTGGTGGTACCCACATCGATGGCCAAACCGTAATCCTTGACTCCCGATTGGGGAGCGCAGAGCGGCCGGAGCTTGTAGGGAACGCGAACCGTGAACGAGGAAACTCCCTGCGCCTGTGTATCCGCGAGGGAGCGTCGTGGGATGGAGACTGTCGCGTCCCCCTTGTTTGCCAGGGTTCCCTGGCATGTCTTAATGGTGGCGGGAGCTTCAATGATGTCGCCGTCGCTCGTCAGAAACGAGCCCTTGAGTAGCTTCACCGAGCAGCCTGCGCAGAGCCCGTTTCTGCCGCACCGCGTGTTCAAAGCGACGCCCGCCCGGGCGAGGGTCTCGGCAAGCGATACATCGTCGACACCGGAAGCGTATAATTCCTGTGGCGGGCCCCCGTCGGGGCCAATAACCTCTAGTTTGCAGTTCTTCACGGCGGCTGCGGCACAGCTTTGATGATGGCGTCGCCATGTGCGCAGAGCGCAATGCGCTGGCCCGGATGCACGACCAGGAAGCGCTCTGGGTCCCACGGGCCGTTCAACAGGTCGCGCAGCAAGCCGGAATCCCCGTGGATGGGAGTCATGGACCAACCCCGGCACTCTGCGCACGTCTTCGAGTACTGAAACTGGTCGCTGTCTCCGGGAAGCTGCAGGTCGGTGTACGCCGCCGAGTGATGTTGGGCCACGCTTTCACGGTCCATCTCGATCAGCTCATCCACCTGGTCGGGATCGAAGCGGACACGATATTCCGCGCGCAGGCGTTCTTCCCGATCGGGGCTCGGGACGAGGCCATGCCGGCACCATCCGGGCATGTACCAGTACAGGCCTGGGTCCTCCTTCATGCATTCGGCGTAACGCTCCTTGTTGCCAAGAAAAAGCGTGACGCAATCGTGCGCCCTTGGGACGACCAGGCTGCAGCGGGATGGGCCCAGACCGACCAGCGCCGAGCCGCAAAGTCCGTAAGCCAGGACGATCGTATCGATCTCCGGTCTCTCCTCGGTGTGAGCTATAGCCTGCGCAAGAATGGCGCGGAGGCGCGTAGGCTGCACATGCAGGCCGGCCGGAAGGATCTCCCGGCTAGCCACGGCTTCGCCAAGGCCGCTCAGCGCCGCGAGCTCGCGCTCCAGCACCTCGCACCCAATTAGGGCCACGTGCCTCGTACCTGGGTTGACGGTACGTTCCATGCAGCTGAAGTCTAGAAGGTTGTCATCCCCGGGTCTTCTCATGGCGTTGCACGTAGTTATCATTTATTGCTGAGGGACGAGGGCGGGGTGGGGCGGCGCGGGCGCGTTGGGAGCCAAAATTGTGCCACGGCCTGACCAGCCCAGTCGCAGCGCACACATAATGCCCAAACGGGCAGGTCGTTTCGTTCTGCCCGGCGCGGATCGACAAAAAACGATAAGGACAGGCAACTGAATGAGAAGACGCTGCGGACAATGCGTGCTAGGTTTAACCCAGCAGTGGCGAGAATCCGCTGCGCTCTGCCATATCAATTAATGAAAAACTACGCCCCCTACCTTTCACCTGACGAGACCGGCGATGTACTGCGTGATTTCCTATGGCGTGAATTTGAGCTCTCTCGCATGTGTTTCGGATGGCTGCCTGCGCTCGAGAAATGGGAGCAGAAATGGTGGTCTGGCCAGCTTGGCTATTGGCACGCCCGCCATACGTACACCCTGGAGGAGCGTATCCATGAGCTCCCGGGCTCGTTCGAGGAGCGCGCGGGCTCGCCCCCGGTGCTGCGAGAGGCCTACGTCCGGATCTCACTTGCGCCCTCAGCGGAGGCGTTCTGGACGGCTTACCGGTTTCTCCTGGAGGATCTGTATCGCGATTACGATTCATTCCTCGCCGTCGCCGACCCCGTGACAAACAGCCCGACAATCGACTGTCTGTCCCACGTCATGCTTGAGCGCCCGCGCATACTGGAATGGCTAAGCAAGGGTCCGCTCGCTGTTTACCGAGACGCTGAGACTAACGGTGGGCCCGACCCGAAATGGCTGGGCTATGCCGGCCAGGTCGAGGCGGCCATGGCCAAGGTAATGGATGGAGACTCTAATGCGTGGCCGCCGATTCCGGAGGGCGAGCCGATGGGACCACTGCCGGTTGACGGGCGCAGCGACCCGTCGATGGCTCCAAGTGACTTCCGGACTCGGCTATCGGGCAAGGAGCTTGAGTCGTATGAGTTTTACCTGGACGAGGGGAATTCGCCTGTGGCCAACAACGTGAGGCAGATGATCTTCATCAACTCGACCGAGATAATAGCCGCCGAGCTCGTGGCATACATCTATTATTCGAGCCACGGACTATCGCTGGATTTCTATTACGACACGGCGCGCCACACATGGGACGAGATCCGGCATACAGAGATGGGCCTTCGCAGGCTCAAGCAACTTGGGTTCAAGATCGAGCAGTTCCGCTTCTGGGGACCTTGCCACGTGCCGAAGGACGCCACGGCGCTCGACCATTATCAGTTTTACTCTGATCTGACGAATCGGGCGGAGGCGTGTTCTTTCGGCTACAAGCGCGCGTGCGCGGAGGCGTTCCGCAAGCACGGCGACATCATTTCGGCGGTGCAAAGTGAATTCGACGTCGCCGACGAGCGGCTGCACACGGGCTATGGCACCAAATGGAGCCCAGAGCTCTATAAGCTTGCGACCGGGGAAAGCATGACCGCGGCGGCCTTGTCATGAGCC
>OCTA010005169.1_pt1 | contig 11321 bp, 10 predicted proteins | sample 1538991 | NCBI WGS metagenome assembly OCTA01 (sample SAMEA3539302, study PRJEB22396) | soil metagenome | biome: tundra; feature: field; material: soil | place: USA | collected 2010-05 | depth 0.15 m | reverse complement strand
TCAGACGGCCTCTGGAAAACTTCCAACCCTGCTCAACCCGTTATGTTAAGGACCAGTAACATCACGCTCGAGTGAGAGCAACTATTGAGCCCTTCGCTTCAATGAGGCCCCGGTCGCGCGACCGGAGAAATGCGCTCCTGCGCTGGCGAAGCGCAAACTCCGTCTGGCTTCAATGAGGCTCCGGTCGCGCGACCGGAGAAATCAGCCAGGATCAGACCGTGATCCGCGTGATCGAAGAGCTTCAATGAGGCTCCGGTCGCGCGACCGGAGAAATATGGCCAGTCGCGCCGCCATCTGGAACTGCTCACCGGTTCAATGAGGCTCCGGTCGCGCGACCGGAGAAATCCGATTGGAATCTTCAACAGCCCGGTGATTAAGTGGCTTCAATTAGGCTCCGGTCGCGCGACCGGAGAAATGCGGCCAGTTCTGCTTATACGGACTATCACTACCTGCTTCAATGAGGCTCCGGTCGCGCGACCGGAGAAATGTGCGGTAACGGCTCAAGGGGTCTGCCATGACCTCGCTTCAATGAGGCTCCGGTCGCGCGACCGGAGAAATAAGAGATCGTATGTGACCGACTGGCGACTAGCAGCGCTTCAATGAGGCTCCGGTCGCGCGACCGGAGAAATGTCGCACGGATTGGCTGGTCCGCTATGACCAGTGGCGCTTCAATGAGGCTCCGGTCGCGCGACCGGAGAAATGTATACGTCTACGATACGCCAGTGGGGCATACGGTGGCTTCAATGAGGCTCCAGTCGCGCGACCGGAGAAATCCGGCTGGGTCCGCTGTGCGCGGTGAAGCTCGCTGCCGCTTCAATGAGGCTCCAGTCGCGCGACCGGAGAAATGCGACGAAAGCGAAGCTCGAAGCCATCGTCTATGAGCTTCAATGAGGCTCCAGTCGCGCGACCGGAGAAATGTGGCAACCACGATTAAACGCCCCGCGAAACGGGCGAGCTTCAATGAGGCTCCAGTCGCGCGACCGGAGAAATTCGGCTGGATGTGGTGGTGGAACAGTTGCAGGGTCGCTTCAATGAGGCTCCAGTCGCGCGACCGGAGAAATATCTACGTGCATGACATTGGGGCGGTCTACAACGGGCTTCAATGAGGCTCCAGTCGCGCGACCGGAGAAATCCTCCGATGCCATTCCACTTCCCGGCCTGCCACGCGCTTCAATGAGGCTCCAGTCGCGCGACCGGAGAAATCAGGAATTCGGGTTGATCGCGCCGGAGGGCAGCTTGGCTTCAATGAGGCTCCAGTCGCGCGACCGGAGAAATCTCACTGTCATTGTAACGGCAACCCGTCGTAGATAGCTTCAATGAGGCTCCAGTCGCGCGACCGGAGAAATGTTTATAGGCATGAGAGGTAACGCCAAATCGGGTTGCTTCAATGAGGCTCCAGTCGCGCGACCGGAGAAATAACCTTGGCGAACACCCACACGATGGGCCTGATCTACGCTTCAATGAGGCTCCAGTCGCGCGACCGGAGAAATCCGTATTCCGTTTGATGCGATCCGGTCGATTGCGGAGCTTCAATGAGGCTCCAGTCGCGCGACCGGAGAAATAACCTTGGCGAACACCCACACGATGGGCCTGATCTACGCTTCAATGAGGCTCCAGTCGCGCGACCGGAGAAATCCGTATTCCGTTTGATGCGATCCGGTCGATTGCGGAGCTTCAATGAGGCTCCAGTCGCGCGACCGGAGAAATCGCGCTGGTCGGCAGAGTCCATGCCCGCGGTGCCCCGCTTCAATGAGGCTCCAGTCGCGCGACCGGAGAAATCCTCGTCAACCGCATCGAGATGGACTTCCTGGGAGCGCTTCAATGAGGCTCCAGTCGCGCGACCGGAGAAATAATGCCTTCGTCCGTGGCCTGGTAGTTCAGAACCGGCTTCAATGAGGCTCCAGTCGCGCGACCGGAGAAATGGGCCTCAGCGTTACGGACGGCCACCACGTAGAGTTGCTTCAATGAGGCTCCAGTCGCGCGACCGGAGAAATGCTCGATCTTGGCGATACGTTGCGCCATGGACGCGGCTTCAATGAGGCTCCAGTCGCGCGACCGGAGAAATGGTCAAAGGGATGGTCCTCGCGCAGATGCCTGAAGAGCTTCAATGAGGCTCCAGTCGCGCGACCGGAGAAATGGCGGGGCGGGCGGGGGCGCCGTGTTGGCCTTGATTGCTTCAATGAGGCTCCAGTCGCGCGACCGGAGAAATCCGGAAGATGCGGCCTCGACACTTCGCCAGGGCGGGCTTCAATGAGGCTCCAGTCGCGCGACCGGAGAAATACTCCCCCAGGGTGGGCATGCCACGGCGGGGTCCGGGCTTCAATGAGGCTCCAGTCGCGCGACCGGAGAAATCTCCGATTCCCCTGTCACTCGCAATAGATGGTCCTGCTTCAATGAGGCTCCAGTCGCGCGACCGGAGAAATACATCTGGGACAACTACGCCACTCTGTCCTACTCGGCTTCAATGAGGCTCCAGTCGCGCGACCGGAGAAATGGCGTACATGCGGCACTTCTACTGTTCAATCATCCGGCTTCAATGAGGCTCCAGTCGCGCGACCGGAGAAATGTCCCACACAAGATCTGCCACGCGGGATTTTCCCCCGCTTCAATGAGGCTCCAGTCGCGCGACCGGAGAAATGTAATCTCTCGCATCCCTGTAACTCCCCACCCAAAGCTTCAATGAGGCTCCAGTCGCGCGACCGGAGAAATGTGGATTTCTGGTTACTTCGAATCATGATCGGCTCGCTTCAATGAGGCTCCAGTCGCGCGACCGGAGAAATAACACCACCGACTACCAGGCCGCGAAACTGGACTGGCTTCAATGAGGCTCCAGTCGCGCGACCGGAGAAATGCAACTGCCGGGCGCGCAGGCGGCGGATGCGGCGCGGCTTCAATGAGGCTCCAGTCGCGCGACCGGAGAAATCAGCATCCCGGCGAATGCCAGACCCCCGACAAGCGGCTTCAATGAGGCTCCAGTCGCGCGACCGGAGAAATGGTCAACTGTGGCAATCAGCGCCCTGTCGTTCTCCGCTTCAATGAGGCTCCAGTCGCGCGACCGGAGAAATGGCTTCAACTTACGCCAGCTCCGAACAGGAGGACATGCTTCAATGAGGCTCCAGTCGCGCGACCGGAGAAATCCGTTGCGGATCCGGCGGCGATGCCGATTTTATATGGCTTCAATGAGGCTCCAGTCGCGCGACCGGAGAAATCCCTGTGAGGATCTTGCAAACATACTCGCGCTGCTCGCTTCAATGAGGCTCCAGTCGCGCGACCGGAGAAATCCCGTGGACGGCTGCAACGCCACCCAAAGCCCGCTCGCTTCAATGAGGCTCCAGTCGCGCGACCGGAGAAATCCGCCCGGATCGCCCATCATACTCAGCGGCATGTCCGCTTCAATGAGGCTCCAGTCGCGCGACCGGAGAAATGGGGCGGAAACATTCCGCCCCGCGGTGCCGCGGCTAGCTTCAATGAGGCTCCAGTCGCGCGACCGGAGAAATGGCGTCTCCCAGCTCAGTGGTATGCTGGATCGCATCGCTTCAATGAGGCTCCAGTCGCGCGACCGGAGAAATCTGCGAAAGAATGCGACCACCGGGCAGCTTGGGATGCTTCAATGAGGCTCCAGTCGCGCGACCGGAGAAATGCGCGCGAGGCTACGAAGTTCTGGGAGGATATCCAGCTTCAATGAGGCTCCAGTCGCGCGACCGGAGAAATTCGATGCTTTCGATCAGACGTTGGCGGCATCACTCGCTTCAATGAGGCTCCAGTCGCGCGACCGGAGAAATGTCGCCGCGATGATGGGGCTATACGTCGTCAAGGGGGCTTCAATGAGGCTCCAGTCGCGCGACCGGAGAAATAGGAGCGCGATTACTACAGGCCGGAACGGTCGCTAGGCTTCAATGAGGCTCCAGTCGCGCGACCGGAGAAATACGTGCTTCGACGGCGCACGGACCTGGCGGCGGTAGCTTCAATGAGGCTCCAGTCGCGCGACCGGAGAAATCGTCCGGACTCGGAAGCTGAGGGGTCAATTGTAAAGCTTCAATGAGGCTCCAGTCGCGCGACCGGAGAAATGGCCACGGTCAACGTGTCCCGCTGCCCGGGGAACTTGCTTCAATGAGGCTCCAGTCGCGCGACCGGAGAAATACGATTGCCGCCCTTCAAGTGCCCGCACTCACCTTGCTTCAATGAGGCTCCAGTCGCGCGACCGGAGAAATTTCGTGGCTAGGGCGGCGTGAGGCGTGGGGCTTAACGCTTCAATGAGGCTCCAGTCGCGCGACCGGAGAAATACAGCGACATCGACTATCAGCGGGGCTGGGGCCACGCTTCAATGAGGCTCCAGTCGCGCGACCGGAGAAATGCATGTTGCGGAGGGAAGCCCAAGGCCGCCCACACTGCTTCAATGAGGCTCCAGTCGCGCGACCGGAGAAATGCTCGCGACTGGCGGCACCGAGCCGAGGTACGCCATGCTTCAATGAGGCTCCAGTCGCGCGACCGGAGAAATGGCGCAGCGGGAGGAAGGGTTGGCTGCGCTACGCCAGCTTCAATGAGGCTCCAGTCGCGCGACGGGAGAAATGCCGGACGGGCGTGCAGACGCTCAGCGAGCCGATGAGCTTCAATGAGGCTCCAGTCGCGCGACCGGAGAAATTAGATGTTGTTCGTTGAATTCGCTTGTTGACCCCAGAGCTTCAATGAGGCTCCAGTCGCGCGACCGGAGAAATGGGGATGCGTTCCGTGGGATCACGGAGCCGTTAGCAGCTTCAATGAGGCTCCAGTCGCGCGACCGGAGAAATAGCCACCCCTTCATCCTATTCAATTATCAAAGATCTTTCCAGCACAACGCGAGCGGTGTCCGTCACCTCTCCAGAGCCCACTGGACTATCCTCACCCTTCACCTGCAACCTCCCGCAAACAAACCCGATCCATCTCGCGAGCGCCTCCCCATGTTTCCGCGCCGCACCACCGCTCGCGACCCCTATCGTGTCGTAAAAACAGGATATTCCGCAATCTCACCATCCAACACCCGCGCTAGCAGCCGCGCCTGAATTTCCAGTAGACGCCGATAGCTCACCCGGTAATCAAATAGAGGATGGGTCACCAGGGTATCCATCCGCATCTCGTAGGCTCGCAGAAAACCCTTGCGACCGCCAGCCGTCAGCGCCACTGCATTGCCGGCCCGCACGAAATCGCGCGGCGACACCATACCCGTGTTCACGGCCGTCAGCACCGCCGAGTCGGCGATCAATGGACGGAACGGTTCCATCAAATCCAACGCCAGCGCCGGCCGCCCGAAGCGCGGCTGGTGATAGAAGCCAATGTACGGATCGAACCCCACCGCATAGCATGCCACCGTCAGGTCCTTCGCCAGCAGACTGTACCCCAGCGAAAGTAGCGCATTGATCGGGTCGCGCGGTGGCCGTCGGTTGCGCCCTTCGAAGTCGAACGAAAATCCGGCGGCATTTTCCGCTTCGTCCAGCTTGATCATCCCGCTGAAGTCGCCGAAAAAGAGTCGTGCGGCGTTACCCTCAATCCCCAGCAACTCATCCAGACGGGACGCCCTCTCAGCGCGCTCCGCCATCTCTTTTAGTCCGGCCAGCGTGTTCCGGTTCGGCTCGATGTGATTCCGCTGTAGCAGCGTCCTCTGGTTGCGCACCTTCCCCGCCACCAGGCGCCGCGAAAGCGCCAGCGCAAAATACTCCTGCTCCGCCAGCCGGAACTGATTCCGCCGCAGAAACACGTTGCGCTCGTTCAGCCCCATCGTGATCCCGTAGAACCACCCGCCCATCGAGAAGTAGCAGACCGGTACCTCCGCCTCGCACAGCGCCTGCACCGCCTGCGTCGAGATCTGCACGTTCCCCATCAGGCTCACCTGGCACGTCTCGCCGACCCGCACCTCCTGCACCGGCCTGTCGTTTTCTTTCACCTGCAGGACACCGCCCGACTTGCCCACGCGCACGCCTTGCGTATTCAGATACAGCGGGCGCATCTCGCTGCGCGGCGTCACTAGCGGGCGCACCTCTCGCCGCACCGACTTCCGCGGAGCGCCATCGAACAGCACCAGTTGCCGCGCTTCGCGCTCCTCCTCGCCCGCCGCGCGCAGCGTTTCATCGGGCAGGCAAATGCCCACCAGCGAACATCCGGGGCACTTCGGCGAATCCTCCAGCGGCGGCGGGATCACACCCTCCGCAGCAGTGCTCCAGGCGCGCGCGATCAGTGCCTCGGTCGAAGCCATCAGCTCTTCATCGAACGCCACTCGTACGCGCTGGCCCGTCTTCTTGTAGTAAACGGTGCCCTCCTCGCACCGGTATCCGTTGTCGCGCAACACGATTGCCTGCACCGCCAGTTGCGCCCGGTCGGAGGGCCATAGTTCCAAACCGTTCGGCCCTTCGCGCGGGCGCCCGCGCTTGTAATCCACCGGTGTGACCACCCCGGCCTCGGCTTCCACCAGGTCCAGCTTGGCGATCACCTTCAGCCGCTCGCTCGAAAGCGTCACCGATCGCGAATGGATCGTCTCCGGCAGATCTTCGGACGCCGGCAGCGCATCCTGCTTGCGGTCCACGCGCTTGTGCTGCGCCGAGCCCTCGACGGTGTCGGAGCTCTCCGCGAAGACCCCCTCCACCCACTCATAAAAGAAGAGACGCGGGCAGTAGCAGAACTCGTTGACCATCCGCGCCGGCAGATAGTCCGGTAAATCGCTTTGTCTCTCCGCAAGAACCGGCAGTGCTCCCATAAGGCCTCACACGATGATGCACGGCGCGTCGATAGCGGCGTACGGTTTGCCAATGGCTGTGATCACGCGGTCGCCGCGCCCTTCCGCCGGACCGAGATTGACGAACAGCACCTGGTCTTCGGCATGGTTGATAATCGCCGTCAACTCCGCCCGGCATTTCACCAGGTCCATGGCAGTTAGCTGGCATTCGAACACGGAGTATTGCAGGTGGTCCCCGTAGGCACGCATGGTCTGGAAAACCTTGCGCAAACGTTTGTCGTCGCAGATGTCGTAGCAGACCAGGTAGGAGGTGCGCATAAGACCTACACCGCGCGAGCCGGCCGGAAGCTCACCTTGAAGTTCGCACCCTGGCCGATTTGCACACGTTGCACTCGAAAGATATCCTCAATCCCTCTTGCGCGCAATGCCCCGCGTTCGGGCTCATCCTCCTGGATCTCTCGCAAGCCTAGTAACGATCGGACGGTATCAATACTCGCCCACTGGGTCCAGATCGGCCAGGTGAACTCATGCGCTCGGCTGCGCCTTTGAAAGCCCGTAGTTCTCAGCTCGGCTCCTGCCGGCGCTGTCGGCAGCAACGGCAGCGCCTCAAAGGCCAGCCGGTTAGCCCCCCATACGCTAGAGACACCGCCGATGCTCGGATTGCGCCAGCGTAGCGCATACTCTTTCGCGTCGTCCGGATCCCAACGTAGTGAGAGGCCTGCGTCCGCGTAACGCCACGGCCCGAATAGCGCCTCCCGTAAGTGCTGCGCCTCGCAGGAATCGGCCAGCCCCTTCGCTGTCCCGAGAAAATCCTGATGGCCAGAGCCCGTGATGAAACATAGTTCGGTAAACCGGATGCGTCCCTTCTTTTCGTCCGCACATGCCTCACTTCCAAAGGCCGCGATGAAATCCGCCCCTCTCCGATCTTCGGGAGACACATGCTCCTTCACGAGTGCGGCCACTTCCTCGAAGAGCTCGGGCGCCACCGTGAGGTTCTTGCCTAGCCGGCTGAAAGCTTCCAGGGGCGCCCACGGCGCTTCCTTGTGCAATGCGCTGCAAAGCTCCGCCTCGTCCTCCACCGGCAGGCCCGAGACCTCCGGTCGCCATCCACCATCATGGATCCACCTCATCCGAATGCCCTGGCCACACCAGAGCAGATCGCAAATCCGTCCCGCTCCCAGGGCCGCCAGGAACGCCAGCGGATTCGATCCCTCGATTCCGCGAAACACCAACGTGCTCATGCTTTCTCCTTGCTGGCTTTCCAATCCGCCAGCCGCAGGATCGATTCCAAATACGCCAGTCCCCACCATCCGTAGCTTCGGGTCAACTTCCAGAACCGGTCGGATACACCGCTTTCCAGCCGGTGGGCCGCCTGCTCCCTCCGCTGCTGCGCCGTGATACGCCATCCGTTATAAAGAAGGTCCGATCCTTCGTCCTCCACCACGGGAGCGAATGGACGGCACCGCCCGTGGTGACTCGCGATCAGATGCAACGCCAGATCGTCTGCTGCTGCATCGCGATCCTGCGCCGCCAGCAGCAGCGACACCAGTTCGTGGCGAAAGTCGTCCGGCAATTCGCTCCGCCGCCATTGCGCCCGGCGCTCGGCTCGGCCTGCAATCGCGCCGCCTTTTGCGAGCAGCTTCGGCGCCAATTGCCCGGCCCATGAGTCTCCGCCCAGCAGAAGCGCCTGAAACCGGCAGTCCGCTTTGCCGCAATCGTGCAATTCAGCCGCCCGCGTCAGGCTCGCCCGTAGGCCATCGTTCGGGATCAGCGCCGCAGCCACCTCCTTCAATGCCTTCGTAACGTCGCTCAGATGCCGGTCCAGAAATATCGGCTTGCCCGCCGAACTCTCGTCCCCTCCGGAATCGGCTTCCACAGACCGCTGCGATAAAACCCAACCCGAATGTTTTTCGCCGGGGTACGCCGATGCCTTGACCCCCTTCGGTATCCGCGCCAGCGCATCCTTGAGCCAGCCCGGTGCATCTTCGCTCAACTGCGCGCCGTAAGCCTTGACGCTGGCGATCAGGGATTTCTCATCGGACTCTCCATCTTTTACTGCCTTCAATATCTCCGCTTTGGCCTCATTCTCCGGCCAGTTCTCGATCAGCTTCGGATGAAGCCGCAGTACCCAGCCCCGCCGGCGCATCTGCCAGCGAGCCAGATCCGCTACATCTGCCGGCTTGGAAGGGGGCTTATGCCCCAACGCGTCCCAGCCCCCGTCCTTTGCCGCCAGAATCAAAGTATCGCCGGGCTGTATTTCCACGCTCTCATCTCCGCCCCACCGCAATACCGGAACCCTCGCGCCGCCTTCCGGAACTTCCGATTCTTCGTCCGCCCCTTCCACGTCCGAACCCTCCTCGGCTCCGCCTCCACTCATCCAGGCGCGGAAATCCCGTAGTGTTACAGGCATCGCCTCCGCTGCAACCGGAGGGCACAGCCCGACGATTTCCGCCCACTGACCCAACGGTGCGTCATTTAAATCGGTTCGCCACACTACCTGTACTTCCGGCGATCCTTTGTCCTCCTTTCCGTGCAGGAACAGACGCACATCCGGTTCCAACGCCGGTCGCGGCGAAGTCTGTGCCAGCACGTCCAGATGTGCCGGCAGCAACACAGGCGCGTGTGTCGCTTCGCGTCGCAGCCCTGCCGCCGCCTCACCCGCCAGCATCAATCTCTCGCGCACGGTCTTGTCGCCCCCTTCCGAGCAGATCCCGAAATCCGCCACGTCGCCGGCGGTCTTCAGCCATTGCCACGTCTTTGTCAGTGCGTCGCCGTAAATGGGATCGCTGTACTTTTCATCCGTCATCGGTGAAGCAATCACCACACGACCCTGCGCCGTCACACCCGACGCCCACAATTCTCCGATCCGGTCCAGCCGCCCGAACCTCTGCACCAGGGCGTCGATACTCGCGCACTCGGTCACCACGGCATCGAAGTCCAGGTCCGCCCCTACCTCCAAGCACTGCGTTGCCACAACAAACACGGGGTCGCCATCCGGCTGCCGCGGCTTGCCGGAGAGCATCGCCTCAAGATCGTCCGGCAAGGGCGAGCGGTCTACTGGCCGCATCCGGCCCATCAAGAGATGCACCTGAAGCCCGCGTTCCCGCAGATCGTCGTACACGTACCGCGCCGTCTTCACGCGATTGACCATCACCGCGATGCGCCGCAGCCCCGGTTCCTTCGATTGGCGCACCGCCTCATCCGCCAGGTCCGCCGCCAACCTTGCGGAGTCTTTGATGCGGGCCTTGCTCACCATCAGCTTCGCCGGTTTTGGCGCATGCAGCCGCTTGTGCAATTCCGGGTGCCCCAGGTCGTCCGCATCCAGCCGAAATGTATCTGCGGAGTCGCGTCCCGGCGTGGCCGTCATTTCCACAAACGCAAAAGGCGTCTTGAGATTCGTCCGCGCCCACTCGCGATACCCTTTAACCGCTCGTAGCGTCTCCGAGAACGGACGCGAACAATGAGCCTCGTCCAAAAGAATCAACGAGTCGTTCGTTACCAGCGAAGCGTGGATCGGCAGCGTATAGTCCCATACGCCGTACCCGCGAAATAGCAGCCGCGAACCAGTCTGGTCCACCGTGCTCGCGATCAGCGTCGGCTCGAGCGGGCTGCGCACCCACGAATCGTCCCGGTAGATTCCCCCCGCATCTGGTAGGTGTCGAGCGGGCACTCGTCATGCCCCATCTCACGAAGCCGTTCGGCCACCAGTCTTAGTACGCCGCCTTCCGCCGCGCACAGTTTTCTCGCGATGTCTTCCATCCGTTCGAAAGCCGCATCTACCACCACCCGTCGATCTACCACGAAGAAGACCCGGCGCGGACCGTGTCGCCTCACCGCCATCGCGAACACCGCTACATCCAGGCAAGCCGTCTTGCCGCTTGCCGTAGGCAGGTCGAGCGCCTCGGGCCAATCGCCCGCACACACAAGCTTCGCGAGCCGCTCCTGCCATGGGAACGGATCCTTTCCGTGCAATTCCTGGAAGAACGCCCGAAAGTCGCTGGACTTCAGTTCGTCGTTCATGCCCGATACTCCACTACCGGCCGGAACAGACCGTAGCCGCGGAATCGCCCACGTCCTACCAGCATCGGTCCGCTAACCGGCTGGGCGAATCTCGCTACCACGTGGGTCTGGTACCGGCATAGATTGGCGCCGCCTTCTGCAAAGGGCGGCATCGCCATCGCGTGGCCCGCGCCTGAAACTGCTGAGACGCTGCGCACCTCGATAACCTCCGGCTCAGGAAATTGCGCGGAGACGAAAGCCTCTCTCACTATTCGCTCCACATCGCCCTCCCGTTTCTTCGGGTGGTGATGCAGCACCACGGGCATGACACTCGCCCAGACCAGGCTCGGTTTCGTCCACCTCAGGCGTTGCAAGCTCAGCGGAGGCCGTTCGCGGGTCTCGCGCTGCAGCTCCCACTTCCAGCGGATGTTCACCCTAACAAATTGAGGTAAGCGATTCCAACTTAAGGAGTTAGGTCGATTTTAATTCGAAATATGTAGACATGCAAACTTTTGATTATTAAGCGTGATTGTCTATTGATTATTGGACTATAGTGCTTTATAGTGTGGACATGCACGTAGCCCGCGCTCGCTGGCCCTCCTCCAACGGCAAAACCTAC
>OCTA010005168.1_pt1 | contig 11321 bp, 9 predicted proteins | sample 1538991 | NCBI WGS metagenome assembly OCTA01 (sample SAMEA3539302, study PRJEB22396) | soil metagenome | biome: tundra; feature: field; material: soil | place: USA | collected 2010-05 | depth 0.15 m | reverse complement strand
CGGAAGTTAAGAGGAACCTAACTAAGCCGCAGGTGTTTCCAAAGGATGCGATTGCAATCGAACAAACGCGCGCGGCCATTGGCGGACGCCGCCCAGTGCCCTACCGACCGGCCACTATCTCCTGAAACCTGGGCCATCCAAGAGAACCGCCGCTCGGAGGAGTGGTCGCCATGGCCGGCGGCCGCTCGAGCCTGGTGGGCCCGAACGGGGGTTCCTCAGGCTCAGGTCGGGGCCGAACAGTCAAGCGCTACCGAGCACCGGCTTGGTCGCTGGGGCAGCTATGAAGCGACCACTCGGGGGACGTCAACGGACGACGGCGCCTGGCAGCTCCAATGTGACGGTGGCACCACCCTCGGCCCTGTTGCCCGCTAGGGCTTTACCGCCATGTGCAGTCACTATCGCCTGCACTATGGAAAGCCCGAGACCAGTTCCCCCTCCGGCCCGCGCGCGCCCTGAGTCAGGACGGCTGAAACGCTCGAATGCATGCGGCAAGAAGTCAGGCGGGAAACCTGGACCCGAGTCGGACACCTCAATGACGAGATCGTGCCCGCGGGCGCTGGCGGCCATCACTATCTCAGAGCCTACGGGAGCAAACCGCGAAGCGTTATGAAGCAGATTGTCGACGGCTTGACGCATTCGGTCGGAATCGAGGAGGGCCACGAGCTCGTCACTCGCCTCGACTCGGAATGTCACGCCGACCTCCTCCGCCTTGCCGGCGAACGCTCGAGCGCTTTCGAGGAGCAGCGGCCTTAGCGCCATCGGCTCCGCGTGAACCTCGATCTGCTCTTCGTCGCTCCTCGCGAGCAGGAGTAGGTCGTTGGCTAGTCTCGTCAGTCGCGCTGCCTCCTGCGATGCCCTTCCGAGCGCGACAGGGAGCTCCTCTGGGTCCCGGCCGGGGCGCGACGCCAGCTCCAGCTCTCCTTGCAGTACCGCGAAGGGCGTGCGCAGTTCATGAGCGGCGTCAGCGACGAATGCCCGCTGGCGGTCAAGCGCGTTATGAAGGCGAGCGAGCAGCTCGTTCATCGTTTGGGCGAGGGCCGCGATCTCATCGTTCGTCCGGGGGACTGCGACGGTGGCGCCGCGGCCGGTATCGGAGAGAGCGGCCACCTCGCGCCGGAGCCGTTCAACGGGTGAGAGGGCTGCCCGCCCGAGCCCGTACGAGCCGAGCCCCGCGATTGCGAGGACGACGATCCCGGCAATCACGAGGCCAGATTCAACGTCGCTCACGGCGCGGTCTATCGTCCCGAGCGACGTGGCGGCCACCGCCACCCATCCCGGGTGCGCCCTGAACGGCTCCGCGACGACGCGCTCGGATTCGTTCTCCAGCGTTGTAGTGATCGAGAGCGCCGATGTCCGGCCCTGTCGAAGCTGTGCCGCAGTCAGCAGGAGTGCGTCACCCGAGTCGGGTGTCGAGCCACGAAGATGGCCGGAGGAGTCGAAGACCTGGAGTATCACCTGACCCGGCAGGGGAAGTCCTGTAGTGCCGGCCTTGGCCGGCGTGCTCACAAGGCGCCCGGCCTGGATGAGATCGGCCTTTAGCTGTGAGTCGAGCAAGCTGAGAAGACCGGAGGAGAGTTCGAAGACGAACAGCCACGCACCGAAGGCGAAGATGACTGCCGTGGCGACCGTGAAGACCGTTGCCAGCCGGAGGCGGATCGACATCTCAGGGCCTCGGCTGGCGGAGGCGGTATCCCATGCCGCGCACCGTCTCGATGTCGTCGCGTCCGAAGGGGCGGTCGATCTTGCGCCTTAGATAGGTCACGTACTGATCGACGATGTTGGATGTGCCGTCGTAGGCGAAGTCCCAGACGGCGTCGATGATCTGCGAGCGGCTGAGGACCACGCCGGGGTTCCGCAGGAAGAGCTCCAAGATGGAGAACTCCTTTGGTGAGAGGTCGAGCTCCGACTCTCCCCTCCAAGCGCGCTTGGCGGCAGGATCGAGCTTCAGATCCCCGGCAGTGAGCAGGACCGGCCGGACGCGGTCATCGCGCCTTGCCAATGCGCGAAGGCGGGCGGCAAGTTCCAGCAAACTGAATGGCTTGACGAGGTAGTCGTCAGCTCCCGCGTCAAGTCCGCGCACGCGATCGCCGATCTCGTCGCGCGCCGTCAACATGAGGACGGGGGCCCAGACTTCGGCTGCACGTAGGCGGCGGCACACCTCGAAGCCGTCGAAGCCGGGGAGCATCAGGTCAAGCACGACTGCGCCATAGGGGTTCTCGGTCGCAAGCCACACACCTTCGGGTCCGTCCCGGGCGACGTCGACCGCGTGGCCCTCCTCCTCGAGGGCGCGCCGCAACAAGCTGGCCATTCGCTCCTCGTCCTCGACGACGAGCACTCTCATGGTCACAGCGTAAGAGCAGAATCCCAAGCCGCGCTGGCTCTGCGAACTCGCCCCGAACATGTGAGCCGTTCACATCGCCTACTCATGGGCGCCACATGCAGAGCGGCGCATGATCACCTCGCAGTCCGGCAACAGGTGCCGGCAGAGAGGAGAGGAACAAATGTCAACCCCAATAGAGCCGAACTTCGAACAGTCCGAGTTCCCGCTTCGGTCAGGGGGTGCGGCCCTGGCGCGGGAAGAGAACCTCCGCCACGTGAGGCGGGTCAGCAACTGGTCCCTGGCCGCTCTCCTAGTCGGGGTGGGCGTCACGAGCGCAGCACTTGCCCACGTCTTGCCTGGCCAAACCAGTCCCGCCGTGTACGTGAGCTCGACGCCGACTGGCGGACTCGTCCAAGCCCGATCCGGGAGCGGCCAGGCACCCAGCGTCTCCGGGCCAGTGGCCGTTTCGAGCGGGTCACAGGTCGTGCAGGGCACCACTGTTGGCACCCCGGGGACAGGCACCACCACACAGGGAGGCGTGGTCTCGACCGGGTTCACGGGGAAGGACTCATGATGCCAGTTACCAACAGTCCTTCTGCCACCTCGCGTTGGCGAGCGCTCGGCGAAGGTGAGATCGCAGCCGCCGAGATTGATGCCCTAGGCACAAAGGTGCGCGTCGTAGTGTGGCCCTCGAACCGGTTGGAATCAGCCGCTCTGGCGGTCGGCAGCGAGCTGCACCGCCTCGACAAAGAGGCCAGCCGTTTCCGGGACGACTCGGAGATCTCGAGGCTGCACGCTCAGGGCGGAGGCCTCTACTTCATCAGTGAAGGGCTAGCCGAGGTGATAGGCGTGGCGCTTGCTGCCGCCCGCTTCACCGACGGCCTGGTCGACCCGACCGTAGGGGGAAACCTCGTCGAGCTCGGCTACGACCGCGACTTTGCAGCTATGGCGACGGACGCGCCATCTGATGGCCCTGCACCTGGACCGGCGCCTGGCTATCACTCGGTCTCCCTTGAGGGCCGGCTGCTTCGCTTGCCGCCCGGGGTGCTTCTGGATATCGGCGCAACGGCGAAAGGACTCGGAGCCGACCGCGCTGCCCTGGCGGCGCTGGCCGCCTGCGGAGATCCAGGGGGTGTGCTCGTCAGCCTCGGGGGTGACATCACCGTCGCTGGTGAACCGCCAATCGACGGGTGGCCGATTGTCGTTGGCGACTCGGCAGATGCCAGCTCCGGGCCAGGCTCACAGATCGTGCGGCTCGCGGCCGGAGCCGTGGCAACGTCCTCGACGACGACTCGTCAATGGCAACGGGCCGGACAGACCGTTCACCACATCATCGACCCGCGAACCGGACTTCCAGCGAACGGACCCTGGCGGACAGCGACGGTCGTCGCCGCGACCTGTGCCGAGGCGAACGCTGCCTCCACTGCGGCAATCGTCGGAGGCACCGACGCTGTCTCATGGTTGCGTTCCACCGGCCTTCCCGCTCGCCTGGTCACAGCCGACGGAGCGGTCCACCGCTTTGGCGCGTGGCCTGAGGCGGACGGGGGCGTCGTCACGGCGCCGGGCCGCCGCATGAGCGCACCGGTGCCAACGCTTCTCAGGAGCTCAAGATGAGCGCCGTCGTCACCGCGGCGTCCGGCTCGCAATGGCTCTGGTATGTCTCGCGCGGCAGTGGTCTCATTCTCCTGGCGCTGTTCAGTGTCGTGGTCGTGCTCGGCATCGCCACCCGGACCGGTAGTGCTCCGCGGACCTGGCATCGCTTCACGGTCGCCGAGCTGCATCGGACCCTGTCGTTGTTTGCTGTGGCGCTGCTCACGCTTCACGTTGTCACCGCCATCGCCGACCCGTACGTGGCGATCGGGTGGTGGGCGACCATCATCCCGTTCGTGTCCCACTACAAGGCGGCAGCGCTCGGCCTCGGCACCCTCGCTGTTGACTTCGGGGCCGCGGTTATCTTGACGAGCCTGTTCCGACACCGCCTGGGCTTCAAAGCCTGGCGTGCGGTCCACTGGCTGGCGTACCTCGCATGGCCGGTGGCTTTCGTCCACTCCCTTCGCGCCGGCAACGACCTCGGTATCGCCTGGGTGTACGGCGTCGAGTGGGGCTCGGCAGCTCTCGTGGCGACTGCGGTCGTCGCCCGAGTTCTGCACGCTACCCGGCCGCCTGATCCCGGCGAGCGGCGGGATCTTGTGTCTCCGGCCATTCCGGCACGGGTAAGGAGCGGTTGGTGACGTCCGGCCTGCAGTCACTGGACCGAGACAACTTCGCGGCGGTGTCGCGGCCCGAAGCACCCGCCGGCCTTCCGAGGCTGCTCGGCGGGTTGCTTGCTGGACCGACATCACTAAGCGAGCACATTGTTCGGTACGGACGGCTACCTTCGCTCGGCAGCGACCGGTCACCCAGCCTCGCGCTGATCGAGCTGGTGGATCGTTCGGGTCTTCGCGGTCGAGGCGGGGCGAGTTTCCCAACGGCCCTCAAGCTGGCCGCTGTGGCCGGCCAGCAAGGCTCGGCCATCGTCGTCGGGAACGGCACCGAAGGCGAACCGGCCAGCTCGAAGGACAAGGTCCTCCTGGCGAGATCTCCACACCTGGTCCTCGACGGCGCTGTCGTTGCCGCGCGTGCTGTTGGCGCCGCCGAGGCGATCATCGTGTGCCACCCCGCTGTCCGCGAGCTTGTCGACCTGGCTATACGCGAACGCCGCAAGGCAGAGATCGACTCTGTCCGGCTGCGAGCCGTCAACGCTGCTGAACGGTTCGTGGCCGGCGAGGCGAGCGCGGTCGTCCATTGGCTGGAACGTGGCATCCCCACTCCGACCAGAACGCCGCCGAGGCTGGCGGAACGCGGACTGCACGGTCGCCCGACGCTCGTTCAGAACGTCGAGACGCTCGCCCATCTCGCCCTCATCGCGCGATACGGCGCGAGCTGGTACCGCGAAGTTGGTACCGATGCCGAGTCCGGTTCGATGCTCGTGACGTTGCTTGGTGCCGTGCACCGGCCCGGTGTTTACGAGGTGGCGATCGGTACCCGTATATCGGAAGTGCTCGGGGAAGGGGGCGGTGCCGTCGGCAAACCTCAAGCGCTGTTGCTCGGAGGCTATTTCGGTAGCTGGGTCAGCTACGACGAAGCGGTCGAGCGGCCCTTCTCCCACGCCGGGTTGGCTCAGCTCGGAGCAGGACCGGGAGCGGGTCTTCTCGCCGTGCTGCCCTGCGACGCGTGCGGGCTCGTTGAGACTGCACGGGTAGCCCGGTACCTCGCCTCGGAGTCGGCCGGGCAGTGCGGCCCCTGCGTATTCGGGCTGCCTACACTCGCCGCCGAGCTCGAGTCCCTGGCCTCGGGGAGACCGTTCGATCGTGCCCGGCTCGAACGATGGCTCGGCCAGGTGGACGGCCGCGGCGCGTGTCGTCATCCAGACGGTGTGGTTCGCATGGTGAGGAGCGCCCTCGTGGTGTTCGGAGCCGAGCTCGAGCGTCATGGCCGTGGCCGCTGTTGCGCCCCGCGAACGACAGAGATCCTCCCCGTCCCCGAGGCGGTCCGATGAAGACGCGTGTCCGTATACGCGTGGACCCGATCGCCTGCGATGGCAGGGGTTTGTGCGCGGAGTTGCTCCCAGAGCTGATCTCACTCGACGATTGGGGCTATCCGATCATCCGTGATGTCGATGTACCGGCTGAGCTCGTTCGCGAAGCCCTCGAGGTAGTGAGGGTATGCCCGAAGCTCGCCCTCCGGCTCGAGGCAATCAGGCAGTCCTGAAGTGAAGGGCGACAAGCAGCTGAGCCGTTGATCACCGTCCGAGTAGGCGCTCGTAGCCAACCGTGAGCTTCCTACTTGAGAGGCTCTCCTGATCGGGAAGCGCAAAGCACAGGGCGACCCAAGCTTCCATCCAACACCTGGAAAGTCGCCTGAAGTTCCGGCCCGTCACGGGCACATTATGACGCGCTGCCGTATCCGACACACCATGGCTCGTCGCAGAGGAGCATCGATATGCGTGCAATCTCCGTACCGAGTGCCCGTAGTGTCCGAAAACGCGATCACCCCTTCGACCAGGGACTCCACAGAGCATCGATCGTTTCCACTACCGTCGGCCAGGTGCGAGGTTGCCGGGCACGTGGCCAGCTGTGGGCGTTCATCTACTTGGCTATCCGGCGTCTGTTCGAGTTGGTCGTCCTGTCGTTCCGTGCCGAAGGTTCCAAGGAGATCGAACTACTAGCCCTGCGCCACGAGGTGGCAATCCTTCGGCGCCAGGTGGGACGTACCGCCTACCAGCCCGCCGATCGTGCGCTGTTGGCCGCACTGAGCCGCCTGCTCCCCCGTTCGCGTTGGGCAAGCTTCGGCGTGACGCCTGGCACCTTGCTGGCCTGGCATCGTCGGCTCGTGGCCAAACACTGGACGTACCCCCACCGTTCACCAGGTCGTCCGCCTGTCGACGACGAGACGACTGCGCTCGTGGTGTGCATGGCAGAGGAGAACTCGAGATGGGGCTACCGACGCATCCAGGGTGAGCTGCTCAAGCTCGGTGTGTGCCTAGCGGCGAGCTCCATCGCCCGGATCATGAAGGACCACGGCCTCGGTCCTGCTCCTCGCAGACATGGTCCCACCCGGCGTCAGTTCCTGCGTGCCCAGGCGTCCGGCGTCCTCGCCACGGCCCTCTTCACGGTCGATACCGTGCTGTTGAAACAGCTCTACGTACTCTTCTTCGTCGAGCTCGCCCGCAGGAGGGTCTGGATCACCGGGGTGACCGCCCATCCCCACGCAGCTTGGGTCACCCAACAGGCGAGGAACGTCACCGGTGACCTCGCCGACGCTGACTTCACCGCCAACTTCTTGGTCCGAGATCGTGACACCAAGTACGTGGCGAGCTTCGACGAGGTCTTCGGATCCGAGGACACCGAGATCCTGAAGACGCCCTATCGGACACCGAATGCGAACGCTTTTGCCGAACGGTTCGTCCGCACCGTGAGATCGGAGTGCCTCGACCATCTCCTGATCCTCAATGAAGCACATCTCGAACGTGTCCTCCGCAGCTACGCCCGCCACTACAACCACCATCGCCCACACCAGGGGCTGTCTCAAGAGATCCCAGCACCGGAGCGACTCGCTCCGCTCACAGTGGGATCCACCTGCGGCCCACAACTCCGCTACCTCCGATGCCGTGCAGGGCGAATACGTCGACACGACCGGCTGGGCGGATTGATCCACGAGTATGAGCGAGTGGCTTGAGGTGCGGATCGAGTTTTATTACGCCGCTATCTGCCTGGAGGATGCTTGACATGGCCCTCCGTTGGCAGCCAAGACCTGCCGTATCTAGACTCAGCTGCGTCGCGTCACAGTGCGGCTGTCTGGAAAACACGACTACAGGTCCAGTTTTCTTCCATAGCTATAGGGTTGTTCTGTGACTCTTAACGAACTGCGAGCCTTCCTCATGGCCGTTCGCACCGGTTCGTTCACGGCCGCAGCAGCAGAGCTCGGCGTAGCCCAAGCATCCGTGTCGGAACTGGTACGTCGGATGGAGGAGGAGTTCGACGTCGTGCTGTTCACGAGGGGAAGCCGTCGGCTGGTCCTGACGCGGACCGGTGAAGACCTCCTACCGTGGGCCGAGCAAGCGGTGGAGGCGGCCGATCGGGGGCGAAGAACACTGGCATCCATACGCGCCCTCGAAGGCGGTGTCACCACTTTCGGGCTGTTTAGGAACGCTCGTTTCTACTTGTTGGACGACCTCCTGGCGGACTTCCACCAGCGCTACCCCAAGGTCAGGGTCCGGGTGGTAGGCCAGAACTCCGTCGAAATCGCTGCAGCCGTAGCGGCAGGGACACTTGAGGCCGGGCTCGTGGTTCTGCCGATCGATGACAATCGCCTTACCGTGACCCCCCTCATGCGCGACGAAGTTTTCTACGCTAGCGCCGTCCCGGACCGCCTGAAAGGCCCGGTCACGATTAAGCAGTTAGCCGACGCGCCGCTGATTCTCTACGACGCTCACTACGGATGGAATGACCCGACCCGGCGGCAACTAGCTGAGCGCGCCCGGCTCGAGGGGTGCAAACTGACCCCGATGATCGAGGTGGAGTATCTCGACGGAACCCTCGGCCTCGTCGCCCGTGGAGTCGGCGACACCATCCTTTCCCGAGCGGTCTTCGCTAGTGGGCTCGTACCCCCTGAGATCGTCGGGGTCCCCTTCGCTGAACCGCTCTACCACACGATCGCTCTTGTCCATAAAGAGTCCACCGTTCTATCAGCGGCCACGGCAGAACTCGCCAGAATGGCCGAGGAGAGGCTCCGGGCGCGCCAGCGTAGCGAACCAGACGCACTGGAATGGTTGGCCCCATCCTGAATCATCTTTCGGATCTGATGAGCCACGTGACTACTGACTCGCGGATCCTGGAGAGCCTCGCAAAACCGAGGTGCTTCTCAGCGCTTGCTGAGCGCCTTCGCCGCCGTCAGCGTCTACATCCGCACGCGTCGTTCGCTCACGTTCGGCACCTCTCCCATCCGGGGCCACACGTCACATCCGATCAAGGTCACAGCATCCATGACTTCCTGATGCCGCTCTTGGTCGAAGGGTCGTATCGTAGGTAGTCAGGCGTTCGAATGGGCCTCGTGGCTTGAGTGTGAATTCGTTGAACTCTTGTCGAATCACAGTCCGCTCCGCGCGATCCAGATGAGTAGGCTCAGCTGCCTGAGCGCACCTTGGCGTCCAAGTACTGCTTGATCGCGGCGAACTGGGTGGCGCCGTCGAGGCCGGCTTCCGTGAGTACCACGTCGGCCTTCCCGCTGCCGAGATAGTGGCCCCTGCGGTAGGGATGGAGAGTCGCCTCGCGGCCGGCGTCGGAACGTACCCAGCGATACAGCGTCGGCAGCGTGAATCCGGTGATGCCGATGGCCTCGAACGCGTGCGCCTCGGGGAACAGGGCATGCCGGCGCTCGATCGCGAGCGCGTCGAACAGTTCGGGACTGGCCACGTAATAGACCCGGGGGTCGACTCCGTCCTTCTCGAGCAGGGGCAGCGCCTCGGTCACGAAGGCGTAGGTCACCGCGCTCTCCTGCAGCACGATCGTCACGTCGCCCTTCCCGCGTGGGCGGCGCAGGAGGTAGACGCCTGTCGTCGCCTCCTCGGGCGGCGCGAGACCGAGAGCGTCCCGGTCGAGGACCTTGACCTCGGGCCGGGTGACGAAGGGCGCGATGAGCGCCGGGCGCTTCGCGAGGGCGGTCGCCAAGAGGGGCCAGATCTCGTGTGGCTCCCAGGGCGTGAGGGTGACGGCGGCGCCGGCGGGGAAGTTCTCCTGCAGGAGCTGCAACGCCTGCGGGTCGGCGTGAGTCGGGCCGTCCTCGCCGGTCGCAAGGCCCGCGTGGCCACAGATCAGTATCAGCGACCGGTAGGGCTCGCCGCTCGAGGTCAAGCGCGCTTCGGCGCCGATGGCGTGCAGTCGCGCGGCGATGTGACCCAGTGGTGCCATGAAGGCCCCGTAGGACGAGCCCACGCCGATGGCGTGGCCGTAAGCCGAGATGCCGGAGAGCACACCGGACATGGCATCCTCGCAGATGCCACCGATCGACAGCAGCCGTGCCGCAGGGTTCGTCGCGGCATTCCAGTACCCGGGGGCAAAGCCTGCCCCGATCGTGGCCACGCTGGTCGAGCCGAGCAGGTCCGCCGACGCCGTGAGCAGGGAGCCTCCTGACTCGGTATTGAAGAGCTGCAAGGCGCGGCCGAGGGCCTCGCGCAGCGTTGTCGTCGCACCGGGCTCGAGGCGCAGCTGTTCGGGAATGTCGCTCGCGGCACTGCCGGCAAGGTCGTAGACGGCCTCGACACGCGGTGCCGCATGACGTACGGCTCGGCCGTGCCGTTCCAGCCGCTCGCGCGCGGCGGTGAGCCTTCCGGCCAGGACCTCCACCACGGGCTGGTCCTGCTCGAGGCGCTGGCGCACGAGCTGCAGTGCCTCCCAGAAGCATTCCTCCCGGACTTGGTCCCCGCCGGGCCCGGCGCAGCGGGGGTTGGCAAGGTCGCAGGTCGGCAGGGTCGCCTCGGCGTGGTCGATCAGCTCGCCCACGGTCTCATGGAATCCGGCGGAGCAGAGCTTGTGCCCGGCGCCATGTGAGGCCCGGCCTTCGACGCCGTACTTCCAGCCCTTGCGCGTCCGGTAGATGACCGCGGTGGGCTGGCCGTTGTCGAGGGCGAGGGCATGGCGCTGAGCAGCCACGATCTCTTGGAAGTCGTGGCCGTCCGATACCTGCACGACGTTCCAGTCGTGCAGGTAGAAGAGCTCACCCGGTTCCCATTGGACATAGTCGCCGGGCACGGTGCCCTCGCGGCAGACGTGATCGCTGTCGATCGAGGCCTGGTTGTAGTCGAGGTGCACCACGACGTTGAAAAGCGAAGCAGTGCCGGCTGCTGCAAGAGCCTCGCTCGCGCGTCCCGGCGTGAGCCCACCCTCGCCTTCTGAGATGTGGATGCGCGGGCAGTTCTCGCCAAAGCGGTCGCGGGCCCCGATCGCCAACCCGATCGAGCTTGCGAGACCGACACCCGAGGCACCGGTGGCCAGTCGCACGAAGGGCGTCGCCGGAGTCGGGTGTCCGTCCAGGGCTCGAGCATGCAACGCCGCGAACAGCGGCGTCGCGTTGGTCGGATTGCGGCGGAAGCCGAGCAGGTCCTCGAGACGGAGGCGACCGCGGTCGTCTGTTGGCAACAGCTCAGGCGCGGCCAGGCGCGCGATCTCGTCGCGAAGCGCCCACATCGCGTACAAGCCCATCACCTTGTGCCCGGCCGCGTAGGACAAGACGTCGTTGTCTTGGCGCTCAGGGGCGCCAAGGTCGTAGTCGAGACCGTCGAGCATTACACCGGCGACGAAGCGGCCCGACGAGATCGAACCGCCGGGGTGCCCCGACGTCGGCACGTAGTTGTAGAGCAGGGCACAGAGTGAGCGGTAGAGCATGTCGAAGGTCTCGAAGGCGGCGAGGTCGGCCGGCGCCAGGGGGCCCCCGCCCCGTGCGGGCGCCGCCGGCACGTAGACCG
>OCTA010005167.1_pt1 | contig 11322 bp, 18 predicted proteins | sample 1538991 | NCBI WGS metagenome assembly OCTA01 (sample SAMEA3539302, study PRJEB22396) | soil metagenome | biome: tundra; feature: field; material: soil | place: USA | collected 2010-05 | depth 0.15 m | reverse complement strand
TGCGGATGAGAGGACTCGAACCTCCACCTGGTTGCCCAGACACGGACCTGAACCGTGCGCGTCTACCAATTCCGCCACATCCGCGTGCTGGTCAGGATGCGAAGATACCGCACCGGCGCCGAATGGGCTCCCGCGGGGCGGGCGTCAGGACCCGTGGAACGGGCGCCTGCGGCGAAGTCGGACACGGCCATTTGCTAGCCTCGGAGCCGTCGATTGCGCGCCGCTATCGTCCAGGGGACTAGGACGCCGCCCTCTCATGGCGGAAACCCGGGTTCGAATCCCGGTAGCGGTACTTCCTTGCGCCCCGTCTTCACGGGGCGTTCGGCGTCCTAGGGGGGCCTGACTGACTCTCTGACGGCCCGTCGTTATCCTCGACGGCGTGGAGCGCCCCGATGATCTCGCCGCCGCGCGCCTGATCCTCTCGCGCCAGCGCCGGCTCGGCGAGCCCTTCACCGTGGCGTGGGAGCGGATGCTCACCGCCTTGCCGGCGATCTCGAACTACCCGAGAGACGCGGCGGCGACCGAGCGCGATCGGGCCCTCGCCGCGCTCCACGCGACACAGGCTGAATGGCAGGCCGCCTATGAGTTGCGACCGCGGCTGCCACGGCCGTACCCGAGCGCGATGACCGAGACGACCCCGAGGGGTGCCGACCGGGCCGTGCGCCAAGCAGCCTGATCGCCTTCCTCACCGGATCGCTGGCAATTTCCGTTCACGAGGTCGTCATGCTTCGCGGCCCAACCGGAACGAGGAACGATGGCCGCGACGAAGACACGCACCGCAGCACCGCCGGAGGTTCTCGGCGCGATGCCCTACCAGCTACCGACGTGGTTGGGCCCCGAGCCGACGGGCCTCGCGTTCGTAGATGAGCTGCGCTCGCGCCACAGGGCAGCGTGCGCCGTCTTCGCCGAGGCCGTGGACGCAGAGGGCGCCACCGTGCGCGAGCAGGGAGCCGAGGGCGCGGTCCACAGGGCCTCCGTGCGAGCCGCAGTCGCGGCAGGAAGTGAGCCGCCCGCGGCGCTGGACCCCGAGGTCGGGCAGGCCCGTGTCGCCACGGCCCGTGAAGACGTCCGCCGGGCGGAAACGAGCGTCGCCGAGATCGCCGTCGAGGCACTCGCCGAGCTGCGCCGGCACCGGGTCGAGGTGGAGGACGTGCTCACCCGTCTGAGCCCTGCGCTTCAGGAGAACTTGCGCCGCGGTCCCGGTGGTCGCATCGCATCCCGCGTCGAAGAGGTGAGGCGCCAGCTCGCCGATCTCGAAAGCGGCCCGAGCATCGAGGTCTTCTCGGACGATCTCGGCAACATCCCAGCGCAAGTCATGGAGGTATCAACCGCATGAGCACGACAACCACGAAGAGAGAACCGAGGGTAGTGAGAGACATCTTCCTCGCCGTCGATCAGCCGGAGCGCCTGCGGGACGGCTCCGAGATCCTCCGCTACCGGCCCGTGTGGCGTGGAGAAGTCGCCATGCTAACCGCCGACGAGTGCGCAAGGTTCGATACCAGCGTCATGGGGCCGGACGAGACGCTCGCGGACTTCGAGGCGGAACTCGCAGCCCAGCAGGCGGAATACAGGTCAACTCGCCAGTCCGTCACGGGGGTCTGACCATGCGCGTCGCAGTTGACAAGCTCGCCGCCAGGCTCGGAGTCCCGGCCTCGGAGGGGGCCGTCCGCGCCTCGCTCGCCCAGCACGCCGAGGACGCCGATCACGCCGCTTGGATGGCTCGGCACTTCCCGCGGATCGCCGCATCGACGCCCGCCGCTGCGAACGAGGCCCGACGCAAGATGGTTGAGTTCGATCGGCGCGCGAGGGAAGATCCGTTCATCCGACCCGGCAGCCGCCGCCCCGTCGCCGCCCCGACGGCAGCCGACAGCGCCACGTCCTCGACCCGCAGCTTGCCGGGCTTCGGTGGCGCGCCCGCGTCGTCCAAACCCGGAGAGGTGCGGGTGCCCGGCCGCCCGTTCTTCACCCGCGCCTGATTCACCGATCTTCGCGGCGCGCGGCCGTGGAGCACCCGCCGCTCGCGCTCGGACCCGTTCCCCGAGCGCGCGGCGGCGGGACTAACCATCGTCCCTGAGGCCCTCAGGACGTCCACGGGTAGGCCACGACCTCCCGCACCCTCGAAGGGGCGGAGGGGCGGCGGAACGCGGCCCACGAGGAAGATCGAGCACACCTACGCGCGGACGGCGACCCGCTGATTCCCGCATGGATGCAGGGGATGAGGGGTGAGGGCCAAGAGAGAATCTACGTCCGTCCGTGAGAGGAGTAGCTTGATCGCCCATGGATATACAAGCCCCCGCTAGACCCCTGCTTAGCACCGCCGAGGTCGCCGCCATGCTCGGCGTCCAGAAGGTGACGGTCCGCCGCTACGTGGCCGCCGGGAAGCTCCCGGTTATTCGGCTCTCGACGCACGCGGTGAAGTTCCGTCCCGATGACGTCGAGGCCCTCATGGTGCCCGCCGGAGCCGAGAACGCCTAGCCACCCGCCACGAAAAGAGGGCGCCCCCGGGTAGGAAAGCGCCCTCTAGAAAGAACCACGTGAACGAAGCCTACACCCCCAACCTCGACTACCTTCGTGCGCTCCGCGCCGGGCCAGCCGCGAGCGCACCCTACGAGCCGAGCGAGGCGGAGCTGGCGCGCAGCCGCGCAGGCGCCCGCCTCAAAGCGGAGTGGGCCGAGCGCGAGCGGCTCATGGAGGAGTGGCGCGAAGTAGAGCGCTCGAAGGCGAGGCTCTGCGCGCGGCCCTCGACGCGCCGCGTGCGTCCAAGCTTCCCGAGTCGGCGAGGGGTCATCCGCGCCCGATGCCGCAGCCGCAGAGAGCGGCGCCGGAGCACCGCCAGCCGCGCTGGACCCGACTCCGGCGATAGCGGGCCGGGAGAACCGGCCCAACTAAGCCGCCCCCGACGTGGGAGGCGGCTATGAGCGCCGAGGCGTTCAAGCTGCTCGGCGTCGAGGACCTGCTCGCGCTACCCGATCCGCGCTGGCTCATCGACGGCCTCATCCCCGACGAGTGCCTGTCTGGCCTCTTCGGCGCCACGGGCACCGCCAAGTCCTTCCTCGCGCTCGACTGGGCGCTATGCGTCGCCTCGGGCGTGGATTGGCTCGGCCACGAGGTAGAGCGCCGCTCGGTCGTCTACATCGCCGCCGAGGGCCGCGCTGGCTTGAAGGCCCGCGTCGGCGCGTGGTCGATCGCGCGCGGGCATCCCGACCTCTCACGGGCGCGCTTCCTGCCCGAAGCGGTCAGCCTGCTCGACGGCAGGCAGGTCGGCCGCGTGCGAGAGGCGCTCGGCGCGCTGCCCGAGGCGCCGGGCCTGCTCGTCATCGACACGATGGCGCGCACGATGGTCGGCGGCGATGAGAACGCCGCCCGAGACGTCGGCCTCTTCGTCAATGCGGTGGACGGGCTGCGTCACGGCGGCGCCGCACTCATCGTCCACCACACCGGCCACGACGGCGAACACGAGCGCGGATCGAGCGCGCTGCGCGCGGCCGTGGACCTCATGGCGAAGATGGAGCGCGAAGGGCGCAGCCCACGACTGACGCTCTCGTGTGTGAAGTCGAAGGATGCGGCTGAGTGGGAGTCGATAGACCTGCGGCTTGAACCGATCGGCGACTCGTGCGTGCTCAGTCGCGTTATCGAGGTGGAAGACGCTGCCGAGCGGGTCGCGCAGATGGAGGCTGACGTGCTCGCCTTCGTCACGGCGAACGCGCCGGTCAGTAAGCGGGCGATCCGCGGCGGGGTCACGGGACGCAATCCACGCATAGACGCCGCTCTAGAGGCGCTCACACGGCGAGGGCTTGTGAGGTCATCGGGGAAGGGATGGGAAGCGTGCCCCGAGGCTCCGGGCACGCGGGGGCACGCTGATCCTGAGGATGCCGGTAGGAGTGTGCCCCCCGATGGGACTCCCCCCCCTAAGGGGGGTCCCTCGGGGCACGCACCGCTCCTAGATGTGCCCGAGGGCACGGGGCACGGTAGTGAGAACGGGGCCGAACCTGACTCCTTTACCGCCTCCAATGGCGCCGATCCCGCCGAGGGAGATGCGCTGCTCGACGAGGCGCCCGACCCCAACTCCGAGGACGTCGCGGCGCTACAAGAGCTGCTCGGCGACCGTGAAGGGCTGGCGCCGACATCGCCCTACTCCCGAGTTGGCGATCACCCATGAGCAGGGCCAGCCTCCCCGCATCCCTGACACTAGCTATCGCCAACGTGGCCACCACCGCGGAGCACTTCAACGCCCTCCGAGCCGAGTGGCTCCGAGTGCTCACAGAGAACGCCGAGCGCGCTGCGCGTATCAGGGCGCAGACGCGCCGAGGCTTCATCCGCCACCACGACGCGGAGAACGAGCAGGTGCCGACCGCGCGCACTTCACGGGAGACGCGATGAGCGCCAACCCGAAGCCGTCTGCGCGCTCAAACCTCATGGACGCGCCAGCCTCGGCGCTACCTCATGGATGGAAGCGATGAGCGCCACGGGCACATCTGCGCCTCGTCTCGCGCTCCGTCCCACTGAGGCGGCGAAGGCGCTCGGGCTCTCGGATGAGAGCTTCGCCAAGTACGCCCGCCCTCACCTCAAGTGCACCCGCGTCGGCAGCATCGTGCTCTACAGGCCGGCGGAGATCGAGCGCTTCCTGATCGAGCGCGAGAGCAGTCCCGTCGAGGACGTGACGCGGTGAGCGCTACGGGGATACGGAACCTGTCGCGGCCCGCAATCGGGGCGCCCGCGCCGCGTTCTCGGGGCGTCATGCGTGCCTCGATGCCATGCGATCGGCACGCCGGGCAGGCGACGGGCCGTCAGACGGTCCGTCAGCGGGAATCCGGGCAGGACGGGACGCCATGATCGCTCGCACCCAAGGCGGCGTCGCCTTCGTCCTCGACGACGGGCAGCACGAACGCTGCCGGCCATATCTGGCGCTCGACGTCCATCCCGACGGCAGGGCCACGACGAGCCCGGCGTTCACATCGATCTCGGCGCTGCGCGAGTGGCAGAGCGGGCACTCCCCGCCGTGGGGATGCCAGCGGAGAACCGTCAGCGGCAAGCAGGCGCGGCGATGGCTTGCCGCGACCACGAACTCAGACCCCCAAACGAAAGGCAGACCATGACACGACGCACGACGCGCATCGACCCCGGATCGAAGTCCCGCACGGGCATCCTCGGCAACCCGACCGCAGAGGCCGACCACCTGACGACGCGGGTCCACCGCGTCCTACAGGCCGATCTCTCGACCAATGGCGTGGGCGACTACGGCGGGCGGCTCATCGCCGGCCTCGCCCTGAGCGCCACCACGCCCGTCCGCATCATCATCGACGAGGACGCGGACCCGGGCGACGTCGTGGACGTCCTACTGCGGCAGATAGCGAAGTGGCTGCGCGGCGACGGGCTCGCCAAGGACTTGGAGCGGGCGCTCGCCTACGCCGACGCCGAGGCCGAGGTGGCGCGATGACGCCCGGAGAGGAGCGCGCTTACCTCGCGGGCTGGCGGGACGCCGTCGAGCAGGCCGTGCAAGCGCACGACCCCCTAGTGCTCCTCCTCGCGCGCCTCTACGCGCCGCCGCCACCGGGAGTGGATGACGAGCGGGTCGAGGACGTGCGCGCCAAGGACGCCTACTGCAAAGCGGCGCTCAATGCGGTGGCCGCGCTTCGCTTCGAGCGGGGCGAGCAGGCCGCGCAGAGGGCGCTGACGCTCCACCACATGGGGCGGGAGTCGTGACCGCTCGCTGCTCGGCGATGTCGAAGACGACCCGCCGCCAATGCGGCCATTGGGCCGGGTGGGGCACTCCGCATAACGGGTGGGGACTGTGTCGCATCCACGGCGGCACCTCGCCGCTCGGCGAAAAGCAGGCGCAGCGCCTACAGGCTGCCGCCTCGGCGCAGGCGCTCGGCGTGCCGGTCGAGACGACGCCCGAAGAGGCCCTGGAGGCCGAGCTGTGGCGCACGGCAGGCACGGTCGCGTGGCTCGGCGAGCATCTGCAGGCGGTCGCGCCTGAGAAGCGCGTAGGGGGCGAGATGGGCGCCTTCGCCCGCCTCTACGGCGAGGAACGCACGCGGCTCACAGCGGTGGCGAAGGCGTGCGTCGATCTCGGCCTCGATGAGCGTCGCGTCTCTGCGCTTGAGCGGGCGGCAGAGAGCTTCGCCGAGGTCCTGCGCCGCATCCTCAGTGACCTCGGCGTCCTCGACGATCCGCGGGCGCCCGAGATCGTAAGACTGCGCCTCGCGCAACTCGGGCCGGGCACCGATGCCTAGACGCCCTGACCTCGGCGACGAGATCGCCCGGCGCGTCTTCCCGGAGCCGGACCCTCACCGCGGCGATCCGGTCGGTTGGATCCACGAGCGCCTGCGCTCGGAGACGTGGACGGCGCAGCGCTCGATCGCCTGCGCGGTGGCCGAGCATCGGCGCGTGGCGGTGGCGAGCGCGCACGGCATCGGCAAGGACTACGTCGCGGCCTGCCTCGCTCTGTGGTGGGTGAGCACGAGGCCGGATGCATTCGTCGTGACCTCGGCGCCGACAGGGCCTCAGCTATCGGGCATCCTGTGGCGCGAGATCGCCCGCCTGCATAAGCGCGCCCGGCTGCGGGGCGTGATCTCGACGGGCTCGATCCCGACGTGGAAGCTCGGCGCCGACTTGGTCGGATGGGGACGCAAGCCCGCCGACCTGAGCGACCCTGACGATGCGGCGGCGGCGTTCACGGGCGTCCACGCCCGGAGCGTGCTCGTGATCCTCGACGAGTGCTCGGGCCTAGAGGACTGGCTTATCGACGCGAGCCTGACGCTGCTCACCTCGGCTGACTCGCGGCTGCTCGCCATCGGCAACCCGCTCGATCCAGCGAGCCGCTTCGCCCGCCTCTGCGCGCCGGGCTCGGGCTTCGAGACGCTGAGCTTCTCGGTCTTCGACACGCCTGCCTTCACCGATGAGAAGGTGAGCGCCGATCTCGCGGCGGTCCTGCCGTCCGTGGAGTGGGTGGAGGAACGCCGGGCGGACTGGGGCGAGGGCACGCCCGCGTGGATCGCCCGCGTCGAAGGTCACTTCCCGCCGTCCTCACCGGGCACGCTGATCGCGCCTCACCTGATCCTCGCCGCCCAGGCCGTCGAGGGTGACGAGTGGGGCGATCCTCGCCTCGGCGTGGACGTCGCAAGATCGGGTGCCGATCGCACGGTGGTGGTCGCGTGCTGGCCGCACGGCCGCATCCGCGTCATCCATGACGAGCAGGGCGATGACACGATGACCACGGCGGGCGCCGTCATGCGCCTGCTCCGTGAGGACTTCGGCCCGCCCGGCGCTCGGGACGTCACGGCCGCGATCGACATAGTCGGCGTCGGGAGCGGCGTCTTCGACCGCCTGCGCGAGCAGGGCGCCCGTGTGAGCGCCTTCTCGTCGGCCAGCCGGGCGCGCGATCCCACGCGCTTCGCCAACTCCCGCGGGGAAAGCTTCTGGCATCTGCGGGAGGCGCTTGAGCAGGGCTCGATCGACCTCGACCCGCACGATGACAAGCTCGCCGCGCAGTTGGGCGCGATCAAGTGGAAGACGGACTCCAAAGGCCGCATCCTGATCGAGTCCAAGGACGAAATCCGAGCCCGCGGCCTGCCCTCGCCGGACCGTGCCGATGCTGCCGCGATGGCTCACGTGCCGGGCCCCGCTCGGGGCGCGCTCGCACCGGAGAAGCCACCGCGCGAGCGCCCGAGCAGCGAAGCCGAGTTCGCGGCCGAGTTCGCGGCCGACGGCGGCCAGACCACGGAGGAGCTGCTCGGCGGCGGCGACAGGCGCCCGTGGCGTGAGCGCTTGGACGGCGACCTGCCGACGGTCGGCTAGGCGTGGGACCGATGAGCGCCGACCCGGCAGGGCAGGACCTTCGTGCCGCGATGAGGAGGGCCGCTCGCGCATCGGGGCTGAGCGATGAGGACGCCGAGCGCGTGCTGAAGCGAGTGGCGCTGCGGCTTGGCGGAGCGACCCACGCGGAAGCCCTCGCCGCCCATCCCCGTATCCAGCCTCGCCGTGACCGCGATGGAACGATCCGATGAGCGCTCGCGTGTGCTGGGTCTGCGGAGCATCGTTGGCCGACCGCCGTCGTCAGACGCTCACCTGCTCCGCGGGATGCAGACGGGAGGCCGCTCGCATCCGCGCCATACAGGCCGGCAGGAGCGACGGACCGTACTCGTCCATGCGGGACCTCGACCACCGCCGTAGAAACCGTGCAAATCGCAGGGAAAGCGACTAGAATGGCCTCTCCACACATAGTGGGGCCGCGCGCTGTGAACGCCGGCCCCGTGACCCATAGGAGGCAAGTCCCATGAGTTCAGCCACCCTAGCGGCACCCCGCAGGCGGCAGATCGCGGAGCCGACCAAACACCCCGGCATCGCCCGCTACCACGCCCGCGACTGCGAGCGGCAGGCGAGGGGCCGCTGCACATGCAAGCCGACCTACCAGGCGAGCGTCTACTCGGCCCGAGAGCGGAAGAAAATCCGCAAGCACTTCGACTCGGAGAAGGCCGCTCGTCAGTGGCGCGCGGCGTCGTCCGGTGCGGTCGAGGACGGCACGATGCGTGCGCCCACGGCGACGACCATCCGGCAGGCAGCGAAGGTGCTCATCGACGGCATGGAAGACGGCTCGATCCTCGACCGCTCGGGGAAGCCCTACAAGCCATCGACGACGCGCTCCTACGAGTGCTCTCTGCGCCCGCGCGTGCTCCCGGCGATCGGCCACCTCAAGCTCTCGGCGCTCAGCCGCGACGACGTGCAGGCGCTCGTCGATCGCTGGCGTGCGGGTGGGCTGCAACCGAGCACGGTCCAGAATCAGCTCAACCCGCTACAGGTTCTCTGCCGTCGGGCCAAGCTGCCCATCGACCCGACCGACGGGCTCGAACTACCGGCGGTCCGCGGGCAGCGCGACCGGGTCGCCGACCCCGCCGAAGCCGCCGCCCTCATCGCCGCCCTCCCGGCGTCTGAGCGGGCGCTCTGGGCCACGGCTACCTACGCGGGCCTGCGCCGAGGTGAGGCGATGGCGCTCCGCTGGGCCGACGTCAACTTCGAGGCGGGCGTGATCCACGTGCGGCGTTCGTGGGACGCCGCAGCCGGCGAGGTGGAGGTCAAGTCCGACGCTGGCCTTCGGGACGTGCCGCTTGTGGGCGAGCTTCGCAGGATCATCGCCGAGCATAAGCTCGCCTCTAGACGGCACGGGACCGACCTCGTCTTCGGGCGCACGCCGACGGAGCCGTTCATCCCGTCCACCGTCCGGGCGCGGGCGCTGAAGGCGTGGAAGGCGGAGAACGCCCGGCGCATCGCGGCGGCAGACGACCCCGAGAGCGTGGAGCTGCTCAAGCCGATCACGCTGCATAACGGCCGTCACAGCGCGGCAAGCTACCTGATCAAAGCGGGCCTCGACCTCAAGCAGCTCACGGTCTACATGGGGCACTCCGACGTGCGGACGACGATCAACCGCTACGTCAAGCTCATGCCGGGGGATGAGAAGCGCGCGGTGGCGCAGATCGACGACTTCCTTGCCAGATCGCGCGGGGCGGTCGGCTCGTGACGCCGAGCCCCTTCCGCAGCCCGGACGAGCGCGAGCAGGCCCGGATCGAGCGCCACCTGCGATATGGGCGCGTGACGAACTTGCGGCCTGACGTGGTCGTGGGGGTGCATGATGACCAAGGGCAGTTCTTCGGCGGCTCCGAGCACATCGCCGAGCGCTACCTCGCTGAGATCGAGCCGCCGCCGGACTACCTGACGGATGACCAGCTCGACATCTTCGAGAAGGACCTGCCGTCCGACACGCCCGAGTCGATCTCAGGCTTCCGGGCGTGGTGCTGGCTCGACTGCGAGGACGCCCCGAGCGCCGAGGCGGTGCGAGCCGAGATCGCTCTGCGGGCGTCCGCTTGAGCGCCGCGCTGACTGACCGTCTGACGGCCCGTCGGCAGCGGGGTCGAGCGGTTTCGAGCGGGGTCAAGCGGTAGGGGGTAATGCCGGGACCCGCACTAGCAAGCCAAATCTGGCTCTACAGCGCCAATCCTGCAGGGTGCCCGACGGGCTTCGAATCCCGGTAGCGGTACTTCCAAAAGGCCCGGATCATGCGGGGCTTTTTTCTGGAAGGGGTCAGGCCAATCAACGCGCTCGGACCCTGGTTGGGCCCTGGCACGACGGGGGCTGCGCCAGCTCGGCGTGACCGGCAGCTGCGAACACCAACTTGGCGTCTCCTACGGCAGCCCCAACGGAGCGTTCCCGATGGGTAACGACGATACGGCGATCAGCGAGATCAACGGCGACTGGCTCGACGTGGTCGCCCCCGACGCACGGCCCGTGCTCGCCACCCATCCCCCCGGCTTCACCTACCCGTCGGACACCAACGAGGTGCGCCCGGGCCTGTTCCTGTCGGCCGACTACACGAGCCCCGGGGCGATCGAGACCTTCACGAGCGACGGCAAGCTGCAGTGGCGTTACGCGCCAACGGGAGCGGCGGCGCTGAACCAGCCTTCGCTGGCGGAGCCGCTCCCAAACGGCGACGTCCTCGCCAACGACGACAAGAACAACCGCGTGATCGTGATCGATCCGCGTACGAACAGGATCGTCTGGCAATACGGCCATACGCGCGTGGCGGGCGCGGGCGAAGGGTTTCTCAGCGACCCCGATGGAGTCGATCTCGCACCGCCATACTCGCTGGCGTCGCGCTTCGCCGGCACCTCGCGGGCCCCATGACGCGCTCATTGGTCATCGAGTTGCCAGCTCAGGGCCTGAGCCTGAGCTCGAGGATCTCGCGGTGCGTTCGGCCCGTCCGATCGGCCCCACCCGCGAGGATCAGTGCGTGGCCGCTCTGAACGGCCGCGAGATCGGACAGCGCCAGCGGCAGCGCCCCTGCGACGGTGACCACTCCGGTGGGCGAGATTGCGAGGATGCTGCGCCTCTGGCTGCCGTTGTCTTCGCCGCGCCCACCGATCACCAGCACCGTGCCGCCCAGCGACGCGCCCGCGGCGTGGGTCACCGGGAAGGGCAGGCGGGCGAGCTGACGCACGCTGCCGCTCAGCGGGTCGAAACGGTAGACGTCGCGGCTCGCCTGCACTCCGCTAGTGCCTCCCGCGATCACGATCTGGCCGCCGATCTGGCCGACGGCCGCATAGCGCAGCGGCTTGGGCAGCGTGCCGACGATTCTGGGAGTCCCGCCGGGTCGCCAGGCGAGGATCGTGCGCAGCGGTTCCTGGCCGGTGTAGCCGCCGACGATGTAGACGACGCCCGCGATCGTGATGCAGGCGACGTCGGAGGCGGGCGTCGGCAGGGAGCCGGCCGGCGCGGCCGGCCGGCTCCCTGCCACCCGGAGGATCTGCGAGAAGGACACCTGCTGGCCAC
>OCTA010005166.1_pt1 | contig 11323 bp, 8 predicted proteins | sample 1538991 | NCBI WGS metagenome assembly OCTA01 (sample SAMEA3539302, study PRJEB22396) | soil metagenome | biome: tundra; feature: field; material: soil | place: USA | collected 2010-05 | depth 0.15 m | reverse complement strand
ATCTTGTTTCCGTTGAAGGAGAAAACGCCAACCGCGCCCAGCGCTGGGTTCGACCTACCAAGGCCGGCCGGCCGGCACGCTGGGCGCGGTTGGCGTTTTCTCCTTCAACGGAAACAAGATCATTACAACGACCGGCGGCGGGATGCTCGTTTCGCGGAGGCGCGACTGGGTAGAAAAGGCGCGGTTCTGGGCCTGCCAGGCGCGCGAAGCCGGACTCGCCTTTGAACACAAGGAAACCGGCCACAATTACCGAATGAGCAACGTTCTCGCGGGTATCGGCCGAGGACAGTTGCGCGTCCTCGATCTGCGCATCGTCCAGCGCCGCGCCGTAGCCTTCCGGTATGCGGCAGCGTTGGCGGACATCGGGGGCATCTCGTTCATGCCGCAGTCGCCATCCGGCTTTCACATCAACTGGCTGAGTTCTTTCCTGATCGACCAGGATCGGTTCGGCCTCTCGCGCGACGACCTGATCGCGCACCTGGACGCCGCCAACGTGGAATCGCGCCCGGTATGGAAACCGATGCATCTACAGCCCCTGTTCCGCGGCTGCGAGTACCGCGGCGGAGGCGTGGCCGAGGATCTGTTCCGGCGCGGCATCTGCCTGCCAAGTTCGAGCGCTCTGAGGCTGGCGGACCAGTTGCGCGTGGTGAACGCGATCCGCACCGCGGTCGGGGCGGAGCCGCTCAAGGAACTGATCGCGGACCCGGAGGTTTGCTCGTCCGCCGGGAAAACGAGCGCGGAGCCGCTCCACTGGTCAATGGGAAATGCCAACTGACAGCCCAATCATGAGACGCATATTCCGACTGCCCGCCTGCGGGCCCGCCGGCCGGTTAACCATCTGGCTGCACGATGCGGTGCTGTTTGGCCTTGTGGGAGCGTTCGCGTTCCTGCTGCGTTTCGAGTTCCAGATCCCACGCTACTATCTACCCCATCTGGCCTTCGCAATTGCCGTCTGGATGGTGGTCAAGCCGGCCGCCCAATCAATCGGGCGGCTGGACCGGTGCCAGTGGCGTTATACTTCGGTGCCGGATTTCCTTGCCATTGCCCGTTGGAACCTCATCGGCTCGGCTGCTTCGGGATCGCTCATTTACCTGTTCGGCCCGGCCGGATTTCCGCGTTCCATTCCGGTCATCGACTTCCTGCTGTGCATCGAAGCTGTGATTGCCAGCCGGATGCTGGCGCGCCTGGTTACCTCACCGGGCCATCGCCGGCAACTGCGGAAGCGTGAACAGAGGCTGTTCATTTATGGGGCCGGCTTCTGCGGCGCCATGCTGTTGCGGGAACTCCGTGATGACCCGGCCCTGGACTACACGGTGAGCGGCTTCATCGACGATGACCCCGCGAGCAGCGGCACCCTGCTACAGCAAGTGCCGGTTTTAGGCACAGGCGACGATCTGGCGCGCCTGGCCGCAAAGTGGAAGATCTCGCTGGTTCTTATCGCAATTCCCTCCTGCACGGCCGAACAGATGACCGCCATCCTCTTGCGTTGCCGGGACGCCCAGGTGGTTTGCAGGACCATGCCGGGACTGCACCAGCTCATTGCCGGCCAGCGCTTTTCCTCGCAGATCCGCGACATTTCGATGGACGACGTGCTCGGCCGCAAACCGGTGCAACTGGACGAGCAGCATGTGCGTTCCCGGGTTGCGGGCGAGGTGGTGCTGATCACCGGCGCGGCCGGTTCCATCGGCTCGGAGTTGTGCCGGCAACTGGCGCGATTCCACCCAAGGGCAATCGTAGGCTTCGACATCGCCGAGACACCGCTATTTCACCTTGAACAGGAGATGCGCGAGTCATTTGGCGACGTGACCTTCCACTGTGCCATAGGCAGTATTCAGAACGAAATTAGGTTGAATGAGGTGCTCGGGCATTACCGGCCTGCCACCGTGTACCACGCGGCAGCCTACAAGCACGTTCCGATGATGGAAGGGAGCGTGTTCGAGGCCGTCGAAAACAACGTACTGGGCACCTACAACGTGGCAGTCGCGTCAGCGGGGGCGGGCGTACGCGAGTTCGTGCTCATCTCTTCGGACAAAGCCGTGAACCCGGCCAACATCATGGGAGCCACCAAGCGCATCGCCGAATTGGTGCTCGCCGGTGTGCAGCAATCGATGCAGACCAAGTTCGTGGCTGTGCGCTTCGGGAACGTGCTCGGCAGCAACGGCAGCGTGGTCCCCATTTTCCGCAAACAGATTGCAGCCGGTGGACCGGTCATGGTCACTCATCCGGAGATGCGGCGCTACTTCATGACCATCCCGGAAGCCGCGCAACTGGTGATTCAGGCGTCCCTGATTGGCAAGGGCGGCGAGGTTCTCGTGCTGGACATGGGCGACCAGGTTCGCATCGTGGATCTGGCGCGGAAGCTGATTCTGCTGTCCGGCTTGCGCCCGGATAAGGACATACAAATCGCCTTCTCCGGTATTCGGCCCGGGGAGAAGCTGTTTGAGGAGTTGAATCTGGAAGACGAGCGAACCGTGCCCACGCCGCACGAAAAGATCCGCATTTTCCAGGGCGGCGGCAGCTTGGTGGGTGTCCACGAGCGAATACGGCTCCTGGCCGCCTTGTGCCGACTGCGGGACACCCCGGGTCTGATGGCACAAGTTCGCAACCTGGTCCCCGATTACGTATCTTCGGACCATCAGACGGGTTTGAGCGGCGCGGCCACGGCTCGAAGCGTGTGTGCCGCGGCCGTGACCAGCTAGGCGGAATATATGCGAAAAGTGAATCCAGGATTTGTTTGCGCGGCCGTTGGTCTGATGTTCTGCGCCGCGGCGGTCGCGGCTGAAGCGTATCCGGTCGGAGTTGACGATATCCTACTAATCCGTTCAGCCCAGGTGAAGGAACTCGACGACAGGCGCTTCACCGTCTCGAAAGACGGGTTTCTCGACCTGCCGCTCGGCGGTAAGGTTCGCGCCGCCGGCTTGCAGATTCCGGAACTGCGCGAAGCGATCGAGACGCTGCTCGTGCGTTATTACCATGAGCCCCGCGTTTCGATCGAGATTGTCGAGTACCGCAGCCAGCCGGTTTCCGTGCTCGGCTCAGTGACCAACGCGGGCATCTACCAACTGCAAGGACGCAAGACGCTGGCGGAAGTGCTTTCGATGGCCGGCGGCCTGAAGCCGGACGCGGGTTACGCGGTGCGCGTCAGCCGGAAAGTCGGAACCGGCGGCGACACCGTTGAGCAGGTGGTTTCCTACCCGCTTTCCGACATCATCAAGGGCCAAACCGACGACTCCGCCATCGTGTACCCGCGCGACGTAATCACCGTGGCGCGAGCCGAGTTGGTCTACGTGATCGGCGACGTCCACAGGCCGGGCGGCTTTACGCTCGGCGAAAAGGAGCATGCGTCGGTGTTGCAGACGTTGGCGCTGGCGGAAGGGGCGTTGCCAACGGCGGCGCTCAAGCGATGCACGATTCTGCGCGCGGCCGCGAACGGAAAGGGACGCGTTTCCATTCCAGTCGATGTGCGGCACTTGATCAGCGGCAAGGCCGCCGACATGATGCTCGAAGCCGGCGACATCCTGGTGATCCCATCGAGCACCGCGCGCAAGATTGGCGTGAAAGCGGCCGAAGCGGCATTGCAAACCGGCTCCGGCCTTTTGATTTGGAGGCTCCCTTGAACCTGATTCCTGAAGCACCGGAAAACGCCGGTGGCGAAACGATGCTTCCCGCCCTGCCTGTTCAGCGCGGAGCGGGGCAAATACCGGCGCGTGAGGAGGAGCCTCCGTTCGGAGTGCTTGACTACGCCGCCATTCTTTTGAAATTCCGCTGGATGATCGTGCTGCCGCTAGTGGCCGGAATCGTTGGCTCGCTGGCGTTTTCGTTCCAGCAAAAGCCCACGTACCGGGCTGCGCTCCAGCTTGAAGTGCAGGAGTTGAACCAGAACTTCCTCAACATCCGCGACCTGGACCCCTCCGCAGCGCCCAACGCGGCGGCGCCCGACGGCTATATCCAACTCCAGGCCCAGGTGCTGCAAAGCGAATCGTTGCTCGAGCGCGTGGTAAAACGGCTGCGGTTGGACGAACGGCAGGCCTACATTGCGCAAACCGTGACCCCGGCGCAGCGTATTGGCGAAAAGCTGGGCATCGAGAGATTCCTCTCTGTGCTGCCCAAGCCGCAGCATGCCTTGGTGATCCGCCAGGCGCTCGGTCTTCCGGTGCCCGAGATGGATTCGCCGCGAGCGCGTGCCCTGCGCGTGGCCGCGTCCAATCTGACAATCAAGGCCGTCGCCCAAAGCAGCCTGGTAGAACTTTTCTACACGGCGCCGGACCGGCGCACTCCGGCCGAGTTCCTGAACGCCCTCGCGGAGGAATACATCGCCTACACCATGGACGCGCGGTGGGCGGGCACCGAACGCACCGCCGACTGGCTGGGCACGCGGCTGCGCAACATGCGCGAAAACCTGGAAGACTCCGAGCGCAAATTGCAGGACTACGCCCGCAACTCCGGAGTGCTGTATAGCGACGGCCGGGAGAGCGTGGGCGAAGAGCGGCTGCGGCAGTTACAGGCCGAATGGTCGAAGGCGCAGGCCCAACGCGCCATCCTGCAAGCGAACTACGAGCGCATCAAGGCCAGTTCGCCCGAACAATTGCCCCAGGTGCTCGATTCCCCGGTTCTGCGCGACTTCGCTACGCGACTGGCCGACTTACAGAAGGAATACAGCCAGCTCACCACCATGATGACGCCGGAGCACCAGCAGGTGCGCGCCGTGCAGTCACAAATCAACACGCTGCAAGGTCTGATCCGCAACGAGACGGACAACGTGCTCGGTCGTATTCGTAACGAGTACGAAGCAGCACGCCGCCGCGAGGCCTTGTTGTCCGGTTCCTACCAGCAGCAGTCTCACGTCGTCTCCGAGCAGGCGGGGCGCGCGGTGCCCTACTACGTGCTGAAGCGCGAGGTGGAATCAAAGCGGCAGTTCTACCAGGACATGCTGCAAAAAGTAAATTCCGCCGGCGTAGCTACCGCGATTCGCGCCAGCAACATCCGGGTAGTGGACCCGGCGCGGGAACCGATGTTGCCATTCCGGCCGAACCTGGTGTTTAACCTTTTGGCAGGCAGCGCAGGCGGCCTGCTGTTCGGCGTGGCAGGTTGCTTCCTTCGCGAAGCGACCGAACGCAGGAGCAGAAAGCTACGGCGGCCGGGCGATTCGGCGAAGTACCTGCGCATTCCGGAACTCGGCGTTATCCCCACATTGAAGGGTATGACCGAAGGGCGCAAGCGCTGGGTACCGGATCGCAAGATGATTAATCTACAGCGCGAGGCAGGCCAGTCCGACGCGGGTGTGCCGCGGCCCATGACCTGGTGCCGGCGCACCATGATGCTGGACGAATCGCTCCAGTCGGCGCTCGATTCGCTGCTGTTCAAGTTCCCCGGCACGGAGCCGCCGCGGGTGGTGAGTGTGGTGAGCGCGCTCCCGTTGGAAGGCAAAACGACCATTACGGGCCAGTTGGGCCGGGCGTTGGCCGACATCTCGAAACGGGTGCTGCTGATCGACGCCGACATGCGCAAGCCGGCGCTGCACGGCCACTTCCAGGCGGCCAACGGCACGGGTCTGAGCGGATTGCTCCATCTAGAAGCGGTAACGTTGGATCTGATTCGGAAGGCGATCGTGCAGGAGGTGGCGCCCGGCGTGGATCTGCTTTCTGCGGGATACTTACCGGACAATATCGCCCGGCTACTGGCGTCGGGACACCTTGAAGACATCCTCCAGCACTTACGCCCGCTTTACGACACGATTCTGATCGATACGCCGCCCGTACTACTCTTTCCCGACGCGCGGGTACTCGGACGGCATAGCGATGGCGTGGTGCTGGTGGTCCGCTCGAACCAGAATGCGCTCGAGGTGTACCAGCAGGCGACGCAGAGGCTACAGCGCGCCGGCAATGCCATACTGGGCATCATTCTCAACGACTGTAACGAGTCCGGTGAAGTCAACGCTTCCCGATACTACAAGAAGTATGCCGACGTCTGAGCTAGCCGGAGTTCGAACGGGCGAGGCGTGCGATGCCGCCGCCTTGCAGTCCCGGCCGGACGCCCGCGCGCGCTTTCGGTCCGGCTTTGCCTGGACGCTGGCGGCCAACGGCCTCTATGCAGTCTGCCAATGGTGCATGCTGGCCGTCCTGGCCAAGCTGTGTACGCCGGCCGAGATGGGAACATTTGCGCTCGGCTTGGCCGTGACGGCCCCGGTAATCGTCTTCTCAAACCTGCAACTACGCGCCGTGCAGGCCACCGATGTGCGCGGCAACTTCGCTTTTGGGGAGTACGTACGCCTACGGCTGTGGACTACAGCAGCGGCGCTGGCCGCTATCGCCGGAATTGCGGTGATGCAGCCTCGCAGCGGGACTGCGGCACTGGTGTTTTTCGCGCTGGGTCTCTCAAAGTCCTTTGAATCGATGTCCGACGTCCTCTACGGCTACCTGCAACAGCGCGAGTACATGGACGTGATTGCGCGGTCGCTGATGATCAAAGGCCTCGTCTCGATTACGCTGGTGGCGCTTGCGACCTTTTTGTTCCGCAGCGCGCTGGGTGCGGCTGCGGGCGTCGGGTTGGCCTCGGGCCTCATGCTCGCGTTCTACGATGTGCCGGTGACGCGGCGACTCCGCCTCCTGGTAAAAAGGTCCGGCGAAGGGAGCGCTGAGGCAGCCCCGGCTCCGGTGCGGTTCGCCCGCATCCGCAGGCTTGCCGTGGTAGCCCTGCCCCTCGGCATCGTGCAGGGCTTGGTTTCGTTCAGCGCCAACATCCCGCGCTACCAGCTCGAACGCACCCGCGGGCTGGCGGACCTAGGCATCTATTCCGCCCTGGCGTCGCTCATCGTGCTGGGGCAAACCGTGGTGAGCGCGCTCGGCAACGTGGCTTCGCCGCGGCTGGCGCGGCTGCATGCCGCCGGTGACCTAGCCGGCTTTGTGCGCCTGCTGCTGGCCATCGCGGCCTCCGGAGCAGCGCTGGGCGTGGCGGGGGTGGCTCTTGCCGCCCTTTATGGCGGGCCGTTGCTCAGCTTGCTGTTCCGCCCCGAGTACGGCGCGCGCGCCGACGTTCTGGTGGTCATCATGGCAGGCGCGACGTTCGCTTATGTGGCATGGTTTGCCGGCTTCGGCCTGACGGCGGCGCAATTGTTCCGCGAGCAGATCCCGCTGCTTGGCGCCGTTTGTCTTTCGGCATGGGTGGCTGCGGCCGTGCTCGTGCCGCGCTATGGCGCTACCGGGGCGGCGATGGCCTTTGGCATGTCCATGACGGTACAGGCCATTGGAGCCGCCCTGATCCTGTGGTACGCCTTGCGGCGGCAAGCGGAGGCTTTGCGATGACCGCCCACGGCCGCATGCGCGTGCTGCAAGTCCACAGCGACCTCCAGTGGGGCGGGGTCGAGCAGTGGCTGCTCCACACGGTCCGCTACATCGACCGTCAAATGTTTCAGCTCGACTTCTTCGCGGCCAGCCTCAACTCCGTTTGGGAGAGCACGATTGCCAGTCTGTCCTTGACACTCATCCGTAGTCCGCGGCCGCGTTCGCTGTGGCGGTATACACTGTGTTTGCGCGAAGCGCTCCGGACGCGGAATTACGACGCTGTCCACTGCCACTTTATCGACCATAGCGGCCTGGTGCTTCGCGAAGCGGCCCTGGCGGGTGTGCCGGTCCGCATCGCGCACAGCCACATCGACGTCGCTCCGTTGCTCCGCCGCGCGCCCGTCTGGACGCGCGCCTACTTCAGCGTTCAGAACCGCCTGCTGCACCGTTATGCCACGCGCGGCCTTGCAGCCAGCCGCGAGGCCGCGCGCTCCATGTTCGGGCCCGAATGGGAAGACGACCCCAGGTGGGGGGTGCTGCATTGCGGCATCGACCTCGCTATGTTCTCCGCGGACGTGGACCGGGCCGCGGTGCGCAGCGAGTTCGGCTTTGCGCCAGAACACCTCGTCTTTGGGCACCTGGGCCGGTTCACCGACCAGAAGAACCACGAGTTTCTGGTGCAGGTGGCCGGGCAACTGGCCGCGGACCTGCCCTCCGCCCGCTTCCTGTGGATTGGGGAAGGGCCACTTGAGCGATCCATCCGCCAGCAGGTGGAGGCGGCGGGTCTGAGCGCGCGCGTAGCGTTTGCGGGCACGCGCTCCGACGCCGCCCGTCTGATGCGCGGCATGGATGCTTTTCTGTTTCCTTCGCGGTACGAGGGGCTGGGGCTCGCTCTTGTCGAGGCGCAAGCGGCGGGTTTGCGGTGCTTCGTGGCCGACGTCGTGCCGGCCGAGTCCAGCGTGGTGCCCGGCTTGGTCACCCGCATGCCGTTAAGCGCCGGCGCTCCGCACTGGGCGTCCGTGGTCCGGAACAAGATGGCCGGCCGCATTCCCGTTGCCCGGCAGGACGCGGTGGACGCCGTGCGGCGCAGCGTATTCAACATCGAACACAGCGTCAGGGCACTCGAGGAGTTATATCATGAGTACGCTTAGTCCGGCCTTCGCTCCCGCCGTCGAGCGCGCGCAGCCGCTTCTACCGCGCTGGTTGCGTGAAGAGTGGCTGTTCTGGCTGGCCTTCGCTTCCTGGACGGTGCTGCCCTCCACGCGCACTCCGATCTGGACCATCGGCAGCATCCCCGTAAAGAGCACCGACGCTCTGCTGATCCCGTTTTGCGTGTTGTATCTGCTACCGCGGTTAGTTGCGCCATGTTCGAAGCACAGGCGAGGCTGGCACATGGGCATGCCGCTCGCGCTACTGGCGATCACGGCCTTTGGCGCCCTTTCAACGGCGTGGAGCGGCTCTTCCGCGCGCGAAGCCGAAGCCATGCGGTACACCATGGCCATGACGGCAAGTTCGGGCTTGCTGGCCTATTGCGTGATTACCTCCGTGTCGCAGGTGCGCGAGTTTCTGTGGAGGCTGGCAGCGGCGTTATCGGCCGTCAGCCTTCTTTACACGGCACAATCGCTGCTCGGCTTGGGGTTGCGAAGCGCCGCCGCTGTCACGCTCAACGATTTCGGCATGGAACGGGTCCGCGGACCGCTGTTTGAATCGAGCACGGGTTACTTTCTGCTGATTCCGGCGCTCGCCTTCGTATTGCAGGAAACGCTGGCCAGGCGCATCCGGCTCCTGTACGGCGTTGCCTCCGTGTTTGCGCTCTCGCTGGCCATTCTGGGCCTGGGCTCGCGCGCCGGATACGCTTTGTTCGGGCTGTTTGCCTTTTCCGGCGTGTGGATGGTGAAGGGGCGCCAGAAAATGTTTGCCATCGCGATCATTGCCGTGGTGGCGGGTCTGGGCGCCGCCCTGATCTTCAGCAAAGCCAACGCGGATCGCCTCCAGATGCAGTCCAGAGACGGGCGCACTCTGATGCACGAAACCGTAGCCAGCATCCTGTCTGCCAGAACCATTCCCGAGCTGCTTTCCGGCTCCGGCCTCGGTTCCTTGTGGCCGTGGTATCTCACCGAAGCCGAAGGCGGTGACCTGTATACAACGGGGCGCTTCATCCGGCGCACGCCGCACGGAATCCTTTTGTACCACCCGCATTCCACCGTTCTTCTACTGGGCGTGGAACTCGGCCTCGCCGGAGTACTATTCCTCGCGGTCTTCGGGGTGACCCTGGTTCGGGCGCTGCGGCGCGCGTTCGCCTCGGGTGAGAACGTGATGTTTGCGTGGGGCTTGGCCGTTTCTTTCTTTTCAATCGAATTCGATCTGTTTCTGGTGCGCCGGCCCACTCGCGACGCGGTCTGGTGGATCCTGCTGTTCGGTTTGTTGGCACTGCTTGCGCAGCAGGCAAAGCAGCGCAGGGCGGAACCCGCATGACGCCGCGAATCACTGTGGGCATTTCCGTTTACAATGCAGCCGGCACGGTGGCGGCCGCCATCTCTTCCGTGCTGGCGCAGACGTTCCGGGAATGGGAACTGCTCCTCATCGACGACGGCTCCACCGATGGCTCCGCGGAAATCCTGGCTTCCGTCGACGATCCGCGGGTCCGGGTCTACGCCGATGGCGAAAACCGCGGGCTCGTCCACCGGCTTAACCAGATGGTTGCGATGGCGCGCGCGCCCTTCTTTGGGCGCATGGACGGCGATGACCTAATGCATCCGGAGCGGCTGGCTCGCCAGTTCGCTTGCATGCAGGACTCCCCCGGTCTCGAATTGTGCGGCGCCGCCGTCTATGTGATGGACGAGCGCGGCGCCGTGTATGGAATCCGCGGCGACGATCCGGCGGGGCGTTTCCAGGGTGTCCGCTCCGGCTTCATACACCCAACCTTGATGGGCAGGACCGAATGGTTCCGGCGAAACCCGTACGACGCCGCCTATGTCCGTGCGGAGGACCAGGAACTGTGGGCGCGCGCCGACGCCGCAACTCCCTGCCGGCTCATTCGCGAGCCGCTTTTGTTCTACCGCGAGCCCTTGTCGCCGCAGGTCCTCAAGTACCGGGCTAGCTGCCGTACGGCCCGCAAGATCCTGCGCCGTTACGGTCCGGAACGGCTTGGCCCCGCCGGCACTGGCGCCGCTTTGCTCGGCTGCTATGGCAAGGAGCTGTTGTATGCCGGCTGTGCAGCGGCCGGCGCCACCGCATGGCTTGTGTGCCGCAGGAACAGGCCGTGTACCGAAGAAGAACACAGGGCTGCAGAGGCTGTGCTGTCGCAACTGCGGCAGCAGGCGTCGATGCCGGCCAAAATCTGCGTAGCGAGGTAATGCACAGATGACCGTTGACGAAGAGAGAGAAGCTGCCGGTATCGAGCAATCCCCACACGGGGGAAACCGGATGCCGCGTGTTTTGATGGCCGCCACCCTGGGCATCTCGGTGCGAGGAGGCTTGCTTCCGTTAGCGCGCCACTTCCGTGCGAAAGGCTGGCAGGTGGACGCCATGGCGCGCGGAATCGGCGAGTACGAAGAATGCCGGACGAATTTCGACCGTGTCTGGGACGCATCCTGGTCTCGCAATCCCCTGCACCCGCGCAACCTGATGGTTGCGGCCGGCGAGGTGCGCAGCGCCGTCGCTGAGCGCCAATATGACCTTGTCCACGTGCATACGCCCGTGGCGTCGTTCGTGGTGCGTTACGCTCTCCGCAACTTGGTGCGAAACCGGCCGAAGGTTATCTACACGGCCCACGGATTCCATTTCCACCCGTCCGGGGCAGCCGTTTCCAACTGGCTGTACCGCACGCTCGAGAAAACGGCCGGCGCCTGGACCGATTACCTGGTGGTGATCAATCGCACCGACGAAGAGGCTTGCCGGCGCTACCGCATCGTTTCCCCAGAACGGGTGCAGTATATGCCCGGGATAGGCATCGATACGCGCCGGCTGTCGAAGGAATCCGTCAGCGCCGCCCAAGTGGAGGACGTTCGCCGCGACATAGGGCTGGCGCCCGCCGCGACACT
>OCTA010005162.1_pt1 | contig 11329 bp, 9 predicted proteins | sample 1538991 | NCBI WGS metagenome assembly OCTA01 (sample SAMEA3539302, study PRJEB22396) | soil metagenome | biome: tundra; feature: field; material: soil | place: USA | collected 2010-05 | depth 0.15 m | reverse complement strand
CCGTCCATTCATACACCCGTCGCTTGCTCCGAGCCCGTCGTTCATTTGGTCACCCTCCGCGGGGGTGATCGCGTGAGCGACGAAGCGTACGAACCGCTCACATCGAACCGCGCCGTGGAGAACGCAGCGATCACCTTCGTCCTAGTTCCCCACAGATAGCCGACTACCGCCGACTACGGCCGGACATCTCAGCGAGTGATTCGCGTTACGGCGTCGCGCCACTACGTCGTGCCTGACGCCTCAGACCTCGGCCGCTTATCTTGCCCGCGCGAACACCTTGCGTGCCCCGACTTCTCGGGCCGAGCACCACGACGCCAGAATCGATTCACTCGCATACCGCAGATGGCGCATATCGCTTCACTTCCGGAGGTTACGGGAAAGAGACCCAGGTGATATCAGCGAGCCCGCGAACCCCACGAGCTGGTGTTCGCCGCTGCGGCCAGGATCTGTGCCAGCTCTTCGTAGCCGCCGGCCACGAGACCGACGGTGACGCGCACGTGGCCACCCCCACCGGCCAGGACGTCGAATGGCGTTCCGGGCGTGACGCCCACTCCCTGGCTGGCCAGCCGGACGATGGCAGCTGACTCGTCATGCACGGGCACCCATAGGTTGAGCCCGTCGCCGCTGGCAACCTTCACGTCGCGGGCGTTCAGGGCTGCGACCAGGGCGCCACGTCGACGGGTGTACTCATCTCGGGCGTGGTCGACGTGGGCGACGGCGACGGGGTCGGTGAGCAGGCTGAGCAGCACACGCTGCAACAGCCGGCTGCTCCACCCCTGTCCCAGCTGTCGGAGGTGGATGATCTCGCGGAGCAGCTCGCTGGGTCCGCTCATGGCCGCCAGACGAAGGTCAGGGCCATGGGACTTGGAGAAGCTGCGGATGTGGATCACCTGGTCCGGGATCCACTGACCCAGGCTGATAGGAGCGCTGGCCGCCACGGCACCGGCCGAGTCGTCCTCGACGACCGGCATACCGGCTTGGGTAAGGATGGGTGCCAGGTCTCCGGCGCGTTGCTCGGTCATCGACGCACCCGTGGGGTTCTGGGCTCTCGGCTGCAGGAACACGGCCGCGGTCGGGCGGTTCAAGGCCGTGGTCAGTGGCTCGGGACACAGTCCGGCGTCGTCGACCGGCACGCCCACCACCTCGACACCGATGGACTCGAGCAGATCCAGTAGGGGAGGGAAGCCCGGGTGTTCCACGACCACGCGGTCGCCGAAGCGCAGCAGTGATCGCGATACCAGGTCCAGGCCGTCCATGGCGCCGTCCACGACCATGAGCTCCTCGGCGACATAGGGCCATTGGGCTTTCAGGACCTCTAGCAACCCAGCGAGGACGGGATCATCCAGATAGCTGCCGGGGATGCCAGCGATGGTGAGCTAGCGCAGGGCCGGTCCGAGGTTCGGCAGCAGAGCTGGGTCGGGGATCCCTGTGGACAGGTCAAGGGCGAAGTCGAGCTGTCGTTCGAGGGCCCGCCGGTATCGGCCGGCGGCAGGGTCCTGCAGGTCAGCGACAGTCGTGCCACGGCGCCCGTCGGTGCGAATGGCGCCGGAGCGAGCCAGCAGCGCCCAGCCGGCACTGACAGTGGTGGGGGAAAGGCCAAGCGCGGTGGCCAGGGCCCGGATCGGGGGGAGCTTTACACCGGGCTGCAGGGCACCGTCACGGACGGCACGGCTCACAGCATGGGCGAGGCCTCGGGAACTGAGCTCCTCAAGACGTTCCCCGATGGCTGAAAGCGCGGTTGTCATGTTTGTAACGTAGCAATATGTATGTTGTGTGAGCAAGAGGTAACACGTATCTTGAAGCCATGACACAGCGAATCTCACACTGGATCGACGGTCGCAAGACCCCAGGAACGTCCGGCCGCACCTCGCCGGCATACAACCCTGCCATCGGAGAACAGACCGGCACGGTCGACCTCGCCTCCGCAGCCGAAGTGAACTCGGCCGTCGCCACGGCCGTCGCCGCCTCGAGAGATTGGCGCCACGCGTCGCTGTCCAAACGTTCCGGTGTGCTGTTCGCGTTTCGGGAGCTCCTGCGCGAGCGAAGCGACGAGCTCGCGGCGATCGTCACGGCTGAGCACGGAAAGGTTCTGTCCGACGCTGCCGGTGAGATCGCACGCGGCCTGGAGAACGTCGAGTTCGCCGCCGGCGTTCCGCAACTGCTCAGGGGCGGGTTCTCTGAGCAGGCCTCGACCGGGGTGGATGTCTACTCGATCCGTCAGCCTCTGGGGGTGGTCGCCGGTATCACCCCGTTCAACTTCCCGGTGATGGTGCCGCTGTGGATGTGCGCCAACGCCATCGCCTGCGGCAACTCCTTCATCCTCAAGCCGAGCGAGAAGGACCCCTCCGCGTCGCTGTTCCTGGCGCAGATGTGGAAGGACGCCGGCCTGCCCGACGGCGTATTCACCGTGATACAGGGCGACAAGGAGGCCGTCGACGCACTGCTGACCCACGCGGACATTGCCGCCGTGAGCTTCGTCGGCTCGACGCCGATCGCCAGGTACATCTACGAGACCGGCACGGCCCAGGGCAAACGGGTCCAGGCCCTTGGCGGTGCCAAGAACCATGCTTTGGTGCTGCCTGACGCCGACGTGGACATGACCGCAGACGCGGTGGTCTCCTCGGCGTACGGCTCAGCAGGCGAACGTTGTATGGCGCTGTCCGTCGCCGTCGCCGTGGGCGATGTCGCAGACCCCTTGGTCAACGCGATCGCGGCACGTCTGCCGAAGCTCACGATCGGCGACGGCGCCCACCCGGATTCCGACATGGGTCCACTCATCACGGCCGAGCATCGCGACAAGGTCGCGGGCTACATCGCAGCCGGTCAGGAAGCCGGTGCCACCGTGGTCGTGGACGGGCGCAGCGCCGTCGTCCCCAGTGCCGGCTTCTTCCTCGGGACGACGCTGCTCGACTACGTGCAACCGGAGATGACGGTCTACACCGACGAGATCTTCGGTCCGGTGCTGTGCGTCGTCCGCGCGAAGACCTACGAGGAGGGGCTGGCGCTGATCAACGCCAACGAGTACGGCAACGGTACGGCTATCTTCACCCGCGATGGCGGGGCTGCGCGTCAGTTCCAGTTCGACGTCCAAGTGGGCATGGTGGGCATCAACGTGCCGATCCCGGTGCCAGTGGCGTACTACTCCTTCGGCGGTTGGAAGGCCTCATTGTTTGGCGACACCCACATGTATGGCGCCGAGGGCATGAGCTTCTACACCCGTGGCAAGGTCGTCACCTCGCGGTGGCCCGACCCGGCGACTTCCAGCGTCGACCTCGGCTTCCCGCGCACGCGATGAGCCGGCGCCGCGACCCCCTCACAACGAACAAGGACCTCCAGTGACATCGACCTTGAACAACTCTTCCGCGGCGCTCGCCGATGCAGAGCGCGTCCGGAAGGACGATCGCGCGCACGTCTTCCACTCCTGGTCCGCCCAGGCCCAGATCGACCCACTGCCGATCGCCTCTGCCTCCGGGTCTTACTTCAGCGACTACTCCGGGAAGCGCTATCTCGACTTCTCCTCGCAGTTGGTCAACGTCAACATCGGGTATCAGCACCCCAAGCTCATCGCCGCCATCCAGGAGCAGGCCGCCAAGCTCTGCACCATCGCGCCGAGCTTCGCCAACGATGCGCGCAGCGAGGCCGCACGGCTCATCGCCGAGATCGCCCCAGGAGACCTCAACGCCGTCTTCTTCACCAACGGCGGCGCCGACGCCAACGAGAACGCCATCCGGATGGCACGTCTGCACACCGGACGGCACAAGATCCTGGCTGCCTACCGCAGCTACCACGGTGCCACCGCCGGAGCCATTGCCCTCACCGGTGACCCGCGCCGGTGGGCCTCCGAACCGGGCGAGCCCGGAATCATTCACTACTGGGGTCCCTACACCTATCGCTCCGCGTTCCACGCGACCACCGAGCAGGAGGAGTCAGATCGCGCGCTGTCACATCTGCGGGACCTCCTGATGGTCGAGGGGTCGCACACGGTTGCCGCGATCATCCTGGAGACCGTCGTCGGCACCAACGGGATACTGGTCCCTCCACCGGGGTATCTCACCGGGGTCCGTGCACTGTGCGACGAGTTCGGGATCGTCCTGATCGCCGACGAGGTCATGGCCGGCTTCGGTCGCTGCGGCGAGTGGTTCGCCGTGGACCACTGGGGCGTCACCCCGGACCTGATCACCTTCGCCAAGGGCGTCAACTCCGGATACGTGCCCCTGGGTGGCGTGCTCATCTCGGACGCGATCGCCGCGACCTTCGCCGATCGGGCCTTTCCCGGTGGGCTGACGTACTCAGGTCACCCGCTGGCCTGCGCCTCGGCCGTGGCCTCGATCAACATCTTCCGCGAAGAAGGCATCGTCGAGCATGCTCGTGCGCTGGGCACCGACGTCATCGGTCCGGAGCTGCACGCGCTGGCCGAGCGACACCCGTGTGTCGGCGAAGTGCGTGGGCTAGGTGTCTTCTGGGCGCTGGAGCTGGTGCGCGACCGCGACACCCATGAGCCGTTGGTGCCGTTCAACGCCAGTGGTGCCGAGGCCAAGCCGATGGCCGAGTTTGCTGCCTCCTGCAAGGACCGCGGGTTGTGGCCATTCGTTCACTTCAACCGCACCCACGTCGTCCCGCCTTGCACGACAACAGCAGACGAGATCCGCGAGGGCGTCGCGATCCTGGACGAGGCACTCGACGTCGCCGACCGGTACTACACGGGAGCCTAATGCGGGTCAGCGACGACCGCGGGGCCGTCGCTCCCACGCCCACAAACCGATGGCCAGGGCGACCCGTTCCTTGAACACGCGCGGGTTCACCCCGGTCAGCTCGTGCACCCGCTTCAGCCGGTGCCGCAGCGAGTTGGGGTGCAGGAACAGCTCCCTCGCGGTTGCGTTCACCGAGCCTTCCACCTCAAGAAACGTCCGCAAAGTCTGCACCAGAGCGGTACCGTGCTCACGGTCATGATTGACCAACGGCAGGATCAGGTTCTCCGAGAACGGCGCCAGTCGGTCGACTGGCTGCTGCTCCAAGAGTCCTTCGAAGCTGGTCAGGTCGCGGTAGGACACCGGCGCCCCGCGGTTCCAAGCCAGCTTCAGCGCCGCAAGAGCCGGAGGTACGACGCGGCGCAGCTCGGCCAACGGCGCGGGCTCGCCGATACCGCAGGGCAGCGCGGTCTCCCGTGCCACCTCCAGGATCTGCTCGAGATCGCCGCTGAGGGTGACTGTCACGTCGTCAAATTCGGCAACGAGGCAGCAGTCCAGCAACGACGCGACCAGTTCCGCAGCGCGCGGCGGCCAAGCGGCGACCACTACCGGCTTCTCGGTGCCCACGCCCGCCGCGTCGAGCGGGTGCTCCAGCACCTCGGCGTCGGCACGCCCCTGCACCACGAGCTCCACAAGCCGGCCCATCTCCAGACGCCGCTTGGCTAGGTCGGTGTCCTCCTCGTGCTGCCGGACGGCGAGCACCCGGCTCAGGTGCTGCAGGGTGTCCTGCCCCGGCCGGACGTCGGACTGCTGCGCCGGCTGCCAGTCGATCGAGCCCTCGTGGAAGCCGATGCGGCCGCCGAGATCGGCCGAGATGATGTCCAGCAGGTCAGCCACGGGTCGGTCAAGGCCGATCGCATCGAGGAGCCGGACAACGAGCTGCTGCACCCGGCGGCTGCGGGCCGTCCGGGCCTCCGCCCGCCGGTCGGCGAGCATCTCGGTGATCGACTGGAAGGGCACCCCTGCAGGCACCTGCAGCAGCGGCAGCTCCCGCGACCGGCACTCCGTCAGGAGCGCCTCTGGGATCTCGTCGGTCACGTCGCCGACGCCGTAGCCCAGCGCCGCCACCCCCGCCTCGAGCAGGTGGTCGACGAAGTCGCGACATCGTTGGTCGTCCTGAAGGGAGGTGCCGACGGTGAGGACGAGCTCCTGCCCCGACAGGTAGGGGCGGGGGTCGATCAGCTCGGTGGGGTGCGCCCACCGCACCGGAGTGTCCACCCGGTCCGGCGCTGCCATCAGCCGTAACCCGAACGAGGGGACCGAGAGCAGGTCCCGCAGGCTGACTCGCGCCTCGGCCCCCTGATCCGTCGCCTGCGACCTGACACCTGTCACAGGCGGAGCCTATCCTCGTGTCGTAGTGACCAACACCACAGTGGTGGTAGGTGACAGTTGTCACTTCGCACCGTCTCTTCCCGGATTCCTTGCCGCGGGCCCCAGGGCTGCCTGATGCTGGCAGCCACCCCTGGACCTGGAGACGACACATGGCAGTCAACGACCTACCCGTGGAAGACGTAACTCTGGAAGACGTCCACGACGACCACCGGTTGGCGCGGGAGTTCTCGCTCTGGTCGGCGTTCGCGTTCGCGTTCGCCTTCATCTCGCCGATCGTGGCGTTGTACGGCATCTTCGGACTCGCCTACAAGACCGCGGGCCCATCCTTCTGGTGGAACTTCCTCATCGTGTTCGCCGGGCAACTGCTCGTCGCGATGGTGTTCGCGGAGCTGGTCTCGCGCTGGCCCATCGAGGGGTCGATCTACCAGTGGTCCCGTCGGCTGATGGGTTCGGCGTACGGCTGGGGCGCCGGCTGGGTCCACATGTGGACTCTGGTGGTGGCCATGTCCGCGGTTTCGATGTTCGCCGCCGGCTTCGTCGCCAACGTCTTCGGGTGGCATCTCAGCCCCGGCCAGCAGGGGCTGCTCGCCTGGGTCATCCTTCTGCTGGGCACCGCGGCAAACATCGCCGGCCGTCTCGTGCTCAAGATCCTGATGACCGGCAGCATCATCGCCGAGATCGTCGGCTCGGTCGGCCTCGGCACGTGGCTCCTGCTCTTCCACCGCGAGAACCCCGTCTCAGTCCTCACGCACGGCTTCAGCACCCACGGCTACCTCTCTCTCTCCGGGCCGTTCCTGGTCTCCACGGCCTTCGTCGGCTGGTCGTTCGTCGGGTTCGAGAGCGCCGGCTCGATCGCGGAGGAGGTGCATCACCCGCGCCGCAACCTGCCCAAGGCGGTGATCTTCTCGATCACCTTCATCGCGCTCATCGTGACGTTCTCCGCGCTGGCGATCATCCTGGCCATTCCGCCGGACATCGCCAAGAACAGTACCGACCCCGTGTTCGACACGCTGGTGTTCCACCTGGGGCATACCGCCGCCAAGGGCGCGGAGGTGCTGTTCACGGTCGGCTTCCTGGCCTCGTTCCTGGCGCTGCAGACCTCGGCATCCCGGTTGATCTGGTCCTACGCCCGCGACCACGCCCTGCCGGCCCCCCGGCTCCTCGCGAAGCTGACCAAGGGCCAGAAGCAGCCGGTCTTCGCGCTGGCCGTGGCCACCACTATCGGCTCGGTCATCATCCTGCTCAGCCGGTTGGCCCCGAACTTCTACACGCTGATGCTGAACTTCACCTCAGGCGGCTTCTACCTCGCCTTCCTGTTCCCGCTGCTGGGCAACCTCGTCGTCCGGCTCCGTGGCCGCTGGCAGCCCGGTCCGTTCAGCCTCGGCCGGTGGGGGACCGCCGTGTCGGTGGTCGCGGTCGTCTGGGCGATGTTCCAGTTCATCAACATCGCCTGGCCGCGTAACTTCTACCCCGCCACCCCGTTCCTCAACTGGTCGGTGGCCCTGGCCGCACTCGGCCTGGCCGTGATCGGCGCGGCGGTGTACCTTTCCGTCCGCAGCCGGATCACCATCTTCCCGACCTTCGAGGTCGACGACCCGGAGGACGACGCCGAGACCCGTGACTACCTCGCGACAGAAACGGCGGTCCGATGAGCACCGTCGCCGGAGTCGGACCGGCCCCGATCGCGGCCGTGACCGGGGCCGCCAGCGGGATCGGCGCGGCGATCGCCGCCGAGCTCTCCAACCGAGGCTGGCGGATCGCTGGCTTGGACCTGCGCCGCTCGGACTGGGAAGCGAGCTACGAGGTTGACGTCGCCGACGCCGGGTCCGTGGCGAGAGCCGTCGTCGACATCGAGCGCAACCTCGGCCCGCTGGACGCGGTCGTGTCCGCGGCCGGCCATTATGCAATGACCCCGGCCGCGGAGATCGAGCCCGCCGACTGGCAGCGGATGCTTCGCGTCCACCTCGGCGGGGCGCTGCACCTGGCCCGGGCCGCGACCCCGGGCATGGTGCACCGGGGCAACGGCAGCATCGTAGCGATCACCTCCGAGCTCGCCATCGGAGGCGGGTCTGGCGACGCCCACTACGCCGCCGCCAAGGGAGCCATAATCGGTCTGGTCCGGAGCCTGGCCGTCGAGCTAGCGCCGCACGGCGTCCGGGTCAATGCCGTGGCCCCGGGCCCCACGGACACCCCGCTGCTCGCCGCAGACTCCCCGTGGCGTGAGCCGGAGTACCTCGCGACCCTGCCTCTGGGCCGGCTGGTCGCACCCGAGGAAGTCGCACTGGTGGTGGCCTTCCTCGTCGAGGAGGGCACCTTCGCGACCGGTGAGATCGTGTCGCCCAACGCAGGAGCGGTGATCTGAATGCAGCAGAGTCCACGTCGTCCCCTCGAAGGACGCGTCGCCCTCGTCAGCGGCGCCACCCAGGGCATCGGCCTCAGCATCGTCGAACGCCTCGTCAACGACGGTGCGGTCGTCGCTCTCAACGGGCGGAGCGCCGACGACCGGATGGCCGCGGCCGTCGCGGCTACCGGCGCCCACCCCTCCCCCGCGGACGTCTCCGACCGGGAGGCCGTCCACTCAATGGTCCACGACATCGAGCAGACCCTTGGCACCATCGACGTGCTGGTCGCCAACCACGCGTACATGTCGATGAGCCCGCTCGTCGACTGCGACCTCGACGACTGGTGGCGAGTCATCGACACGAACCTCAGCGGCACGTTCCACTTGATCCAGGCGGTATTGCCGGGCATGCGTCGCGCCGGTGGTGGCCGGATCGTGGTCATCTCCTCGGAGTGGGGCGTGACCGGGTGGCCCAACGCCACCGCGTACGCCGCGTCCAAGGCCGGCCTGATCTCGCTGACAAAGACCCTCGGGCGTGAACTCGCCCCCGAGGGGATCATCGTGAACGCGGTAGCCCCCGGCGTCATCGACACCCCACAGCTGGAGGTGGACGCCAGGGACGCCGGCGTGACCCGCGCCGAGATCGTCGAGGAATACGCCCGCGACATACCACTGGGCCGGGTCGGCCGGCCCGCAGAGATCGCCGCGGCGGTGTCCCTGCTCGCCGACTCCCGGCTCTCGTCCCTGGTGGGCCAGGTGCTCCAGGTCAACGGCGGCACCACGAGATCGCGCGCATGAGCTCCTGTCCAAGGACCCTGCGACCCACAGGAAAGACGAGGAGCTGAGATGCACGAGCCCCGTATCATCGAGAACGGTGCCATCGGCCCCGTCGACGGCCTTCAGGTGCCCCGCTTCGCCGGGCACACCACCTTCGCCCGGCTGCCCCGGCTCGAAGACGTCAACGACTACGACGTCGCCGTTGTCGGCGTTCCCTTCGACTCCGGTGTCACCTACCGGCCCGGAGCACGGTTCGGTCCATCTCACATCCGTCAGGGCTCCCGGCTGCTCCGGCCCTACAACCCGGCGCTGGACGTCAAGCCCTTCGCCGGCATCCAGGTCGTCGACGCCGGTGACATCGCCGCCAACCCGTTCGATATCTCCGAGGCCATGACCCAGATCGAGGCCGGCGTGGGTGAGCTGTCCGCGGGTGGCAAGCCGGTGGTGATCCTGGGCGGCGACCACACCATCGCCCTCCCCGCCCTGCGCGCGCTACACACCCAGCATGGACCGATCGCACTGGTCCACTTCGACGCGCACCTGGACACCTGGGACACCTACTTCAACGCGCCGTACACCCACGGCACTCCGTTCCGCCGCGCCTGGGAGGAAGGGCTGCTGCACGCCGGCCACACCATGCACGTCGGGATCCGCGGATCGCTCTACTCCGAGCGTGATCTGAGGGAGGATGCCGACATGGGGTTCTCCATCGTGCACGCCCGCGACATGGACCGGCTAGGCGCGGACCGCGTCATTGAGATGATCCGCGAGCGGGTCGGCGACGCGCCGGTCTACATCTCGATAGACATCGACGTGCTCGACCCGGGCTTCGCCCCCGGCACCGGCACGCCCGAGGCCGGCGGCCTCACCAGCCGCGAGCTCCTCGCGATGGTCCGCGGCTTCGACGGCGCCCACGTCATCGGCGGGGACATCGTCGAGGTGTCGCCGCCCTACGACCACGCCGAGATCACCGCGATCGTGGCGGCCAACCTGGCCTACGAATACTGCTCACTGTTCGCCCGGGCGGCACGGTGACCGGTCCAGAACCAGCCGCACCCGTCACCTGGCCGCACGGGCACCGGGCCGCCGCCTCGTTCACCTTCGACGTCGACGCCGAGTCCGCGGTGCTCTCCGCGTCCCCGGGATCGGAGACGCGTGCGGGCATCATGAGCCACCAGTCCTACGGCCCCCTGGTCGGCGTGCCGCGGATCCTGAGCATCCTCCAGCGGCACGCCGTGACCGCGACCTTCTTCGTGCCCGGCTTCACCGCGGAGCGCTACCCCCGAGTGATCCGCGACATCCTCGAAGCCGGGCACGAGGTCGCCCACCACGGCTACCTGCACGAGCCCCTCGCAGCCGTCGACGCGGAGACCGAAGCCGGCTACCTCGACCGCGGGCTTGAAACGCTCGAGCGGGTGGCCGGTGTGCGCCCGGTCGGCTACCGGGCGCCGATGTGGGAGCCGACATGGAACACCCCGAGACTGCTGGCTGAACGTGGCTTCCTCTACGACTCCAGCCTGATGGACGCCGACGTCCCCTACGAGCTCACCGTCTCCGGCGTACGCGGCGTGGGCTCGGTGGTGGAGATCCCGATCCAGTGGGCGCTCGACGACTGGGAGCAGTACTGCTTCCTGCCCGGCGTCTCCGGTGAGGGTCTGATCGAGAGCCCCACGAAAGCCGAGGAGATCTGGACCCTCGAACTCGACGCGCTTCGCGACGTCGGCGGCTGCTTCGTCCTGACGAACCACCCTTTCCTGACCGGGCGCCCCTCACGCGCCGCAGTGCTCGACCGGCTCATCTCCAAGGCGGTGGAGCACGGCGACGTCTGGGTGGCAAACATGCGCCAGATCGCCGACCACGTGCGAAGCCTGGGGCTGCCCCCTCGCACGGTCGAGCCCCCAGTCGTACCCCCCGCCCCAGTAGGGTAACCGGCCTAGGAGAGTTGCGGATAACCTCGACCTCCTGAATGCCGAGACCGGCCGGGCGTTGTGATGGCGCCCACCGGAAAGACCCTGCCATAACGTCGCACCCAGCCGCCGATCATACACGGCAGGTTCGCTGTCCCTGCCGAGTGAATTGTGACCCTAGGGTGCCGTCGAACCCACACGGCGCCATGGGGTCCGTTTTCACC
>OCTA010005161.1_pt1 | contig 11329 bp, 14 predicted proteins | sample 1538991 | NCBI WGS metagenome assembly OCTA01 (sample SAMEA3539302, study PRJEB22396) | soil metagenome | biome: tundra; feature: field; material: soil | place: USA | collected 2010-05 | depth 0.15 m | reverse complement strand
CGCTACCGGACTGCGCTACAGCCCCAAGAACGGCTGTCAGCGTAGCAAACTCAGCAGGCTGCTCGCGCGGTTGAGATGTCCACCCCGGCCACGAACCGCACCAGCCCGCCCTGCGAGCCAGACCACGGGACGGGCAAGCAGCATCAGTGCGGTGCATTGTGCCCGCGTATACGCGCAGAGGGCACCGCGCTAACCTCCCAGACCCGCCAGGGACCCAACAGAGGCCGACCAGCACGCCGTAGACGCCGACCGGCCAAGCACAAGGCCCACCCCCCAGCCCTCACGACCCGGTCCGCACATCCCTCAGTCGCCGACGGCGCGCACCGCGTCGGCGTACTGGTCGTAGAGCTGGTCGCCGTACCGGGCCGAGATATCGATGATCTCCGCGCTCCGGGCCGGCGCGGCCTCGGGCTCGGCGACGAGCACGCGATCTGCCCGTGCCGCCACAGTCTCGGCCGCCACAGCCTCTGCCGCCACAGCCTCTGCCGCCACAACGCCCTGAACAGCATCCTGCCGAACCGGGCGCGTGGCCAGGGCCTGAGCTGCCAGCCGACGGGAACGCGCCGCGTCGGTGTGCGCAGCCTCGCGGAGCAGCAGCAGGAAACCACCGAGCATCGTCCCGGGCGGGATGACGACCCACCAGGCGGCCAGGTGGACCGCCATGAGCCCCACCGCTCCGGCGGTGAGGATGGTGATCATGACCAGCATGCGCCGCCGGGCCTGCAGGATCATGCGACGTTGGGCCGCACGGGATGGGCCAGCCTGCCACGCCGGGTGATCGTGCTCCGGTCTGATCGCCGGGATCGGCTCGGTGTCTGGGTCGGAATCGGCGCCGGGTTCGGCGGCGTCCTCACGCTGGCGAGGGTCGGCCGCGCGTGTGTCGGCCAAGCGGGCGTCGGCCAAGCGGGCGTCGGCCAAGCGGGCGTCGGCCAAGCGGGCGTCGGCCAAGCGGGCGTCGGCCTTGCGCGCGACGACCTGGGCCGGGCGCAGCCATCTGGGCACGAGCACCCCGGCCCAGATGGCGACAATAGCCAGATAAAGGATGGCGCTGCTCAACGGGCCACCCACCCCGCGGGCGCGGATGGCATCATCGCGGGCATGCTCACGTGACGCACGGTAGGGGCCACGGCTGGCGTTGACGAGCATTCGGCCCGGTGTGTCGCAAGATCGGCTCACCGGAAGCTGGCCACAAGTTCGCCGGGAACTGGCCGGAAACCGTCGTGCCGACCGTCCACGTCCCCCGTCAAGTAGCCAGAAAGGCCCCGTCAGCTAGCCGAAAGACCCCGTCAGGCGGCCGAAAAAACCCCGATCAGCCCGCACCGGGGGCGCGGACTTCAAGTCGCACCAGGGCGCGGACTCAGGCCGCACCCGGCGCAGGACTTCAGGGCCCGCACCAGGCCGCGGGCTTCACGCCGCACCGGGGCGCGGGCTTCTTGTCGTTCCGGAGCGCAACCCGGCCAGCGTACTGCGCCACCGCGGCAACAGCCCCCCCGGCACGTCCTCGACAGAAAGCGCGTAACACAGATGATCCCGCCAGGCGCCGTCGATATGCAGGTACCGGCGCCGCAGGCCCTCTTCACGGAAGCCTAGTTTCTCAACTACCCGGCGGCTGGCCTGGTTCTCCGGCCGGATGCTGGCCTCGACGCGGTGCAGGCCGACCACGAAGAAACAGTGGTCGATCGCGATGGCCACCGCGGTCGGAGTCAGGTTCCGGCCCGCATACGCCTCGTCGATCCAGTAGCCGATCTGCGCCGAACGAGCCGAGCCCCAGACGATGCTGCCCACGGTCAGCTGGCCGGCGAACCGCCCGCCGTAAGTGATCACCCATGGCAACGCCAGGCCCTGCCGGGCCTCACGCCGCATGGTGCGCGCCATGGACACGTACGGGCTGATGTTGGACCGGTAGAGCGGTGTCTCCGGGTTGGTCGGCTCCCAGCGCCGTAGCCACTCCGCGTTGCGGACCCGCGAATCGCGCCAGGTGCCGGCATCCCTGGCCCGCACCGGGCGGAGGCCGACCGGTGCGTCAAGCAGGGCGGGCTCGACGATGGTCACCGGCCACCCGCGCATACGTCCCACGTGGCCCATCATTCCCTTTTTGCCGATCGGGACGCTACGCCGTGACCGGACGAATACGCCATCCCGCGCAGATTCGTCATGGTTCGCGGGCTCCCGGTCATCTCAGGCCGGCCGCGGATGGTCCCCGCCGCGGATCTGGTCCACCGCGTGACTGAGCACCCCAGCGAGCACGCCCATGCCGTCACGGACGCCGCCCGACGATCCGGGCAGGTTGACGATGAGCACCCGCCCGGCCAGGCCGGCCAGGCCGCGGGACAGGATCGCCGACGCGACCCCCGCGGCCGCGCCCGCGGACCTTATCGCCTCCGCGATGCCCGGTATCTCCCGGTCCAGCACCCGCCGGGTCATCTCCGGGGTGCGGTCGCCTGGCGTCAGGCCGGTGCCGCCGGTCGTCACCACCACGTCGTACTCCCCGGCGATGGCCGCGCGCAGCGCCGCCTCCACAGGCTCTCCATCCGCAACGACCAGCGGCCCGTCCACCATGCACCCGGCGCCGCGCAGCAACTCCACCAGCACCGGCCCGGACTTGTCCGCATACACACCAGCAGAGGCCCGGTTCGACACTGTGATGGCCAGCGCCCGGACCGCACCAGAAACGCCCGCCGCCGTCCCGCCCGCCGCCACCCCGCTCGCCTCCGGCCCGCTCACCGCTGGTCCGGTCATGGCCGCCGCCACAAGCCGGTCTTGCCGCCTGTCTTCTCCTCGACCCGGACGTCGCTGATGACCGCGGCCGGGTCGACCGCCTTGATCATGTCAATCAGGGCCAGCGCGGCGACCGTTACCGAGGTCAGCGCCTCCATCTCCACGCCGGTACGGTCCGCGGTGCGCGTCTCGGCCACGATGACGACCGCGTCGTCCTGCACCTCCAAGTCCACCGTGACCGAGTGCAACGCGATCGGGTGACACAACGGCACCAGGTCAGGAGTCCGTTTGGCGCCCTGGATCCCCGCGATGCGGGCCACCGCGAGCGCGTCGCCCTTCGGCACCCGCCCCGCCCGCAGCGCGGCGATGGCCTCCGCCGACAGCAGCACCCGCCCGGAGGCGCGGGCCGACCGGGCGGAAATGTCCTTGCCCGACACGTCGACCATGTGGGCGTGCCCGCTGGCGTCCAAGTGAGGCAGAGCCAGATGACTCAGCGGCTGGCTGGTGTCGGTCATGGCAGCCGCATGACCTCGGCCGGATCGCCGGCGTCCATCGTGACCACCTGCTCCGGCACGATGATCAGCACGTTCGCCGCCGCGAGCGCGCCCAGCTGGTGCGAGGCCTGGCCGGTCAGCGGGGTCACCGCGCCCTCGTCGGCGTCGAGAATCCCCCGCAGGAACGACTTTCTGCCCTCGGGGGAGCGCACCGCGCCGGTGAGGACGGCACGGGCGGTGGCGAACCGTTGGGGAGGAAGTCCTTGCAGGGCGCGGAGGGCCGGCCGCACAAAGAGCTGGAAGGACACGTACGCGCTGACCGGGTTGCCGGGCAGCGTGAAGATCGGCGTCGGCCGCGCGCCGACCACACCGAGGCCCTGCGGCATCCCGGGCTGCATGGCGACCTTGCGGAACGTCACGGTGCCCAGCCCGGCCAGCGCGGCCTTCACCACGTCGTGCTCCCCGCCCATGCTGACGCCGCCGGTGGTCACCAGCAAGTCGGCCTCCGGCAGCTGCTCCTCGATGGCGGCCAGCACGCCGGCGGCATCGTCCCTGATCCGGTGACGGTGGGCGACCGCTCCGGCCTGCCGCGCGGCCGCGGCCAGCATGAAGCTGTTCGATTCCCAGATCTGGCCGGGCACGATCGGCGTCCCGGGTTCCGCGAGCTCGTTGCCGGTCGAGATCACCGCCACCCGTGGCCGCGGCCGGACCAGCGCCGATCCCACACCAGCCGCGGCCAGCAGAGCTACCTCAACGGAACCGACCCAGGTCCCTGCCGTCAGCAATACGTCGCCTTTCGCGACGTCATCGCCACGGCGCCGGATGGCGTCCCCGGGGGCGGCCGGCCGGCGGAACGTGGCCCGGATCGTGCCGCCGTCGGTCCACTCCACCGGCACGACCGCGTCCGCGCCGGCGGGCAGCAGGGCGCCAGTCATGATCCGGACGCAGCTGCCCGGGGTGACCTCGTGCTCGGCGATGTCGCCGGCCGCGATCTCGGCGGTCACCGGCAGGGTCACCGGCGCCGCGTCGGTCGCCCCCTCGATGTCCCGGGCCTGGACCGCATAACCGTCCATAGCGGAGTTGTCGAAGGACGGCAGCGGGGTGCTCGCGGTGATGTCCTCGGCCAGCACGCCTCCCTCCGCCTCGGCCAGGCCGAGCATGACCGGGGCGAGCGGGCGGATCGTGGCCAGCACGTCGGCCAGGTGGGCGTCCACCGACTCCATGGCACTCACCGGATGATGGCTCCGTTGATGGTGGCCCGCTGGGTCGTGGCTCGCTGGGTGATGGCCCACTGGCTGGTGGCTCACTGGAGGTTGTCGAGGTATTTGCGGAGCCAGGGCACGAACTCGCCGGCGATGTCGGGCCGCTCGCAGGCGAACTGGATCAGGGTGCGCAGGTAGTCGATCTTGTTGCCGGTGTCGTAGCGGCGGCCGCGGAACAGCACGCCTCGCACTCCGCCGCCGTTCCCGTCGGCCGGGTCGCGCTGCGCCAGCACCTTGAGCGCGTCGGTGAGCTGGATCTCGCCGCCCCGGCCCGGTTTGGTCTCGCGGAGCACGTCGAACACGGCCGGGTCGCACACGTAGCGCCCGATCAAGATCCAGTTGCTCGGCGCGTCGTTCGGGTCAGGCTTCTCGACCAGGTCGGTGATCGTGACGACGTCGTCGTCGTCATCCGTCGGCTCGATGGCCGCGCAGCCGTAGTGCGAGACCTGGTCGTGGTCGACTTCCATCAGCGCGAGCACGGTTCCGCCGTACTGGGCCCGGACCTCGATCATGCGCTGGAGCAGCCCGTCGTCGGGGTGGATGAAGTCGTCGCCGAGCAGCACCGCGAAGGGCTCGTGGCCCACGTGCTGGGCGGCGCAGAGCACGGCATGGCCGAGGCCCAGCGGGACACCCTGCCGGACGTAGTGCACGTTCGCGAGGTCGCTGGACGCGCGGACCAGGGCCAGTCCCTCGGTGTCGCCCTTGGCGGTGAGTGCCTCTTCGAGCTCGTAGGCGCGGTCGAAATGATCTTCGATGGAGCGCTTGCTCCGTCCGGTGATCAACAGCACATCGTCGAGCCCGGCCGCGACGGCCTCCTCGACCACATACTGGATCGCCGGCTTGTCGACGACGGGCAGCATCTCTTTAGGCGTGGCCTTCGTTGCGGGAAGGAAGCGTGTTCCCAGGCCCGCCGCGGGAACGACCGCCTTTGTTACGGCGCCGGTGTCAGGCATGCTCGTTACCCTAGCCGCAGCGGTCGGCCGGACGCCCCGCGGCCTGCCGAACCTGGGAGGATGCGTGATGGACCGGGATCTGCCCGGCGCACCGGGCGCACCGGGCGTGCCCGGCACACAGGATGTGCCGGGTGCACCGGATGTGCCGGGCGTGCCGGATGTTCCAGGTGCGCTGGGTGCGCTGGGTGCGCTGGGTGCGCCGGATGTGCCGGGCGGGCTGGAGCGCGACAAGGCGGCGCTCCGCAAAACGGTGCTGGCCGCCCGGGCCCTGCTCACCCCAGAGCAGCGCGCGGCCGCGGGGCAGGCGATCCGTGACGCGGTGCTCTCCCTTCCCGAGGCGCAGATGGCGGGCACGGTCGCCGCGTACTACTCGGTGGCCACGGAACCCGGCACACACGGCCTCGTCTACGCGCTGTGGAAGCGCGGCACGTACGTGCTGCTGCCGGTGCTGCTGGCCGACGGGGACCTGGGCTGGGCCTCCTACGAGGGCCCGGATTCACTGCGGCTGAGCCCGCGCGGGCTCGCTGAGCCCGCCGAGCCGTCACGCGGCGTGATGGGAATTGCCAGCGCTGATCTCGTGTTGCTGCCAGCGGTGGCTGTTGACCGGCGAGGGTGGCGGCTGGGCCGGGGCGGTGGCTCCTATGACCGGGCGCTCACCCGGGTCGGGTCGCCGATTCCCACGGTGGCCCTGCTCTACGACGGTGAACTGCTGGACAGAGTCCCGGCGGGAAGCCACGATCAGCGAGTGCGACTGGTCGCCCGGCCATCCCAAGGGATCACCAGATTGCCACTGTCATGAGCTACCATTTAGCAGTCGTTGGCCGGGAGTGCCAGGACAGCGCGAGGGGAGGACCAGTGCCGACGTATCAGTACACCTGCACCGATTGCGGCGAGCCGCTTGAGACCGTGCAGAAGTTCAGTGATGACCCGCTGACCGTTTGCCCCGTATGCGGCGGCAAGCTCCGCAAGGTCTTCTCGGCTGTCGGCATTGTGTTCAAGGGGTCTGGCTTCTACCGGACTGACAGCCGGAAGGCGAGCGCCGACGTCGCCGCGAGCGCGGCCAAGGCGAACGGCTCAGGTCCGGCGTCCGCGGACTCCGGCAGCGGGTCGTCGTCCGGCGAGTCGTCGTCCGGGAAATCCGGCGAGTCGTCGTCCGGGAAATCCGGCGAGTCGTCGGGGAAGTCGAGCGAGTCGTCTGGCAAGTCTGGCAAGTCCGGCGAGTCGTCGGGGAAGTCCGGCGAGTCGTCGGGGAAATCGTCCGCGGGGGAGAAGTCAGGGTCAGCGGGCGCAAGCAGCTCGCCGTCCTCCGGCACGAAAGTCGCCTAAGCCATCAGTCCTCCGGCACGAAAGTCGCCTAAGCCATCATGAGCAGCCAAGCCGACATCGGCGTTATCGGCGGGTCCGGGTTCTACGAGTTCATTGAGCCGGTCGGCGAGGTGACGGTGGAAACGCCGTTCGGCCTGCCGAGTGATCCCATTGTGATCGGCGACGTGGCGGGCCAGCGCGTGGCCTTCCTGCCACGGCACGGCCGTGACCACCGGTTCCCCCCGCACCGCATCCCGTACCGGGCCAACCTGTGGGCGATGCGCTCGCTCGGCGTCCGGCAGATCCTGGCGCCGACCGCCGTGGGCTCGCTGACCGCCTCGTATGGGCCTGGCACGCTGGTGATTCCCGACCAGATCGTGGACCGGACCAGCGGCCGGGCGCAGACCTTCTACGACGAGGGCCACGCCGTGCACGTGCCGTTCTCGGACCCGTACTGCCCCGTGGGCCGGGAGCGCTCGCTCGCGGCCGCCCGCGCGTCCGGCTGGGACCTGGCCGACTCGGGCACGCTCGTGGTCATCGAGGGCCCCCGCTTCTCCACCCGCGCCGAGTCGCAGTGGTTCGCGGCCCAGGGCTGGACGCTGGTCGGCATGACCGGCCATCCCGAGGCGGTACTCGCCCGCGAACTGGCCCTCTGTTACACGCCCATCGCCTTGGTCACGGACACCGACGCGGGCATCGAGGAGGGCGAGGGAGTTACCCAGGACGAGGTGTTCCGGGTGTTCGGCCGCAACGTGGCCAGGCTGCGGGAACTCGTGATGACCGTGATCAAGGACCTGCCCGCCGAACGCCGCTGCCCGTGCCCGCACGTCCTCGACGGCATCACCCTCCCCTTCGAACTGCCCTCCTAGCGCGTGATAAGTGGGCGAAGGGGCTAGTCGAGGTCGCCGTGCTCGATGCGGGCGAGACGTCGTTCCCGGACAAGCTGGTCGAATTCGTGCTCGACGCTCACGTTCGCCGGCGCGAGGGCGGCGAAAACTCCGGTCACGTCGCGCATGCTGACCACGCCCAGCAGCTTGTCGCCGTCCACCACGGGCAGGTGCCTGATCCACCGGGTGGCCATCTCCCTGGCCGCCTCATGCAACGGCATGTCCGGCGGCACGGTGAACACCTCCGTGGTCATCGCCTCGTCCACCGTGCTGGTCGCCGGATCGGCGCCGAGCGCGACCGCCCTGAGCACGTCCCGCTCCGTGATGATCCCCGTCAGCCGTCCGTCGTCGGTGATGAGCAGCGAGCCGGTCTGCTGGTGCCACATGCGTTCCGCCGCGGAACGGAGCGTGTCCGAGGCCGTCTCAGTGACCGTGGCCTGTGTCATGACATCCCGTACTTGCACCGCGCTGTGCTCCCTCAATTGTCCCGTCGCCGCCGGCTTGCTTCCAGCCTATGGCCGGTCTGGACCGCCTGCTCGCCGACCGACACGATTCGGTGGTAGACCGGTTAGGCTTGGTCGGGCCCGGGCCATGGCGGCCAGCAGCCCGTGCAGGCCCCGATAGCTCAGTGGATAGAGCGACTGCCTCCTAAGCAGTAGGTCGCAGGTTCAAGTCCTGCTCGGGGCGCTCACCTTGGTTCCCAGGTCAATGCATTGATCATCGGCCGTGGCGTGATCAACTAGGACGTGCCCGTCCGGCGGCGTGCCACTTTCGTGCCAGATGCTCTCGGGCGCCCCGGCCGCTTGCCTGTCTTGCCCAGTGCCGTACGGGCCAGGGTGCTGACAGCATCGGCGAGGGTGTGCTGTCGCTCGCTAGTGGCGTGCAGGTAGATGCCGCCAGCAAAGCCCAGGCGGCAAAAGGGGAACCGGCACCAGCGACCCGGGCATGATCGGCTGCACGCTACCGGAGATCCGCGGCCTGCTGACCGGCTTAATCCAGGCCCGCGCTCCTGACCCCGGACACGTCTGGTCCTGGTCCACCTGGCGGCGGCGACGCCAGCACCAGGCCCGCCTCTGCCACTACCAGCGACGCGGCTATGCACATAACTGCCGTTGCAGTATTAAGCGTCAAGCGGTGCCTGCGTCCGCGTTGCAGGGTGCCCGGTCGCGTGATCGGCGCGCCGCTGCTGAGCGTTCATCCGCTGCTGCGCTGCAGGTCGCGGCGGTTCACGAAGAAGCTCCAGAGCAGGACCGGGCCCAGCAGCCCGCAGAACACAACTAGAGGGGCAACCTGCCCGGGGGCAGGTGGGCCTTCGTCCGGCGGCGGCGGCGCGACCAGCCCAATCACGAGCATGGCCAGGCTGAGAGCGAAGACCGATGTGAAGACGATTCCTGCCGTCAGCCAGGCTGCCATGGCCAGGCGTTTCAAGACCCCGGCGGCCCGGCCGCGGCGGGTCTGGTGCGCGCGGACCACGGCCCGCACCGAGCCGAAGCTGGAGATGGCGGCTTCGGCCGCCTCGGTCTGGGTCAGCCCGGCCGCCAGCCCCGCGGCCACCGACTCGCGCAGGTGATCTTCCGCCTCGGCCAGGATCCGGCTGGTCTCCCCCGGCGGGGTGCGCAGGCTCGCGCGCAGCTGACGCAGGTACCCCTCGGCCGGCCCGGTCATGCTGACCACCCCATGACCGCCTGCACGCCGGCGGCGAACCGCCGCCACTGCGTCTGCTCGGCCGCCAGCGCCGCGGCTCCCTTGTCGGTCAGCGCGTACACCCGCCGCCTGCGCCCGCTGGCGTCCGCCCAGTCGCTGGCCAGCAGCCCAGCGTCCTCCAGCCGGTGCAGCGCCGGGTAGATGGTGCCTTCCGGCAGGTCAAAAGTGCCCTCGCTGCGTGCGCGCAAAGCCGAGATGATCGCGTACCCGTGCGCTGAGCCGGGGGCCAGCACAGAAAGCAGCAGCAGGTCCAGGTTTCCCTTCAGCCGTTCCCTCTCCATACCTCGGTACGCTATGCCTTCCCTTGCTAGGCGTCAAGGCGCCGGCCGCCCCGGCGTGGCTACCAGCTCATCTAATACTCCAGCGACACTTCGTAACCGTAGGTGGTGGGCCTTGCTGGGCAGAGGTAGACCAATCCGTCGGTGACGGGCGAGGTGGGACCGGTTCGCCGTCGTTGGGGGTCTTCCGCAGCCCGGGGCGATAATGCGCTGATGGACGGTGCTCATCTTGCCCGGGTGCCCTTCGACGTTGACCGGTACGATCGCCGGTCCCGGGAAGGCCCGTGCTTTGTCTGCGCGATCTTGGCCGGGCATCCGGACTACAGTCACCACGACGTCTACGAGGACGCGGATACCATCGCGTTTTTGGCCCGCTGGCCTGTGCTGCTGGGCCATTGCCTGGTGGCGCCCAAGCGGCATGTGGAGAGCTGGGTTCACGATCTGGACGAGCCGCATTTCCTGGCCTTGCAGAGCGTGGTGCGCAGGGTGGCCAGGGCCGTGGCCGCGGCCGTGCCGACCGAGCGGATGTACTCGCTGAGCCTGGGCAGCCAGCAGGGCAACGCTCACCTGCACTGGCACATCGCGCCTTTGCCGCCGGGCGTGCCGTACCGTCAGCAGCAGCTTCGCGCTCTGACCGCCGAGCACGGCGTGCTGGATGTCGATGACCAGAGCCAGGCTGTGCTGGCCCAGGCCATCAGGAGCCACCTGTGATCCGCGGAGCCAGCACGCGAGCAAGGCGATGCCCTGGCCTGCTAATGGTCGGGTGTGCGGGCTCGCCGGCGGTAGTGGCAGGCGCGGGCGGTGGCCTGGTGGCGGCGGCGCCATCGTGACCAGTGCAGCTGCAGCGGGGGTGCGGGCGGTTGCTGCCGCAGTCCGGTGAACAGCCGGCGGATCTCGTTGCGGCTCAGCGGGATCAGATGGTCATCACGCGCGTGAACGCCGGCGGTCTGGGTCGCGGCCAGCACGGACAAGAACGCGTAGGCGAGCAGGGCCAAGATGGTCCAGCGGTGCCAGGAGGTCCAGCAGCGGACCTGGTGCTCGTCCAGGGCGGTGAGTTCTTTCCCGCCAGCGAACCCGTCCTCGACTCTCCACCGCGATCCGGCGACCCGCACCAGCTGGGCCAATGGCACCGGACCGGGGGCGTGGGCGCGGTAGAAGGCGTACTCGCCGTCGGCGATGCGGCGGCGGATCAGCAGCCAGTGCGGGCCGTCGCCGCTATGTCAAGTCGTGGCAGGAGCTGGAGGACCTGGCCGATGAGCATGGGATTGAAATGCAGCAGATCGTCGGAGTCAGCCGAGATGAGATGGAAGAAAAATTCATGCACATGGCCGGAATGATAGGGTAGTCCTAGTCCGTTAAGTTATCCGGAATCAGCCGTAGCAACGCCACCAGTGATCCGGCATTCCAGATCTTGCCCGCCTCGATCAGTGCCGGAACCTCGGCCAACGGCACCCACTCCATCCGCTCGACCTCGTTGGCCTCCGTGGCTTCCGCCACCCGCTCGGCGTCCCGGCCGACGAAGACGATGTGCTCGGAATCCACCATGCCGACCATCGGCTGAAACGTGATCAGGTGCTCAACACGCCCGGCCCGGTAACCCGTCTCCTCCTCCAGCTCTCGCGCCGCAGTGTCGGCCGGCTCCAGCCTAGACCCGGCGCCCACTCGCAAGGGTTTGGCGCCTATCGGGAAGACGGACAGGACCAGGACAGAGGCAGTCCCCCAAACTCG
>OCTA010005160.1_pt1 | contig 11331 bp, 9 predicted proteins | sample 1538991 | NCBI WGS metagenome assembly OCTA01 (sample SAMEA3539302, study PRJEB22396) | soil metagenome | biome: tundra; feature: field; material: soil | place: USA | collected 2010-05 | depth 0.15 m | reverse complement strand
CACCGGCGCCGAAATGGCGCGCAACAACGGATCGCCAAGCTGGAAAATGCGGCGGTATGGCATCACGTATGAAGATATCACGCGTTTGGGGCGGCCTCCGGCCGCGCGGTCACCGCAAGCCAAACCCCGGCCCCTGGTCCTAAGGCGCTAACGTAAGCGTTCCCGCCAGGACTGGGTTCCCATGAACGCTCAACAAGACTTCCTCGCCGTTGCCCAGGATCGGCCCGAACAACCCCGTTTCCGAAATGCCGGCAACACGCTCATATGGAAGGCAGATTCCCAGACGCAAGCGCGTTTCCCGGTCCTAATCCGGCGAAACTTCCCAGAACCGGAATCGCGGACATCCGCCGATGCCGCGCTTGATCCTCACCTGGCGAGTGGTTACCATTGTGGTTTGTAATTAACTGGGTCAGCGTACCACCGACGCTGCACTCAGTGAAGGGGCGGAGTCTGCCGCTGCAATCCGAAGAGGTCCGCGCGACCAACCGCTAAGAAAGGCAACCATGCTACCGCCTGTACTCGAAATCTACGTCGTTCACCATCCAGACGATCACGAAGGCGCGGAGGTTGGGCACAAAATCTTCGCGCATTTCCATGGAACAGCATTCAGCGGACTCATCGGCGGGGCAATCGAGGTGTATATTCGCTCCGAAGGATGGCAAGATGCGCGTGGTGTTCCTCGTCCGATCACTCTGCCGGGTGAAGCAGCGCTTAATGGAGTCCTGCCAGCTCGCTTGGTGGCTGTCGTACCGGTACTCAGCCTTCAGTTGGCGCGGGCGGTGCAAAGGGAAAGTAGTTGGGCCACTTACATCGAGAGAATCGTCAGCGCTCAAGCCGCGCAGCCTGATGGAGTGGGGATATTCCCGCTGTCAATCCACAGCTCAGGGGGTGGGGGAAGCCGTCTTGCCGAGATGCTCGGGGCATACCAGGGACTCGCAGCGCCGTCTGGGCTCGCGGCCCCGGAGCCACCGGGGGAACTGATTTGCCGAGATCTGGCTCAAGGAATAGCTCAAATGATTGCCGGCCCCGCAAGTCGGCTTCAGATTTTTATTAGCCATACTAGACGAACCGGCGTCGGCGAAGAGGATGCGGTTCCTACGCTTATTCGCCTTGTACGGGAAATCATCGGGGAAACTCGCCTGCGGCATTTTTTCGACGCTAATGACCTCCAACCCGGTCGGAATTGGGATGAGGAGCTTCGTCATCAGGCCGCCAGCGGTGCCCTTCTTGCCCTGAGGACCGACCTGTACGCAAGCCGAGCCTGGTGCCAACGCGAGATGCTGATCTGCAAGCGGGCTGGCATGCCTGCGGTTATCCTCGATTGCCTCGCTCAGGGCGAAGAGCGGGGATCTTTTCTGATGGATCATCTCCCACGGATTCCGGTGAGGGAGTCCGGTGGCACATGGCGAAAGGACGACATTCGTCGGGGCCTCAATCTACTTGTTGACGAGTGCCTTAAACGCGCAGTCTGGAGTGTGCAGAGACAACTCGCTGCCAGCTTGCGGGACATCAGCATCGCTTGGTGGGCTCCGCACGCGCCAGAACCGGTAACGCTAGCGCAGTGGATGGAAGACAATACGGGCCGGGAACGTTCGCTACTAGGCGATGGCCCTGTCAGGATTCTGCACCCCGAGCCACCTCTGGGGCCAGACGAACGCGAAGTTCTCCTCCAGATGGCTACCCTGATGGGCCACTACGGCACACTCGATGTTATGACGCCTCGGGCACTCGCCGCAAGGGGAACCCAGAACATGCTGCCTCCGAACACCCTATCGCGGGTCCGAGTCAGCGTCTCGGCTTCCCCCAGTCCAGATCTCGCGCGACTGGGGCTCTTGGAGGATCACTTCCGGCTCGCTCTCGGCGAGATCACAAGGACTGTGCTCGTGCTGGGCGGTCGGCTTCAATACTGCGGTCACCTCGATCACAACGGATATACTACATTCCTGGTAGAAGAGCTGAAACGCTATGGGCGGAATGACGAGCCCCTTTCGGTTCTGCTTGCTTGGTCCGTCCACCGACGATTAAGCCTGCGCGACCTTGGGCGATCCCAGCATGACCTCGGCCTAGCTGGTTCATTAAAATGCCTGGACGTGACGGGCGCCGCAGTCGACTTCGCAAGCGGTCGACAGGACGACCCTCCTGGCGTGCCCCGCAACCAAGTGGCAAAGTCCCTAACCGCAATGCGAAGGGCAGCAATCCTGGAGGCAGAGGGGAGGGTGCTGATTGGAGGCCGGAAAGCAGATTACGAAGGCGTCATGCCCGGTATCTTGGAGGAGGCCTTGTTGGCCCTAGAGGCGAGCAAACCCGTGTTTCTTGCGGGGGGCTTTGGCGGATTAACGCTCGATCTTGTTCGGCGCGTTCAAACGGCGGCAGCAGATTGGCTGCCCGCAGGCCCCGGCGACGTTGCCGACCATCAATCTCAACGCGGCTTTGACGAATTGGTAGGGGTGGTCGGTGATCGCGGATGGAAGGCTCTCGCAAACGGGCTCGATGAAGACGAGAATAGGCAATTGGCCGCAACACACCGCCCATCCGAGATTGCGGCGCTGGTGAGCTTAGGTCTCGGTCGCCTGGCCCAAGCGGGGACATTCTTGCCCGAAAATATCACGTCAATTTGAGTGCCGAGATGAATTTTTCCGCTTGGGACTCAGATATCGTACACTAACAAGTAGGACCGGGTATTACGGAGGCCAATATGAAGGGTCGACACGTCTTTATCAGTCATCATCACGCTGACGATGCCGAAGTCGATAAACTGACCGAACTGCTCACGCGGAGCGGCCACGACATTCGCAACAGTTCCATCCGCGCTAAGCCGGCAAACCAACGCCGACTGGACCGGGGGCAGGTAAAAGACGAAACCATACGCCGTTTGCTCCGTATGAAAATCTCGTGGGCGTCGACAGTCGTCGTACTAATCGGTAAGGACACCCACAAACGCCCTTGGGTAGATTGGGAAATCGAGCAAGCGCACAAGCAGGGCAAGCGCATCGTTGGCGTCTACATTAGAGGCGGTACAGCCGCCGACAAGCCGGCGGCATTGGAGCGGCTGGCGACCACGATCGTGGGCTGGAACACAGACAGCATCATCGCCGCAATAGATGGGACCGAGACCGAGAACCTATTTCAAAATCCCGACTGTTCGCCGAGGCTAGCTACACATCCGGGCACGTCCATCAAATGCTGATCCATGGGGGATGTGTACATGTACGTAGTCGACCGCGACTTCGGATTCGCACCGAATCCGTTCCATGGGTACTGTACCCTGGCGACATGTAAATCGAGAATACGGGCAAAGGCTCAGCCGGGCGACTGGGTTGTCGGGATGGGGGGTGCAAGACTAAAGGCAACTGGCCGATGCGTCTTCGCAATGCGGGTCGGTCAGACACTTTCATTTAACGAATACTGGTTCAGTCCCGCGCATCTCGACAAGAGACCAGTGAGAAACGGTAGCAACAAAATGATGGTCGGCGACAATATTTATTGGTATGACACGGCTCTTGACCAGTGGCATCAGGCCGACTCACATCACAGCAACTCAGACGGAACAGTCAATGTGTACAATCTAGCAAAAGACACACAGGCTGACCGCGTTCTACTTTCATATTGCTTCTTCTATTTCGGCAAACAGGCTCCGGCAGTTCCTTGCTCTCTACTGGAGGAGATAGGATATCGTAATTGTCGAAACTATCGTGTATTCGAATATGCTGTGTGTAACAATTTGTTGGCGTGGCTCTACCACGAGTTTGCCGATTGTTTAAATTATGTTGCTGCGGATCCATTTGATTTCGCGCAGAGCGACAGACGTTATTCTGCAAAAGACAACAGGGTTCAGTAGGAGTATTTGACGGCTGTCAGTTGTCCTGCTTCACATCCTCGGCGGTGATTCGCCGGCAACCCAGATCAACGATGCGTACGATCAAAGGCGTCACTGTGGCGCGCCAACCGTCATACCGGTCATCGGTTACCTGTTTCGTCTGCTGCAGGAGAGCAAATCCTTGGTTCGCCGTGTGGAGCTGCTCGAGTGCACGATGAAGCTTAGCCAACGGCTCGTCTTGTTGTGCGCGAGATGCCCCAAGATAGCAGCCAATTTCGTCTCTTAGGTACCTTATTCCCTCTTGGGCCACAGCGACTCCATCAGGATCAGCAATCTCAGGCGGGGTAAGTTCGGAGAATACCCGCAGCCACTCTTTGGCGTAACCGGCTCGGCTTGGTAATTGCTCCCAGACAAGCGCATGGACCATCGCGACTAGCCGCTCTTTTGAAAGACCGTAATAGCGATCCACGAGCGGAACCTGCACCTTCGGCGCCCCCTGACCGGCGTGTGAGCGCGCTGCCACGGTGGTAATTCCACCAGGCCGTATCTTTCGGAGCTCGGGCCGCGTTTCTTGCCGCAGGGCCTCGCAGACCGATCGCTGCAATTCTGATAGTTCAGCAAGATTCACCAGCCACCAGTAACGGACCTCTTGCTTGCGGAAATACGCGGTGCAATCCAAAGTTGGCGAATCGCTGTGGAGAGCCAGTTGCACCCTGAACTGGACTAGGCAAAAGGACGGGAAGGGGATTTCCATTTGTGCAATTCGATCCGCGGGAGGGTTCAGCAGGAGCACGATACCACGACTAGTTGTTGGGTCGAGGCGCAGTGCGCCGACGACTTGCTGGATCTGATCGAGGTATCCGTTGTACGTTCTGATTCGGCCCCCGTGCGTAAAGAACTGTTGATCCAATGGACCGAGCGGTACCGACGGGAACTGCCACCACTGAACAAGCTCCCTAAATTCCATCAACCGTTCGGCCTCCACGCTATTCGTGTCATCGTCCACGTCTGGCGACCCCTTATGCGGAGGACGTCTCGGATACAATGGGGCGATCTCGGAAAGTTGCGGCGAGCGCTCCACGCGGCAGACGACGTTCTCAAGTTCAACTGCGCGGGCGGCAACGGTCGCGACGAGCTGCGGGTAGACAACGTCAACTCGCTCGCCGTCAATCACTGTGCATCCCGGCGAGGCCAGTATCTGCGCGGTACCGGGACGCCAGAAGCTCAGTGTTTCTTTTCCCTGGATCGTCGGCGCGGCCCCCGGTGCGGCCATGCCGACGCGTTGAACATAGAGAAGACCAGCTTTTGGGTCGACCTCGATGAGCCGGCAGACATCACTCGGATTCAGCCCCCCCTCCCTCGCTGCGGCGCCCGATAGCACGCGAATGGGCGTTGGAGAGTCCAGAGGCGACCTGTACGAAGCGACGTGATCGACGTAGGTGAATTGCGTGTGCTTGTGCCCGTGAAGAACAATGGCGACTCCCTGATCACGCAAGAAAGACCGGACAAGGCCGAGGTTTGTGAAAGACTCGAAGGGCTTGACCTCCTCGTCGACCGAAACCGGCAACAAATGATGGTGCAAAGCGCCGATACGCAGAGGATGCCCGATACCACCCGTGGCGGGTCCCAGCAGCTGCCGAAGGGCCTCAAGTTGGGTGCTCGACACCCTGGCGGCGTCCACCAACCGTAACTTCCGAAGCGCGGCTAGCTCTTCTGGTCGCATCGCTAGTATTTGCTCGAGCTCGGCCCATGAACTATCAGATATACCAATCTCAAGCAGAACCTGCGAAAACGCCGCTGAGTCAATCGGGACAATTTGAACATCGGCAAGCGTGAGAAGGTGGGCGTGGTCGGCTATGGGCGTTACAGCGAGTCGATCCACACCGTCCAGCCATGGCGTCACGAAGCCTGCGCCGCGGATAAACCGCACGAATTTGTCGTAGCGATGCGGGTCGCCCGCCTTTAACGCCGCCGCTACGTCATGATTGCCAGGTACCACCACGATTTGGCTTGAAGATGGTCTCGCGGCGCCCAGTGCATCGATCAGGTCGAGAAACGCCTGATACCCTTCGTCGCTGTTCTTCTCAGCGACGTCGCCGGTTACGATGATCGCATCGAGCGTCCGACGTTCATTAACGAGCCTCTCGCCGAGCCGCTCGAAAGTCAAGCGAAGCATTTGCTGATGCGTGATTCTGTCCACCGCGGGCACGAGTCCAGTCTTGTGGTCGTCGACAGGTCTGCTCAAAACTGGTGACACCAGATGGAGGTCGGTGATGTGAAGGATCAGCGGCATGACGATTCAATGCGAGAACACTACAGTACCATAGGCACGCCAGAGACGACGGGCCGGCGAGCCCTCGCGCCTTCGCAGCGAGCCCGCCAACGAGACCAAAGACATTCAAGCGCCGGATTCGTGCAGCGGTCGATACAGTCGTGCGACAAGTCGTGCCACGCGCGGCGCCGCGCCGCATCAGCCGCCGCCACTAAGACACTGTTGTCGTAGGCAGGGGGCGCGTCGCGAGCGAACGCAACGGCTTGGAGGGCCGCGCGAGTCAAGTTCTCGCGTGTCAATATTTCAAGGCGGCTCATGACGTCCGGGAGAATCTTGTCCCACGTACGGCGATCTAGAGCAAACGTGTCTGTATTCGTCGGACTTACGACCGGCACAAGACTCGACCGAATGGCGTCAATATCTCTTGAGTATGCGTGAAGGCTGTCGCTTAGTTGAACATAGGCACCTGGCTTTACACCGAGCCAGCCGCTCAGAATTTCCTGTAGTGAGGTAAACTGGACGATGTTGTGCGGCAGCCCCAGGAAGAGGTCATTGCTTCGGACTAACTGCAACCATTCAAGCCGGCCTTGGCGAATCTTCGGTAACGCCATCACATTACATGGAACGTCTCGGCTGGCAGGAGTGCCATCCGTGTTGGGCAAGTCGGCTGGTGCATCCCAAATCTGAAGGACACACTGCCGTGAGTCCGGCGAGGATGACAACGCGCGGTAAACACGATCTAGTTGATCGATACCCAGCTGATGACGAAGGCGATAGCCATACGCACCGGGATAGTATTCCCCTTGACCGCAAAACCGTGGCAATACTGGATTCCAATAGTTCGGCAATGCAGCATCATGGCGCCCCGCAGCGATCCACAACACTTCCACCAACGCAAAGGCAGGATTGAGGGCTGGCGTTCGACTTGCAACCCAACGTTGCGACGGATCCTCCACCTGCAATGTTACGTGAAGTATCTCTAATGTATCACCGTCGCGGCTTGGCTGGCACAATGACAGCTCTGGATCGAGGAGAATAGCTGCCGCTTTCCTCCACGTCTCGTCTGCGGAACTGCCGCTGATGATGTGTGCGGCCATGCCTTTCGTCTCCCGTTGCCAGTATTTAAACGGCGGCTTCTCCGACATCACCAATGTGCTCGTTCAGTCCCCATTTCGGCGGGAACCAGTACGAGAGTGGCGTCTGCGCGGGCCGAAACCGTTGCTTAATTCGAGCCCGACCACTGTTTCCTTTTACATCGGGGTGGTACACACGCGCGTACTTGTCGACTTCGCAAAAGAGATTCTGGCAATCTATCAATTGTAACTGACGTCCCCATAGGGATTTGAACGGTAACTGTCGTTTGTCGAATTCTTCTTGCTGGTGCTCGTGAACGAATCGAATCACATCCGCTTCTGTCAGATCACCGAGCGATGAAAAGCACTTGCGAATGCCGTCGCGGGCGCCGGGTCCCGGCACGACGAATTCGCTCTCACTAAAGTCCATCGCACTGCTGTAGTTGAGGTCTGTCACATACTGATAGGCCAAGAAGTCGCCGAGCGTCGGCACGGTCTTCAGCAGATCAAACGCGTCCCGCATGGCCGGCGCTGCGAGCACACGTTCTGGAAGCCCCTCGGATAACATCTGGTCTAGCAACCGCAGATGCATTCGATGTTTGCGTGCCTCCCCCCAACGGGCGCCTCCACTAGGCATGATATACGCGCCAGAATAAATCGGGTCGCCAGATTCCAAGATGGTCGTCAGCACTTTGTCGTATGTGGAAACGACAAACGTCTTCGCGCTCGGTTCCCCGAGAGCAGCGACCAACCGTTGCCAAGTTTCAATCCGATTGAAGAACTTGAATAGTAGAATGCGAAAAAACAATTCACGAGGAGACTGATCTCCGGCATAGATAACCTGACGTATCAGGTATTGGCTAACCCGATCCGATGCACGATAGGCATTGGTGAATTTGTACCGATGCAGGATTGCATCTTCCGTCCACGGACTCTTGACGCCTTTCAAACGGCGAAAAAATATTGCTTGCCGCTCGGTAGCGAAGCGCCAATAGGTGTCAAATACTGCGGTCGGCTTAGGTGGTATCAGCGGCGACCAGACCGAGGGCAGATCCGGAGTGCTAGGGCCTGGGGTAGGTCCAGCAGATTCGACGCCGTCCCCGTAAAGAGGCATTTGCAGCTCGTTGAGGGACGGCGCGGAGCCCGTGATGGGGTTCCGCAGGCCAATGTGATCGCTGAGCGCCGAGGAGCGGAGATTATCGAGAATCACGCGGACCGGGATGGCGGCGACCGAGCTAATGTCGCCGCAATTGTCCACTCGGAGGACCGGCGACCTCGCGGCCTGTCTGGCGAGTTTGTCGTATTCGCGGACTCTCTGGATAAATGCCGGACGCTCGTCGGGATTGATGTCAGCGCTTGGACGGGTCACTAAGAAAATTGCCTGCGGCGCCAGTCTGCCCCAGTATGCCCGCTCCAATGCAATCATCCGCTTCAGTGAACTGATCTGCACTCCGCCGAGAAGCCCGTAAACCCACGTCGACCACCAGTACCGATCCAGAAGCACGATACCGCCGCCTTCAACGTGCGGACGAATGACCGACTGGATGGTATCGACATGAGCGGCAATGTGGAGGACCTGCAGTGCATCCGGTGTCAATGCGCGTAGGCTATGTTCAGCCGGTCGGTGGTGGAGGTCATAGATGTGGGCACCGAGCGTTCCTGCAGCACGTCCTGGGAATGAAACCGCCAAAACGGAGTGTGACAGGCCCTTCAATATTTGCTCCGCAGCCGAAACGAGTGTAGTCTTTCCGACCCCGTCGGGGCCCTCGAACGCGAAAACGGCTCCTCTTTTAAGCATTTGGGAGCACCCCGATAGGCTCAGCCAACTTGGTAGGCATATCAGCGGACCAACCCTCCGCCACGCTCCGGGCCTGAAGGACTCGGCGGCAGCCAAGAAGCTCTGCATGGACGTTCAAGTATTTCCGAAATTCCGGTGCAACCATCAATTCTTAGGATACCCCTTTTGTACAGAGCCATAGGGCAAGAGCGACGCTGCGCAGCGACCAAGCTAGGGCGACCAACGCGGCGCGCCCCGAATATCCGCTATTCCGGAGCGCATAGACTCGCTAAATGCCGGTTTACGAGGACTCTCGGTGCGCCAGAGAGCGTGCACGCGACGAGGGGATGCGGCGTTTGTCTGCGGGACCGGACATCGCGACAGCCGCGCAACCGTTCCTGTGCCCTTCGAAGGCAATCGCGATCCGATTGTCGCTGCTGGCGATTCGATGGCCATCTGGCCGTCGAAATCGATCACCGTTTTGGTAGCGAGCCAGTCAGGTACAAAAACAAGAAAATCCAGCTCGGAATCGGCATCCTGGGAAGATTGCCGGATCGGTACCGACAAGTCGGCTTGTCGCCGGCGATCCATGCGAACGGCACTCGGTCGTCTAACGCGCATACTTGACATGTGAAGCGGCGGAAATGGGCCGAGGGCAGGCATCAGGGAGGTCAGCAGCTTCCAGCCCAAAGCAAACTCCGGCACTGAGCGTTGCTGAAGTTAGCTCCTATACAGGCCTTTGGCTCCCGGCCTCCGGCCCCGGCGCGCAAAGCGCGTCCCGAGCGCCGCGATATATAGTAGATCTTCAATCGCATGAAGATAACAGCCAAGGCTCCCTGCCGCGTGGATATGGCCGGCGGCACTATCGATATCTGGCCGCTGTACCTGTTCCACGCGGCGCCGGTCACCGTGAACTTCGCCGTGGACCGCTATGCCAGTTGCGCGCTCGAAACCCGCGCGGATTCGCGCATCACGCTGCGGTCGCGCGACCTCAACGGCCAGGAGGAGTTTGAATCGCTGGCCGCGTTGCGCGCCGCCAAGCGCTATAAGTTACCGCTGGCCGCCTATGTAGTGCGGTATTTCGCGCCGGCTACCGGACTCGACCTGGTCACCAATTCCGAAGCCCCGGCCGGGGCCGGCGTCTCCGGATCGTCCACGCTCATCGTCGCGCTGGCCGCCGCGTTCAACAAGCTGACCAACGCGGGCCATAAGCTCGAAAAGCTGCGGGAGATCGCCCAGAACATCGAAGCCCAGATCATCCGCGTGCCCACCGGCTGCCAGGACTATTATCCGGCCATGTACGGCGGCGTCAGCGCCATCGAGCTGACCGAAGCGGGGGTCGTGCGCAAGCCCGTGGCGGTGGATCCGGAGGACCTCAACGAGCGCGCGGTCCTGGCGTATACCGGCGTGCCGCGCAATTCCGGCATCAACAACTGGGAGGTGATGAAGGCGCACATCGACGGCGACCGCGCCGTCCAGCGCAATTTCGACCGCATCGCGCAGATCGCGCGCGCCATGCGGCAGGCGCTGGAGAAACCCGATTGGGACGAAGTGGCGCGCTTGCTGCGGCAGGAGTGGACCAACCGCAAAAAGAATGCCCCGGGGATTACCACGCCGCTGATCGACCGGCTGGTGGAGGTGACGCGGCCGGCCGGCGCGGTGGGCGCCAAGGTTTGCGGAGCCGGTGGTGGCGGATGCGTCTTCTTTCTGGTCGAGCGCGGGGCGAAATCGCGCGTATCGGAGGCCATTGAGCAGGAGGGCGCCACCGTATTGCCGGTCCGCGTGGCGCCGCGCGGGGTGTGGGTCAGCCGCGGGCGAGCATAGCCGTTTCGACAGGCTAAAGCCTGTCCCACCGGGAGAATCTTAACGTGGACGGAGTCATCGTAGTAGACAAGGAAGAGGGTTGGACGTCGCACGACGTGGTGAGCAAGATGCGCCGCATCGCCAACACCAAGAAGATCGGCCACTTGGGCACGCTCGACCCCATCGCCACCGGAGTGCTGCCCCTGGTGATCGGGCGGGCGACGCGTCTGGCGCAGTTCTATACGCGCAGCGATAAAATCTACGAGGCGCTGATCCGCTTCGGCTTCGCGACCGACACCTACGACCGCGGCGGGTCGCCGACATCCCCCGAGACTGAGCCGCAGGTCGGCGCCGAAGATCTGGAGCGGCTGCTCGACAACTTTCGCGGTGAGATCCTGCAGGCGCCGCCCCCGGTATCCGCCAAGAAGGTGGATGGCGTGCGCGCTTACGCATTAGCCCGCCGGCAGATGCCCGTGGATCTGCCGCCCGTGCCCGTGCGCATCCACGAGCTGACGCTGTTGGAGGTGCGCGGTTCGGAAGCCCGGCTGCGCGCGCACTGCTCCGGAGGCACGTACATGCGCTCGATTGC